>Ga0163162_10004787_pt1 | contig 13066 bp, 11 predicted proteins | sample S55metaG_FD_115310 | JGI IMG/M metagenome (GOLD analysis project Ga0163162, IMG submission 115310) | Switchgrass rhizosphere microbial communities from Kellogg Biological Station, Michigan, USA - S5-5 metaG | ecosystem: Host-associated > Plants > Roots > Rhizosphere > Soil | place: USA...
GACGACGGCACGAGCGGTGTCTACCTGAACGCGGCATTCCAGTTTCTGGACGGCGACAACGTGGCGACCAACAATGCGGTCAAGGGTGGCGGCGGCGTCTACACGCGCGTGATCAAGGACGCCGACCAGACGCTGACCATCGGCGCGAACACCACGCTGATGCACTACGACAAGAACCTGTCGTATTTCACGTTCGGCCAGGGCGGCTATTTCAGCCCGCAGCAGTACGTGATTCTGAATTTCCCGGTCGAGTATATGGGCCGCGTGGGGCTTTTCACGTATGACCTGAAGGGCTCGATCGGCGTGCAGCACTACCGGGAGGACAGCTCCGACTACTTCCCGACGAACAGCGGCTTCCAGCAGCGCGCGGCGAATTCGGGGCTCACGCCCGATGCCGGCGCCGTCTATCCGGGGCAGAGCAAGACGGGCGTCTCGTATTCGCTCAACGCGACGGGCGAATACCAGCTGGCGCCGCAGCTCGCGTTCGGCGCGACGGCGGCATTCGGCAACGCGTACCAGTATCGCGAGTGGCTCGCGGCGGTGTACGTGCGCTACAGCTTCACGAAGCAGTCGGGCCTCGCGCCGATCCCGCCGACGCCGCTCATGTCGCCGTATCTGTCGCTGTCGAACTGACCGATGGCGCGAAGCCGGGCGATGCCCGGCTTTTTTGTACCTTGGGACGTGTCTGATGGACAGCCCGAGCAACTAGCCGATAAAAGTCCTCGCTCAAACAATCGATAACAAGAAAGGAGCGAGCCTGTGAGACGGCATTACATCTTGGTAGGTGACAAGACGACAAGCGGCGCGCGAGTTACCGAAGGCATGGAATACATGACTCATCGCGGAACCATGTTGTCCTTCCTCGGCGCGAGGATCTATTGCCCTGCATGCGAATCCGAGGGCTGCATCGTCGGCACTGGCCCGCGCTGGCCGGACAATGTGATGGGAAAGCACGCGGCGTTAGACAACGACCTCGGCATGTGCAAATGCCAACCGGCGCCGCGCTTGATCGCGTCACAAGATGACATGTTCCAGACGTTCGAGGCGCATGAGTTGGCCGAGATGGGCTTTGCGCCAACCGGCGCACGACTGCCGAAGCCGCCAATCGGAATTTTTCACGAGCGTATTCGAATTGTCGAAGCGCAAGGCACGCCTGTTTCCGGTGTGCCATATCACATCAAGGACCCGTCAGGCCGCACATACAAGGGATTGACCGATGCCAGCGGATATTGTCCGCGTGTATTTACAGAGAACCGACAAGACCTCTTGGTGAGCGTTGGCATCAAGGCGTTGGAGCAATGGAAACAATGAGCGGCTATCAGTATCAAGTTTCAACGAACGAACAGCCAAGTTCGCATACGGACGTGCTCGGGTATTTGATGCCCGCGCGTCCGTTCTTCTTTGTGATCGTGGAAGAACCGGGAAACGACGGCTTTCTCGTGCGAAAAATCTATGCTGCTCCGGATAATCTGTATTTACACAAGATGGATTTGTCACCAGCGCAGCAAATGCGCGAACTATTCCCTGAGCGGTATGTCTTGTCGCCGAAGGACTTCGAGTCCGTAACAAGCATCGCCGAACATGTCATGGGAAACAACAAGTCCGCATTCATATCCACCAGCGCGCTTTTTCCCGGAGGCTCGCCTCGCTTTGTCGGGAAAAGCATCTACATTGATATTGCAAAGGCGAAGCGATCCGGCGCGACGCTGATCGATACCGACGAGATTCTCCGCGCGCTCGAACAATATCGCGCCCAGAATCTACATCTTGATAAGCGGATAACGAAAATTTCAACCTACGTGCGCGATATCGACAAGGAAATTCTCGTTAAAGGAAAGCGGATTCCGGCCAGCGCAGTTTTCACTGATGGTTCGCTGAAAGCATCGATGGGGTTTGCAAAGTATGCTCGCGTCGTTCAGGTCGTCGGCATTGTGTTCACCGCTTATGATTTGGGCGTCGCAGCCGACGCGTCATTTCAGACCAAACGCGTGCAGCCGATAGCCAAAGAAGCCATTGGGCAGACAGGCGGCTGGGCGGGAGGAATTGCAGGCTTCAGAATCGGCGCCGCAGCAGGGGCGCTGGTCGGCGTCGAAACGGGACCCGGTGTCCTGGTTACCGGGCTGATCGGGGGCATCGTGTTCGGTGCGATCGGATATATCGGCACTGAGGCAGTGGCCGAACAGATTCCTAACGGGACACCAAAGACACCATGTTCAGCATAAGGAAGCTACTCGATATCCGCATCAACCGGGAGCGCACCCGGGCGCTCGAACGCATCTTCAACACATCGCACAAAGAATTGCGGCACACGTATTCCGTCGCCCCGGATGGTTTCCTGAACGCGAAACCGCCAATGTTTCCAGGCACGCAATACCTTGGAGACATCGATATCAAAGCTTCGGTCACAACGCTTCAGGTTGAGCAGCAGCAGAAAGCCATCGTCGAAAGCGCTATCGAAGCATGCGGTTTCGTGTCCGTGAGGCCGGGGAATTATGTCGGCAATAATGCTCGGTACGATATACGCAAGGTACGTCTGGCAGTAGCGAACTCGTTCGGCGGAGTTGTCGTCTCGCTTCTCTCGAATGACGTGGATGTGTTCTGGAAGTTGCGCGACGCATGGCTTAACCCACCTCCGCCCTGGATTGCGTTTCCTGACATCGACCCCGATAGCCTTGGCTCGTTGCAAGGCGATATCGAGTATTGGTGGGCCTCCTTCTGGACTCCGTTTTGGGATGTGCTGGATTCAGCACAAAAGGACAAGTTTTTGCACGACCATGACGCAACCTTCGCGTGGCGTGAGTGTATTTTCGCTCACTCATCGGCGAGATCCGTCGAATAGCGGTTTCCGCCGTAGTGCGTGAGCAATGCGGCGATGCGTTATCCGAGGCAAATATTTGCCCCGCCCGCCCGACCACAACCGCGCAACCGGACGCCCCAGCGTCCGCCCGACCGCTTCGCACGACCGCGCGTTCGCCGCCTCCCGACCACTATCTGAAGCGATACCAAAAACGATATCGGCATGGCGATTTAACTGATTGGACCGTCATGCGCGGCGGCGCTACTCTCCAATCCGGTACGTGCCACAACGACCGCGCCCTTTTGATCGCGGCGGTACCGGACAAACATAACGGAGACAACCATGAGACATTCACGACGCGTCGCGCTCGCCGCACTGCTGGGTTCCGCGCTCACGCTTGCGATCGGGACCGGCGCGCACGCCGAGGACAAGAAGATCACGCTCGGCTTCGCGCAGGTCGGCGCCGAGAGCGCCTGGCGCACCGCCAATACCGTGTCCGTCAAGAGCGCCGCCGCGGATGCCGGCATCAACCTGAAATTCTCCGACGCGCAGCAGAAGCAGGAAAACCAGATCAAGGCGATCCGCTCGTACATCGCGCAGAAAGTGGATGTGATCGCGTTTTCGCCGGTGGTGGAATCGGGCTGGGAGCCGGTGCTGATCGAGGCGAAGAACGCGAAGATCCCGGTCATCCTCACGGACCGCAACATCGACGTGAAGGACAAGTCGCTCTACGTGACGATGATCGGCTCGGACTTCCTGGAAGAAGGCCGCCGCGCGGGCAAGTGGCTCGAAGAGCGCTACAAGAACGAGCCGGGCCCGATCAACATCGCCGAGCTGCAGGGCACGGTCGGCTCCGCGCCCGCCAACGACCGCCGCGCGGGCCTGCTCGAAGTGATCAAGAACGATCCGAAGTTCAAGGTGATCGCGTCGCAAAGCGGCGACTTCACGCTCGCGGGCGGCAAGCAGGTGATGGAAGCGTTCGTGAAGACCTACGGCAAGAAGATCAACGTGGTCTACGCGCACAACGACGACATGGCGCTCGGCGCAATCCAGGCGATGGAGGAAGCAGGCTGGAAGCCGGGCAAGGACGTGAGCGTCGTCTCGTTCGACGCGACCAAGGGCGGCTTCCAGGCGATGGTCGCGGGCAAGATCAACGTGGACGTGGAATGCAGCCCGCTGCTCGGGCCTCAGCTCATGACGGCGGTGAAGGACATCGTCGCGGGCAAGCAGTTGCCCAAGCGGATCGTCACCGAGGAAACGGTGTTCCCGATGAGCGTCGCCGCAGAGGTCCTGCCGACACGCAAGTACTGAGCGCGCGGCACGTCCCTGTCCGGATCAGGACCGCCGCGCGACGGCGGTCCTGAAAGCACACGAGCGCATCCGAGCACCCACGAGCGCACCCGACGCGCTGGAGGAACATGACCGCATCCCCGATCCTCGAAACCATCGGCCTCGAAAAGACCTTTCCGGGCGTGAAGGCGCTCCGCAAGGTCGACTTCCGTCTCTTTCCCGGCGAAATCCACACGCTGATGGGCCAGAACGGCGCCGGCAAGTCGACGCTCATCAACGTGCTGACCGGCGTGCACGCCCCGGACGCGGGCGAAATCCTGCTCGGCGGCAAGCCGGTGGAGTTCTCGACGCCGCTCGAAGCCGAGGCCGCAGGCATCCGCACGCTGTATCAGGAAGTGAACCTGTGCCCGAACCTGTCGGTGGCGGAGAACGTGTTCGCGGGGCGGCAGCCCAAGCGGCGCGGCGCGATCGACTGGCGCCTGATTCACGCGCGCGCGGAGGCTGCGCTCGCCGAGCTGAACGTGTCGCTCGACGTCACCAAGTCGCTCGACACCTACCCCATCGCCGTGCAGCAGATGGTCGCGATCGCGCGGGCGCTCTCGGTGGACGCGCGCGTGCTGATCCTCGACGAGCCGACCTCCAGCCTCGACGACGGCGAAGTCACGCGCCTCTTCGACGTGCTGCGCAAGCTCAAGCAATCGGGCATCGGGATCCTGTTCGTCACGCACTTTCTGGAACAGACCTACGCCGTCTCCGACCGCATCACGGTCATGCGCAACGGCGAGCGCGAAGGAGAATATCTCGCGCAGGACCTGCCGGTCGAACTGCTCGTCTCGAAAATGGTCGGCCACGAGCGGATGACAGAGCGCTTGAAGCGCGCCGCCACCGAGCCGCCCGCGCAGAAGGCCGCGGTGCCGCCGTTCGTCGAGTTGCGCGGAGTCGGGCGGCGCGGGCTGATGAATCCCGTCGACATCGACGTCCAGCCCGGCCAGATTCTCGGCCTCGCGGGCCTGCTCGGCTCGGGGCGCACGGAAACCGCGCGGCTCATGTTCGGCGCGGAGCGCGCGGACGCGGGCACGGTGACGATCGGCGGCCGGCCCGCGAAGCTGCACTCGCCGCGCGACGCGGTGCGCCACGGCGTCGGCTATTGCCCGGAGGACCGCAAGAAGGAAGGCATCGTGGCGGACCTGTCGATCCGCGAGAACATCATCCTGGCGCTGCAGGCGCGCCGCGGCTGGTGGCGCCCGCTCGGGCGCGCGCGCGAGCGCCAGATCGCCGACGACTACATCGCGCGCCTCGGCATCAAGGCGCGCGACGCCGAGCAGCCGATCGGGCTGCTCTCCGGCGGCAACCAGCAGAAGGTCCTGCTCGCGCGCTGGCTCGCGACCGAGCCGAAAATGCTGATCCTCGACGAACCGACGCGCGGCATCGACGTCGCCGCGAAGTTCGAGATCATGGACCGCGTGCTCGCGCTGTGCGCGAAGGGGCTCGGCATCCTGTTCATTTCGTCCGAAGTGAGCGAGGTCGTGCGCGTGAGCCACCGGATCGCGGTGCTGCGCGACCGCCGCAAGGTGGCCGAGGTCGCGGGCAACGCGGCTTCGGAGGATCAGGTATACCGGCTCATCGCGGGAGGCAGCGAATGACGAGAATAAGAACCGCCCTGCAGCATTCCCTCTTGTGGCCGTGCGTGACGCTCGTCGCGCTCGTCCTGCTCGATCTCGCGCATAACCCGGCATTCCTGTCCGTCACGATGCTCGACGGCCACCTGTTCGGCGCGCCCATCGACATCCTGAACCGCGCGGCGCCGCTCGTGCTGGTGTCGCTCGGCATGACGCTCGTCATCGCGACGCGCGGCATCGACATTTCGGTGGGTGCCGTGGTCGCGATCGCGGGCGCGGCCGCCGCGACCATTCTCGCCGACGACCCCTCGCGCGTCGGCCTGGCGCTCATGGCGGCGCTCGCGGTCGGCGTGCTGGCGGGCATGTGGAACGGGCTGCTCGTCGCGTTCGTCGGCATGCAGCCGATCATCGCGACGCTGATCCTGATGGTCGCCGGGCGCGGCGTCGCGCAACTGCTGACGGGGGGCCAGATCATCCCGATCGGCGCACCCGGGTATCTGATGGTCGGCGGCGGCTATCTGGCGAGCATCCCCTGTTCGGTGTGGGTCGCGACCGGCGCGCTCGCGCTCACCGCGCTCCTGATGAACCGCACGGCGCTCGGGCTCTTCATCCGCGCGATCGGCGTGAACCCGGTGGCGACGCGGCTCGTGGGCTTGCGCTCGAACGCGCTCGTGTTCGGCGTCTACACGTTCTCGGGCCTGACGGCGGCGCTTGCGGGCGTCCTGATCAGCTCGAACGTGCGCAGCGCCGACGGCAACAACGCGGGCCTCCTGCTGGAACTCGACGCGATCCTCGCCGTGACGCTCGGCGGCACGTCGCTGCTCGGCGGGCGCTTCAGCCTCGCGGGCACGGTGGTCGGCGCGCTCATCATCCAGACGCTCACCTACACGACCTACTCCATCGGCGTGCCGCCCGAGGCGACGCTCGTCGTCAAGGCGGCGGTCGTGCTGGTGGTGAGCGTGATCCAGTCCGCGACGGCGCGCGCCTGGCTCATGCGGCAACTGCGGCGCGGCTTGCCGTTCGCCGCGAAGAAAACCGTCAGCGAGGCTGCACGATGAGAAATCTCCTTGACCGTCTCGTCGACCCGCGCACGCTGCCGATCGTCGTCACCGTCGTCCTGTTCGCGGCGCTGTTCGGCTTCGGCTCCGTGATGTACACGGGCTTCTTCTCGCTGCAGGTGCTGCTCGGGCTCATCGTCGACAACGCGTTCCTGCTGATCGTCGCGATCGGCATGACGTTCGTGATCGTGTCGGGCGGAATCGATCTGTCCGTCGGCTCGGTCGTCGCGCTGACGACGATCCTCGCCGCCGTGTTCGCCGAGCGCTTTCACTGGCCGGTCTGGGTGATCGTGCCGCTCGTGCTCGCGGCGGGCACGCTGTACGGCGCGGCGATGGGCGCCCTGATCCATTTCTTCAGGCTCCAGCCGTTCATCGTCACGCTCGCGGGCATGTTCCTCGCGCGCGGCGCGTGCTTCCTCATCACGACGCAGTCGATCACGATCAACGACCCCGCCTTCCACGCGATCTCCGGCTATCACCTCGACATCGGCAGCGGTTCGCTCACGGCAGGCGCGCTGATCGCCCTCGCGACGCTCGCGGTCGCGATCTTCATCGCGCATTTCACGCGCTTCGGGCGCAATGTCTACGCGATCGGCGGCAACGAACGCTCTGCGCTCCTGATGGGCTTGCCGGTCGCGCGCACGAAGGTCGGCGTGTATGCGCTCTCCGGCTTCTGCTCGGCGCTCGGCGGGCTGGTGTTCACGCTCTACGTGCTCTCGGGATACGGACTGCAGGGCCAGGGCATGGAACTCGACGCAATCGCCGCGACGGTGATCGGCGGCACGCTGCTGACGGGCGGCGTCGGCTATGTGATCGGCTCGGTGTTCGGCGTCGGCATTCTCGGCACGATCCAGACGCTCATCACGTTCGACGGCACGCTCAGCTCGTGGTGGACGCGCATCGTGATCGGCGCGCTGCTCTGTGCGTTCTGCCTGCTGCAGCGGGTGATCGAGCGGCACGCGGCAAGGCGCAAGTCGAACGGCACGGGCATGCAGCAGCGCGCGAGTTCGCGCGAGCGGCGCCGGCCCGCCGAGCCGGAGAGCGGCCCGCGCACGGATTCCGTCGCAATGACGCCCAGAAGCTAGCCGCCCGGCCGCTCCTTTTTCTTGTCGTTTCCTTCCCGTGTCCATGCGCTTTCGCGGCGGCCGCCTTGCGCGGCCGGCCTCGTTGCGGCTAGATTACCGTTCACTGCCGCACGAATAATCGGTCGCAATGAAAACCCTTAATGCGCTCATAGCGAATAATGACCAGTTTGTTCGCGACCTTCAGCTGTTCTGCATGGTCGCGCGCCGCTCGAGCTTCATCGCGGCCGCCACCGAAATGGGCATCTCGCCCGCCCACGTGAGCAAGCGCATCGCGATGCTGGAAACGAGCCTCGGCGTGAAGCTCTTTTTGCGGACCACGCGGCGCGTGAGCATCACGAGCGACGGCGAGGCGGCGTTTCAGTGGTCGCAGAAGATTCTCGAAGACGTGCAGGGCATGGTCGATGCATTCGCCGGCCTCACGAGCGACCCGCGCGGCCTCCTGCGCATCAGCACGAGCCTGCGTCTCGGGCGTGATCACGTGTCGCCCGCGCTGTCGCTCCTGCGCCAGCGCTACGGCGGCCTCGAAATCTGGCTGGAACTGCTCGATCGCCGCGTCGATCTGGTCGGCGAGAACTTCGACATCGACATCCGCGTCGGCGAGATCCAGGAGCCGCATCTGATCGCGCACAGGATCGTCGAAAGCTCGCGCATCCTCGCGTGCGCGCCGTCGTATCTGGACCGCAAGGGCATGCCGAAGGCGCTTTCCGATCTCGCGCATCACGACTGCCTGCTGTTTCGCGGGCGCGACCAGCGCTTCGGCGTGTGGCGGCTCACCGGGCCGAACGGCGAGGAAAGCGTGAAGGTGACGGGGCCGGTGGCATCCAATCACAGCGACATCGTGCGGCAATGGGCGCACGACGGATACGGCGTCATCATGGCGTCGGTGTGGGATGTCGCCTCGAGTCTCCAGAGCGGCGAACTCGTGCGCGTGCTGCCGGGGCATCGGCAGCACGCGGATGTCTGGGCGGTGACGTCGGCGCGCTCGTCGGCGTCGGCGAAGATCCGTGTGTGCGTCGAGTTCCTGAAGGAGCAACTCACGAACGGCCCGTTCGCACTCGTGACGCGGGGCGTCGGCGGGCTTTAGGCTTTGGCCGGGCTCGCACTTTCACCGGCCCGCGCCGCCTGTCCGCTCAGGCCAGATAGCCGAGGTGCCCGGCAAGAATCCACGAACCGATCCCAATCAGGATCAGCCCGCCGCCGATCTCCGCCCGCTTGCCCGCAACCGCGCCCAGAAAGCGTCCGACCATCACGCCGAACGTGACCATGACCATCGTCGCGAGGCCGATCGTCGCGGCGGTCGAAAGAATGTTCACGTCGATGAACGCAAGCCCCGCGCCGACCGCCATGGCGTCGATGCTGGTGGCAAAACCCGTCACGGCGAGCAGCCACAGGGAATGGCGGCCCGGTTTGCCGGCGCCGGGCTCGTCATCCGCTGAATGCGTCAGACCCGCATGGATCATGTGCGCGCCGAGCAGCGCGAGCAGGCCGAACGCGATCCAGTGATCCCACGACTCGACATATGGCGCGGCCGCACGTCCGAGCGCCCAGCCGATGAGCGGCGTGGCCGCCTCGATGACACCGAAGATGAGACCCGTCCTGAGCGCCTCGCGGATGCGCGGGCGGTGTAGCGTCGCGCCCTTGCCGACGGCGGCGGCGAACGCGTCCGTCGACATGGCGAAGGCGATGAGCAGAGTGGAAGCGAAATTCATGAAGTAGCGTGCGAGCCGGGCGTGGACGTACGACATGCCGCGCGCCCGGCGGGCCGCGCTGACATGTCGATGGTCTTGCCAACCCGAAGGCGGTTCATGCCACGGTCTACGACCGAGCGTGTTGACATGAACGCTTCCGCTGTCGCGAAAGCCGGCTACTCCCCAAAGACAGCCGGAAGATTATCACGGACAGAAAGCTTAATGTAATTATTTACTCGATTCCAGGGCGCTGACGGAAAGCTGTCCTTTTCAGTGCTCACTTGAAAACAATTATTACTCGTGTAATGATATTGATTCGCATTAACTATCGTCAGCTTCCGTCGTTGGGCCCGGCATGCGGGGCTGGCCTTTCAATTTCCGGGCAGGTGTAGGCGAAGCAGTCCCAAAGCGCTGCAGCGCCGACACATTTGGCACGAAGACCATCTCGCCTGCCAGCCACTTTCTTTCAGTATCGCGGGGATACACATGTTGAGGAAGACGCCGCTTGCTGCGGCATTGATGACTATCGTCGCGGCGCCTATCGCGTCGCCACTTTATGCTCAAACCGCACCGCAAGCCGCAGAGTCCGCCGCGCCCGCCAGCGCCGCCAGTCCCGCACCGGCCGCGCCCGCCGAGGCCGCGACGCTGCCCGCCGTCCGCGTATCGGGCCAGTCAGACACGAGCGGCGACTTCCAGCCCGAAATGTCCAGCGTCGGCGCCAAGGTGCCGGCCGCACTGCGCGACATTCCGCAGGCGGTCGTCGTGGTGCCGAAAGCGGTGATGCAGTCGCAGGCCGCGACGTCCTTCTCCGACGCATTGCGCAACGTCCCCGGCATTACGATCGGCGCGGCAGAAGGGGGCCAGATCGGCAACAACATCAACCTGCGCGGCTTCACCGCCCGCACCGACATCTACCTCGACGGCTTTCGCGACCGCGGCCAGTACTATCGCGATACGTTCAATCTCGATTCGATCGACGTGCTGTACGGCCCGCCGTCGCTCTACTTCGGACGCGGCTCAACGGGCGGCGTCATCAACCAGGTCAGCAAGCAGCCGACGCTCAAGAAGCGCGCCGACGTGTCGGTGATGGCCGGCACGCACGACCGCTACCGCACGACGGTCGACCTTGACCAGCCGATCTCCGACACCGCCGCGTTCCGCATCAACGCGTTCGGCCAGGATCTCGGCTCGTCGCGCGATGTGATGAAGAGCAAGGACTACGGCGTCGCGCCGCAGGTGAAGTTCGGCATCGGCACACCGACGCAGATCACGCTCTCCGCGCTCATCCAGCACAACCGAGACCAGCCCGACTACGGCATTCCGCCGCTGAACGGCCACCCGGCGCCCGTCGACACCAAGACCTTCTACGGCTTCACCAACGACCGCACGATCCAGGACGTCCAGACGCTGTCCGCGCGCATCGAGCATCGCGTCAACGACAACCTGACGCTGCGCAACCAGACGCAGTTCAGCCACTACAGCACCGAGGCCCGCGCGACCAACGCGGCCGCCGTGCTGACCGGTCCGCTCGGCAGCTCGCCGGCGCTCTCGAACGGCAACTTCACGACGCTGCCGCTCTCGCAGCTTTTCGTGCGGCTGCAGGGCAAGGACCGCAACATCAACGATCACTCGATCTACAACACCACGGACGTCGAGGCCAAGTTCGCCACCGGCTTCGTCAAGCACGACGTCATCGCGGGCGTCGACCTGAGCCACGAAACGTACAGCAACCAGAGCTTCACCTCGACGGCGCCGGGGCTGCCGAGCAACACCATCGCGATCGTGCCGCTCGTCGATCCGCCGTACACGCCGCGCCCGTCTAACATCCGCACGGTCGCGACCAACCTCGCGGAATCGAGCGCGAACGGCATCGGCATCTACGCGAACGACACGATCTCGATCGGACCGTACTGGAAGCTGGTCGGCGGCGTGCGCTGGGACCGCTACGAGGCGTCGATCCACAACTCGATCAACGCGCCCTCCTACGCGACGCAGACCAACTTCTACACGAGCGTGCGCGGCGGCATCATCTTCCAGCCGACCGAGACGCAGTCCTACTACGCGTCGTATGGCACGTCGTTCAACCCGTCGCTCGAAGCGCTGACGCTCACGAACACGCAGCAGAACATCCCGCCCGAAACGAACCGCTCGTATGAAATCGGTTCGAAGTGGGACCTGCTGAACGGCGGCCTCTCGATCACGCAGTCGCTCTTCACGATCGAGAAGACCAATGCCCGCACGCAAACCTCGACGGGCGAGTACACGCTCGACGGCGACGTGCGCGTGCGCGGCTACCAGCTCGGCGTGGCAGGCCACATCACGAACAAGTGGCAGGTGTTCGGCGGCTACACGTACATGAACGGCACGGTGCAGAAGGCGGCCGACGGCACCGCCGGCCACACGCTCGCGAACACGCCGCGCAACATGCTCACGATCTGGACGACCTACGCGTTCACGCCGAACTGGGAGATCGGCGGCGGCCCGGTGTACACGTCCTCGCGCTATGCGGCGAACAACAATTTCGTCGAGGTGGGCGGCTACACGCGCTTGGATGCGATGGCGGCGTATCACCAGAAAAAGTACGACATCCAGTTCAACGTCTTGAACGTGACGGACAAGAAGTATTACGATGCGCTGATTCCGTCCGATGGCGGTCGCGCGGTGCCTGGCCTCGGCCGGACCTTCCTCGCGACGCTGAACTACCGCTTCTTCTGATCGCGTGCCCGCGAAGGGCCCGCGAGCGTCGAAGCCCGCGCGCTCCCGCATCAGGGGAGCGCGCGGCCACGCAGGAAACACCACGCAATGATTCTTTCGATACCCGGCGTTCTCGCCCCCGAGGACGCCGCCGCGATGCGGGCCAGGCTCGAAGCCGCCACCGACTCCTGGGTCGATGGCCGCGCCACCGCCGGCTACCAGGGCGCGCCCGTCAAGAAGAACCAGCAGATCGCGGAAGGCTCGCCGATCGCGCGGGAGATGGGCGACGTCATCATCGGCGCGCTGGAGCGCCACCCGCTCTTCATCAGCGCGGTGCTGCCGAACCGCGTCTACCCCCCGCTCTTCAACCGCTACGAGGGCGGCATGCATTTCGGCAGCCATGTCGACGGCGCGATCCGCATCATTCCCGGCCACGGCGCGCGCGTTCGCACCGACGTCTCGATCACGCTCTTTCTCTCGCGGCCCGAGGACTACGACGGCGGCGAGCTCGTCATCGAGGACACGTACGGCGTGCAGGAAGTGAAGCTGCCGGCCGGGCACGCGGTCGTCTATCCGGCGACGAGCCTGCATCAGGTGCGGCCCGTCACGCGCGGGGCGCGCGTATCCAGCTTTTTCTGGGTGCAGAGCCTCGTGCGCGACGACACGCGCCGCACCCTGCTCTTCGACATGGACACCGCGATCCAGCGCCTGAACGCCGAAAACGCCGACGATGCGGCGCGCCGCAGTCTCGTCGGCTGCTATCACAACCTGCTGCGCATCTGGAGCGACACGTAGCCGTCGCGCAACGGCAACGCGGCGCTACATGCCCCAGCGC
>Ga0163162_10004788_pt1 | contig 13063 bp, 8 predicted proteins | sample S55metaG_FD_115310 | JGI IMG/M metagenome (GOLD analysis project Ga0163162, IMG submission 115310) | Switchgrass rhizosphere microbial communities from Kellogg Biological Station, Michigan, USA - S5-5 metaG | ecosystem: Host-associated > Plants > Roots > Rhizosphere > Soil | place: USA: Michigan...
AGGCCGCCGGCTAGTCCGGACTTATCGTCGATTTCGCGATACGCAGCGATGGATTGCTCATAATATTCCCGCGCCCGAGCCAGATCTCCCTGGTCGTAATAGATATTTCCGACGTTGTTCAGCGAAGCCGCGGCGCGATTTTGATTGCCCAGGCTGCGGAAAACAGCGAGGGCATCCTCGTAAGTCTTGCGGGCGTCGGCGAAGTTTCCTTTGTCATATAGAAGATGTCCGATCGACTGCAGAGCCGCTGCTGCGCCCATTCGGTCACCCGCTGCCGTAAATAATCCCCGCGCCTCGCTGAGAGCGGCCGCAGCTTCGTTCGATTGCCCCAACCGTTCCATGGCCCACCCTTGTCTGGAGCGGGCTTGGGCCACAACCAATTGGGTTCCCTGGGCTCGGCCCTTAACGACTGCCCGTGCGGCCGCTCCTTCCGAACGCTTGAAGTCGCCGATGGCGGACGCTGCGTTGGCCTCGGCGAGATCTATCCGAGCGTCATCCCTTGCCGGAACAGGGAGGGCGCGCAGACTCTCCAGCGTGGACAATGCGTCCTTGCCTGAACCTCCAGCCGATTGGCTCGCGGCCAGACGCAATCCATACTCAAGATTGTCGGGAAAGAATCCTGTGAGCGTGCGATAGATCTCGATCGCCTTCGGCCATTCGCGGGAAAACTCGTGATACCGTCCCTCCACAAACAGCCGTTCCTCACGCGAAAGATTCTCGGATAGATCGAGTGCCCGCTTGGCCTCACCTGCAGCCCGGCTGTCATAGCCGAGAGCGGACCACGCTTCGGCCAGCGCGGCGTGGGTGGGCGCATGCTTGGGATCCGCCCGAACCGCCTTTTGCAGCAAGTCAACAGCGTTCAGCGTGTTCAGGACCTGCAACTGTGCCAATCCCTCGGAGTAGAGCCGAGCCCCTTCTGCATTACCTGGCAGGGAAGCGAGAAATCTGGAGCTGTCGGAGTCGGATACCTGCCCGATGCCTAGTTTCTGGCGAATCTCGGTTCCGCTGCGTGAAACCAGGTCAAGGAGTTCGTTTTCGGTGCCGGTCTCCGAGACGGAAGCGATGGTTTCACCTGCCGCCGCATCCTGCAGGCGAAAATCGAGGCGGATTTTTCCCGCTCCACCTTTGCCCATCGCCAGATACGAGCCCACGACTACGAGGTCGGTGCCCAGGTGATTGCGGATCTTGGTCAGCGACTCCTGACCGAAGCTGTCCGTGTCGGCCAGCGCCAGATCGACTTTCATTCGGGCGATGTTTTCGCCCGGGATCGTACGCACTTGTTCTCCCGCCGCCAGTTCGGTGCTCAACATTTCTGCCAGGGCAGTTGAGATCCAGGCTTCGTCCGGCTTGCCAGACAGGTTCTTGAAGCCGAGGACGGCTACGGAACGGCGTGCCTTAATCGTTGGAGCGACAGTCGCCGGAGCGGTGCTCGTCGCAACGGTGGTCGTACCGGCCTTTACTGGGTGGAGAAACCGGCTGCGAACGCCACCTACATCGAAGGCCAGCATCACCAAGGCGGAGATCACCAGCGCCACCGCAACCGCCCTGAACAAACTCCATCCTCGATGAGGACGCCGCGCAATCGGGGTCAGGCCGGTACTCAGCCGCTCCAGATCAATCTGCATTTCGCGCGCCGACTGATAGCGGCGATTAGGATCCTTATCGAGCGCCTTGACGATGATGCTCTCGAGCGCCGGCGAGATTTCCGGATTGTGCACGCTGGGCGCCGACAGCGGACGCTCCAGAATGGCTGAAATAAGCTGCGGCCCCGAGGTCTGACCATGCGGCCGCTGGCCCGTGGCCATTTCGTACAGCACCGCGCCCGCCGAATAAATGTCGGAACGCTGGTCAGCGCGCTGACCACGCAACTGCTCTGGAGCCATGTAAGGCAGAGTGCCAGGCAGTTCGTTCGCTTTACTCACCGTAAGGGCCAGACTGTCGTGGTCACCGGTCGGTATCAACTGTGCCAGGCCGAAGTCCAGGATCTTCAGGCGATCGTCTTTTGTGATTTGCAGGTTGCCGGGCTTCAGATCGCGATGAATGATGCCTTGCGCATGTGCCGCCTCAAGGCCGTCGGCCAGCTGTGAACCCAGCCGCAGGATTTCTGTCTCGGGCAGCGCCCCAGCCGCAAGCTTGTAATGGAGGCCGACGCCTGTGATCAGCTCCATCACTAGGAAGTCGATTCCGTCTTCGGTGCCAAACTCGTAAACCGTCCCGATATTCGGATGGTTTAGCTTGGCCAGAGCCAGTGCCTCGCGGCGAAAGCGGTGACGTGCGGTTTCGTTCGCGAGTGTGCCCTTGGCTAACACTTTCAGCGCAACGTCGCGCTCCAGTTGTTCGTCATGTGCCCGATAGACCACGCCCATGCCGCCGGAGCCGATCTTGGCGACGATGCGATAGTGCGATATGGTCCGATCGAGCATGCAGTTTCTTACGCTCGGGTCCGTGGGTTGAGTTTCACAATACTGCCAGCAGAACCATCAACCACGAAGGGCACGAAGTATCACGAAGGCTTTAGTCTCAGGCTTTTCGTGTACCTTTGTGTCCTTTGTGTTTCAAGGTGTTCTGAATTGACCCATTACTTAAGCTCGTCCCAATTTTGCTACAGGGAAATGCCCGTCGCTGATCTGCACTGATGGTACTGGGACAGTATCAAGAGTGCTTTCTATACATGAAAGCTGAAACTCCTGACCGGGATTCAAGATTTCCGGGGCGTTAGGGGTGAAGCGTTGGGGTGGGAGACGGGACTTGAACCCGCAACGTCCGGAGCCACAGTCCGGTGCTCTACCGATTGAGCTACTCCCACCGTTTCGTAACGATTATAGCAACTTGAGTGATTTCCACGCTGCGGAAAGCGGGCAGGGCACAACATCCAAGCCAGAAGAAGACGCGAACGAAAGCCGCGATAGTCAGGAAAAAGTCGGGAACGGGAAGGGCACGAGTTTACTCGTGCCGTTAAGCCCCAATTGGTAGGGCGCTTTAGCGCCTGCGGTTTGCTTCTTCGGAGACAAGCGCACATCAGGGGCTAAAGCCAGATTCTCATGAGCTTATTTGCAGCGCGATTGAAGTTGTAGCCAGGCAAGCCCCAACCTTAGTGGCGGCCCACGCCGAGATACTCAAATCCCATGGCGCGGAGGCGCACCGAGTCGAGCAGATTCTTGCTGTCCACGATGAGAGGCCGCTTCAACAAGTGTTTGATGCGGTCAAAATCGAGTCCGCGAAATTCCGGCCAGCCAGTGCCGACGACGAGTGCGTCCATGCCCTCGCAGGCTGCGTAAGGAGTTTCGCAATAGTGCACGGTGCCGTTCAATTCCATTCGCGCTTCGGGAATGGCCACCGGATCGTACGCCCGTACCCGCGCCCCCCGCGCCACCAGATTCTGCGCCAATCTCATGGAAGATGAGCCGGCAACCGAGTTGGTGTGAGGCTTGAAAGCCAGGCCCAGGATGCCGACATCTTTATTTTGCACCGACTTCACCACGGACGAAATCTTGTCCACAATACGGTCGGCCAGGCTGAGATTTACTTCCCGTGCCGCAGTCAGAACTTTGAGCGAGACCCCCTTGCCGCGCGCCAACTCTGCCAGTGACTCCATGTCAGATTCGGCGAAGATGCCGCCCATGCCAGCTCCCGGCTGCAGGCATCGTGGAGCGATTTTCTTGTCCAGCCCCAGCGCCATCGCCAGGCTGACGGCGTCGGCGTTCACTTTCTCGCACAAGCTTGAAAGTTCATTGATGAACGAAATCTTCGTAGCGACAAACGCGGTCGCCGATTCCCGCACCAGTTCGGCGGTTTCGTGATTGGTCACTATCACCGGAACGCCCCGCATCACCAGTGGATGCAGAATCTGTTTCAGGGCCATTACGGCGTCGTTGGATGAGGTACCCAGGATGATTCGGTCTGGCCAGTTGAAATCCTCCACTGCACAGCCCGGAGTTAGAAACACGGGTTGCGACACGATGGTTGCCTTCAGTCCGGCGTCCTTCAGTCGTTTCTCGACAGTAGTCGCGGTTCCCACCCCCACCGGTGTCATGATCGAGAGAATCGGAGGCTTGGGAGCCAGGCGAGCGATCCGAACGGCGAGATCCGCCAGATGCTGCGGCGTGTCCTCAGCCAGGAAAATCACCTGGGCTTTCCGCGCGAAAGACTCCATGTCGGTGGAGTACGCCAGCCGTCCGGAGCGCACGTTACGCCTGATTACTTCTGTGAGGTTCTTTTCGAAGAAGGGCACATTGCCCTGTGCCATTTCTACCATGCGGGAACTATCGGGATGGCAGCAGGTTACTGGTGTTCCAAAGTCCGCTAAACAGGCTGAAACCACCGTCCCGAGATAGCCTGACCCGTATACCCCTGTCTGCATAAGCCTCCTGGCCGTAACGTCTCCAAACCCGCACGGGCAGCGGCTTTACGCAGCAACCCAACATCTTATGTACGCTTGGAAAAGCAGGTTGGCAATAGACGGGAAGGCCATGTACTTCGGAGGAGAGGGGCGGGCGCCAGACGTCAGACTTCGGCCCTCAAACGCAAGAAAAATCAGCCACGGATCTTCACGGATTCGCACAATAAAGCAACACAGAATAAAAAGATCTTGATCCGTGAGAATCCGTGAAATCCGTGGCGTGGTTTTGAGGTCCGAGGGCCGACGCCCGACGTCCGTTTATGACACTAGTTGGCCGCCCAGCGGAACTCCCGCCAGGTCTACCCAGCAATTCTGCTCGTCCTCCCGGACAAACGTCAGCTCGCTGATCTGAATGTCGCGGCTGCCATCAAAGTGAGTCCAGCGTTCGCGGGCCACTCGATATGCCTGCTGCGCCTTGGCCTCGTCGCTCATCTTTACAATGGTTAGATGAGGCATGTAAGGCCACTCTTCGTTGAAGGCTAGAGTCTTCGTATTGAGCTGGTCATGCAGTTCGCGCATCCGGTAGGAAGCCTCGGCAACTCGAATGAAAACCGTTGGAGTGCGCGGGATAAAAGTCTCGACATCGCCCAGGGTGACCGTAAAGGGCGCCACCTCACTGCAGATTTCCGCCAGGATCTCCACTGCCGAGCCCTCCGTGCCGTTTAAGAGTCGAGGCGGGAGCACGGTCAGATGGGCTGCCAGGTGAGGGAGTTCGGGGTGCAACTGGCGGCGGAGGCGTTCGACAAATTCTCCGACCGGATTTCTTATGTAGGCCACCAGTGCATAACGCGGGGTCAGCATGATTCCAGGTCGAATTATACGCCGTGTGCGTAAACGGAGTATGGCGCTCGAGTGGGGGTACGAAAATCCCTTAGGGTGATTGCTGTATTGACCAATGCCTCGGGAGAGCTTGAAATGGCACCATGAAACCGATACCGCGTTGCCCCCGATGTTTCGCGCGGCTCGTACTTCGATGGTCGCGGCTGACGAATTATTTGGCCTGTCCAAATTATCCGAACTGCAAAGCCCCGGTCCACCTTCCCAAAAGACCTCAACGCGAGTTGAGATATTCTCACGCGGCGTGAACTCGTGTTTTCCCCTACCGATTGCGCGGAATAACAGCGCAAGCCTTGCGTGACCTGCGCACCTGCCTTAGACTTCAAAGAGATTCAAATCGGACAGACAGTAAGTCCTTCACAGTCGGGGCGTAGCGCAGCCTGGTAGCGCACCTGCCTTGGGCGCAGGGGGTCGTAGGTTCAAATCCTATCGCCCCGACCAAAAAGCTTGGTCTAAATGTAAGCGAGAGCGGCTCCGCCAAATGGCTGGGGTTTTTACTTTCGGTGCAATCAGCGGAGTCTGCTCCGCCGGGCAGGATGGGGACATCTGCTCCTGCGCGGTTCGTGCTCGGTCAGTCAGGGGGCGAAGCCTGCCACCAGCGCCGTAACGCCACCACCGACCAGATACCCTCCACAATTCCAAACGGCCACGCACCCTGCAGAAAGCCGTAAATTGAGCCCAGCACGCAAGCAACGCTAAATGCGAGGATGAACCAGCGGCTGCGGTTTTCCAGGGCGTACGTGACGAGCATCGCGGTCACGGCGAAAAGTCCGAAGAGCGTGAGGCGGTTCATGCCGCCTCACGCGGTTTGGGGAGGGCCTTCAATCTTTGGCTGTGATCCGGGATTTTTCTACATCACCATTACCGGGATGCGGAATCAAGACTCAAATTCAGCTCCAGGACGTTCACGCGTGGCTCTCCGAAGAAGCCCCATTGCCGGCCCTGCGTGTGACTGGCAACGATTGTCCGCACTGCCTGTTCGCTGATCCCGCGCGCCTTGGCGATACGTGGAACCTGAAACTCCGCGGACGCCGGAGTGATGTCGGGGTCAAGCCCTGAGGCGGAAGTCGTGACCATGTCGGCTGGGATTGGTTTGCCGGGATTCTCCGCCTGAGCGGTAGCCACGTCGGCATTCACGCGGTCGATCAGCTTCTGATTGGTAGGTCCAAGATTCGTTCCACCCGAACTGGTGGCATCGTACCCATTTCCGGCAGCAGAAGCCCGTGGATGAAAATATCCTGCGCCGACAAATGGTTGGGCAATGATCCGCGAGGCCACAACAGTTCCGTTACGCTGCACCAGTTGTCCGTTGGCTTTCTCGTGAAAGAAAAGTTGGGCCAGCGCCGTGACCACCAGGGGATAAACCAAGCCCAGCAAAATGGTAGTGACGACTGTCATCAGCACTGAAATCAGGAGATTCTTTTTCATGGCGTTTCTCTTTTAATGCTCACTTCAACTGCGTGTTCTTGTGTCTGTTAAATCTGAAATCACAAATCTGAAATCTGAAATTTCCTAAGCCATCCCGATCCGCGTGATGACCATATCAATCAGCTTGATGCCGATAAACGGAACGATGATTCCGCCCAGGCCGTAAATCAAAAGGTTGTTGCGCAACAGCGCTGCTGCACCCATGGCGCGATATTTCACGCCACGCAGCGCCAGCGGAATCAGCGCGACGATAATCAGCGCGTTGAAAATGACGGCCGACAATATCGCCGACCCCGGCGTCTTGAGATGCATGATGTTGAGCGCATTGAGCACGGGAAAGGTGCCAGCAAACATCGCCGGAATGATGGCGAAATATTTGGCCACGTCGTTCGCGATGGAGAACGTAGTCAGCGCGCCACGCGTCATCAGTAACTGCTTGCCGATTTCGACGATCTCGATCAGCTTGGTGGGGTTCGAATCCAGGTCCACCATGTTTCCCGCTTCTTTTGCCGCCTGAGTACCGGTGTTCATGGCGACGCCGACGTCGGCTTGCGCCAGCGCGGGGGCGTCGTTGGTGCCGTCGCCTGTCATGGCCACCAGTTTTCCGTCGGCCTGTTCACGCCGGATCAGGTCCATCTTCTCTTTGGGTGTAGCCTGGGCGAGGAAGTCATCGACACCGGCCTCGCGAGCAATGGCAGCGGCAGTCAGCGGATTGTCGCCGGTTATCATCACCGTGCGAATGCCCATGGAATGCAGCTGGCTAAAGCGTTCTTTAATGCCGCCTTTCACGATGTCCTTGAGATAGATCACGCCCAACGCATGCTTGTTCTCCGACACCACCAGGGGAGTGCCGCCGGAGCGCGCGATCTGTTCGACTGTGGCCTGTACTTCTTTCGGCAGACCGTTGCCGTTTATCGAGGAACAATATTTTGAGATCGCATCCGACGCGCCTTTGCGGATCTCGCGGCCATCCAGATTGACGCCAGACATGCGGGTCTGCGCCGTGAAGGGAACAAAATGTGCTTCATGCTCGGCGAGGTTGCGTCCACGCAGGCCATAGCGTTCTTTCGCGAGCACGACGATCGAACGCCCTTCGGGAGTTTCATCCGGAAGGGATGAAAGCTGCGCCGCATCCGCCAGTTGCGCTTCCGTTACTCCGGGCGCGCAAACAAATTCCGCGGCCTGGCGATTTCCCAATGTGATGGTGCCAGTTTTGTCCAGAAGCAGGGTGTTGACGTCGCCAGCCGCTTCGACCGCACGTCCCGACATCGCTAGAACGTTGTGCTGCACCAGGCGATCCATTCCGGCGATGCCGATGGCTGAAAGCAAACCGCCGATCGTGGTCGGAATCAGGCAGACCAGCAGCGATACCAGTACGAACACAGTTTGCGGCGATCCGGAATAAATGGCGAACGGTTGCAGCGTGAACACCGCCAGCAGAAAAATAATCGTCAAACCGGCGAGCAGGATGTTGAGCGCGATTTCGTTCGGCGTTTTCTGGCGTTCAGCACCCTCGACCAGTGCAATCATGCGATCAAGGAAGGTTTCTCCGGGATTCGACGTGATCTTAATCTTGATGTAGTCGGAGAGCACGCGCGTGCCGCCGGTTACAGCCGAGCGGTCGCCTCCGGCCTCGCGGATTACGGGCGCGGATTCCCCCGTGATCGCGGACTCGTCTACCGACGCGACACCTTCGACGATTTCGCCGTCCCCGGGGATGAATTCGCCCGCGGCGACCGAGACTATGTCGCCGGAGCGCAGCTTGGAACTGGCGATCTTTTCAATCTTGCCGTCGGGCAGTACGCGGTTGGCAACCGTTTCCGAGCGGGCCTTGCGCAGCGACTCAGCTTGCGCTTTGCCGCGACCTTCGGCCATGGCTTCGGCGAAATTGGCGAACAGGACTGTAAACCACAGCCAGAGCGTGATCTGGAGGTTGAAGCCGAACTGTCCTTCGTGGCGTAGCACATCGCGCACCAGCAGCACCGTGGTCAACACACTGCCAACTTCCACCACGAACATGACGGGATTCCTCATCATCTTTCGCGGATGCAGCTTCAGCAGTGATTCCCAGACCGCGCCTTTCACGATCTTTAAATCCCAAATCGCCTTACCTTTTTTTTCTGACATAGTCCCTCAAAAAGTCTTTCCGGCTTGCATCAGCAGGTGCTCGAGGATCGGTCCCAGGCTCAGCGCCGGGAAGAATGTCAATGCACCCACGATCACAATCGTGCCGACCAGCAGCACGCTGAACAAAGGCGTCGTCACCGGGAACGTGCCCAGCGATGGCGGGACATACTTCTTCTTGGCCAGGTTTCCCGCAATCGCCAGCATGGGCAGGATCATGAAGAAACGCCCAATCAGCATGGTGGCCCCACCGGCGATGTTGTACCACGGCGTGTTCCCGTTCAGCCCTCCGAACGCCGAGCCGTTGTTTCCAGCCATCGAGGTGAAGGCGTAAAGAATCTGCGTAAGGCCGTGCGGCCCCGCATTGCTGATACTGGAAGTGCCGAATCCTTTGACGGTCGAAATCCCTGCCATCACCAGAATGACTAAGGGAAATACCAGCGTTACCAGCATGGCCATCTTCACGTCATAGGCTTCGATTTTCTTGCCGAGATATTCCGGAGTGCGGCCGACCATCAGTCCGGCGATGAACACAGCAAGAACAACGTAGATCAGGATCCCGTACATTCCCGCGCCCACACCGCCGAATACGGTTTCGCTGAGCATGATGTTGGCCAGCGGCACCATCCCACCCAGCGGGGTGAAGGAATCGTGCCAACCGTTGATGGCGCCACAACTCGCGTCAGTGGTAATGGTGGCAAAAAGCGTCGAATCGGCAATGCCGAAGCGGACCTCTTTGCCTTCCATGTTGCCGCCAGACAGCGTCAAGCTCGCCTGTTGATCTACTCCTTTGAGGAGCGGATTGCCTTTGGACTCCGCCCAGTATGCGGTAGTAACGCCGGCCACAAACAGAACTGCCATTGCTGCCCAGACTGCCCAACCATGACGCTGCGATCCCGTCATCCGGCCAAGGGTGTAAGTCAGTCCGGCAGGAATCGCGAATATCGAAATCATCTGCAGGTAATTGCTCAGCGGCGTCGGATTCTCGAAAGGATGCGCACTGTTGGCATTGAAAAATCCGCCGCCGTTCGTGCCCAGCATCTTGATCGCTTCCTGCGATGCAACCGGTCCCTGCGCGATTACCTGGTCGGTGACCGTCTCCATGACCGGTTTGCCGTCATTCCCGACGACCGGCTTACCGTCGGTGACTCTCTGCACTTGCTGCGGTTCAATTATCTTGACTGTGTCATACGGTCTGAAGTTCTGCACTACGCCTTGCGATACCAGCACCAGCGCGAAGGCGATGCACGCGGGCAGCAGTATCCAAAGCGTGGCGCGTGTGAGATCAACCCAGAAATTGCCGATTGTCTCTTTTTCCCGGCGGGCAATGCCGCGGATGAACGCAATTGCCAGCACAATGCCGACCGCGGCCGAAGCGAAGTTGTGATACGCCAATCCTGCCATCTGCGTGAGATAGCTCATGGTGGCTTCGCCGCCATAGTTCTGCCAGTTAGTGTTGGTGGTGAACGAAGCTGCCGTATTGAAAGCCAGATCGGGAGCCACCGCCGCGAACTTTTGCGGATTCAGCGGCAGCATCTGCTGCGTGCGCTCAATCAGGTACAGCACCAGCATGGAGACGCCACTGAACAACAACATGGCGAATGCGTATTCGGTCCAGCGCATTTCGTGTTCTTCGTCCACCAGGGTCAGGCGATACAACAGGCGCTCGACCGGACGCAACACGGGATCGAGAAATGTGCGCTCCCGGCTGAATACGCGTGCCATAAACACGCCGATCGGCTTGGTGATCGCCAATATCACGGCGAGATATACGATGATCTGGAGCCAGCCATTTGCTGTCATTAAATTAAAACCTCTCCGGCCGCAGCAGGGCGTACAGCAGGTAAACCATCAGTCCCGCGCTTACGACCAGCATGATGATCGATTCAGAATCCATGACATTTCACCTCAGCGAATGCGATCGCAAAACTTCACATACGCGATAGAAATCAGAAAGAAAGCAATTGTTGCTGCGACAAAAATAATGTCTCGCATGTTCATATTCTCCGGTCGTGCCGGTTTCAGCCCGAGCGATAGCGATGTTCGGCTGAGTAACCGATTTCTGGACTTGGCCTGTTAAGCGTCACCACTTGAGGACGGGCAACTGATGTATCACTTTTTCTGCGTCCGGCATTGGAGGCGAGAGCCGTAGTGATTCTGACGACTCCAATCGCAACGAAGGCCGCTGAATGCACGGTAGGTTTGCGAAACGGAGCCGCGACGCAGTTGATATCTGCCTCGCAGTGTACACCGTCAGGGTGAAGCACATGCACCGCATGCAGATTCCGGTTTTCAACCGTCAATGCAACCAGAAAGCACATCATGAATCCCGCCGCCAAAATGCAAGCAGATAGCATGATCACGCCCACGATTGCCGGACTCGCGCCTGCTCCCAAGTGAGTCATTGTGATCTCTCACTAGCATTGGATATTTCCGACCATAAAGTTTGTATAAAGAGTGCGTAAAAAATTCGTAAGGAGCGTGATCAGGTTGAGCAGGCAGAAGTTAGCGGATAGGCAACGTGGAGACAACCGCCCTCGGCTGTCTCACATAGCTCTTGTAGAAATCAAATTTCGCCGGCAGGTTCGAAACGGTATCCGACCCAAGGCTCAGTGACGACATACCGGGGCGCGTCCCCGGTGTCGATCTTCTTGCGAAGCTGACCGACCAGTACGCGCAGATGCTCCGGCTGTTCCACGCTATTGGCTCCCCAGATGGCTAGAAGAAGCGCTCGATGCGTGACTACTCGGCCGGCGTGCCTGGCCAGATAGAGCAAAAGTTCAAATTCCTTGGGCGTCAGCCGGACCTCTACGTTCTTTATCGAGACCCGAAACGCATCCGCGTCGATTTTGAAGTCGCCAATGGTAATGGTTCTTTGCGCGCCATCTGCAGGCGGCTTGGTTCGGGCCAGGTTCCTTCGCACTCGCGCCAGCAGTTCATCCATGCCAATAGGCTTGGTGACATAATCGTCAGCCCCGGCGTCGAGCGCATCGACTTTGGCTTTCTCCTCGCCTTTTACCGACAGTACGATAATCGGTAACGTGGACTCCGCCCGCAGCTGACGGCACAGTTCGATGCCATCCATATTGGGCATCGAGACGTCTGTAATCACCAGGTCCGGCTGCCACTCCCGCGCGGTTCGAAGGCCGTTGTGTCCATCATCGGCCGTGCGGACTTCATATCCGCTGCCGGTGAGAGTCGTACGCAGCACACGTGTGATCTGCGGTTCATCGTCGACCACGAGAATCCGTTTCTTGTCAGCCATGTATGTTTTACGAAGACTGCTGGGTCACAATGTGGACATCCACAGGCGGCGCATCGCGCAGAAACTTGTGGATCGCATTCAGGTACAGATACCGCTTCCACCCCTTCACCGCGGAGTGACCAAACACAACCTGGGTGATGTGCTTCTCCCGCACAAATCCCGCAACTGCCTTGGCTACGGTCGGCGACTTTAATTTCACCACCTTGGCCCCGACCGCTTCGGCATAGCGAATGTTAGACGCCAGCGAGCGCTGGTTAGGCTCGTTATCATCCACTCCAATGTCCACGTAGACGACGTACAACTCGCCATCCAGCCTTTTGGCCATTCGCGCCGCGCGCGCAATCAGTTGTTGGGCCGCTGGGTTTGAACTGATGGCAACCGCAAATCTTTCCCGAATGCCAAGGTTGCGCTCGCCGCCCTCCTTGTCGAGATAGCTCTCGAGACTGCGGTCTACCTCCTGTGCTACTTCCTGTAAGGCCAATTCGCGCAAAGCGATCAGAGTCCCGGGACGGAAAAAATTCGCCAGCGCCTTCTCCACCCGGTCCATGGGATAAATATCGCCACGCCGCATGCGAGTTTGCAGCGCTTCCGGCGTGAGGTCTGCCATCACCACTTCCCGTACCCGCTTCATAACCCAGTCGGGAACCGTTTCGCGCACCGTGACGCCGCTGATCCTTTGTACGCTGGGTGCAACACTCTCCAGATGCTGCACGTTCATCGTGGTCAGAACGCAGATATCGTTATCCAGCAACTCCAGCACATCTTCATAGCGCTTGTGATGCCGGCTGCGTTCAATGTTGGTGTGGGCCAGTTCATCAACCAAAACCACCGCCGGCTTGCGGGCCAAAATTCCGTCCAGGTCCATTTCTTCGAAGACGGTGCCCTTGTATTCCAGCTTTTTTCTGGGGACGACTTCAAGTTTCCCGGCGAGTTCAACCACTCCCTTGCGGCCATGGGTTTCCACAATTCCGATGACGACGTCTTCGCCGCGGCTCTTCCGCCGGATCGCC
>Ga0163162_10004792_pt1 | contig 13052 bp, 13 predicted proteins | sample S55metaG_FD_115310 | JGI IMG/M metagenome (GOLD analysis project Ga0163162, IMG submission 115310) | Switchgrass rhizosphere microbial communities from Kellogg Biological Station, Michigan, USA - S5-5 metaG | ecosystem: Host-associated > Plants > Roots > Rhizosphere > Soil | place: USA...
GATTATCTCGGAACGGTCTTTACGCCACAGCAGAGCTATGACGCGGCGAGAAAGTCTCTTTCGAATGCGATTTTAAGTTGTCCCGATGTGCAAAGCATCGAATCCCTGACGATCACGATTACCGGCAACACTTTCGATTACGTTGCAGATATCATGACGCTTTACGGTCCTTTACAAGTGAGTTCATAAAATGAGCAAAAATCTTTTGCAGTTTTCGCATGGCATCCTCGTTCAATCGGATGATGTCGGCAAGCAGTATTCCGAACCGCTCGAAATCTTCAACCCGCATGAAGACGACTTGCCGGAAAATCCGCTTGTGATCGCACAACGTGAACACACGTTGGATGAACATCTGGAGCCCGGCAAGGATGGCGACGAAGGCCACGAACCGGCGCTCGAAGGCGATGCCCTGTTGAACCCGGACGGTTCCGCACCGATCCAGACCGGCGCGAGCGCTTCGCTGATCCCGGGCGCGGAAGTATCGAGCGTTCAGCTTACCCCGGCAGCAAAGGGCGCGGCAGTGGACGGCGATCCGGAAAAGCAATCGAGCAATGAGAAGGTTGCCGACAAGAAGGATGATGCCGCGCTCAACGAAATCGCTAAGGACTCGACCACGGGCACGGCGAAGGGCGCTGACGACGTTGGCACTGGCGTTGCCGCGACCGATAAAAAGGTTGCTGCCGATCCGGCTAAGAAGTAAGGGGCGGTATGATTGATGTCAGCGGATTCGGTTCATCGGTCACTGTGATTGCCACGGGCTCATTCCCGCAAGGCTTTCAGATTACCGAATTCGCTGACGACAAGAACCCGATCGAGGCGAAGGAAATCGAACCGACCGGGTTCGAAATGCTTTATGACGGTTCTCTTTTCGCTTTCGATAAAGCTGCCGCTGTGCTGGTCGATGTGTCCGTTGTTGCAGGCAGCGAAGACGACATTAATTGCAAAATCTTGCTGCAGGCGCGCAAGGGCTCGCCGAAAATCATTCCGCTTCCTGATGTGACATCGATCGTCATCGCGAACCCGAACAACGGGACCGTGACGCTATCAGGCGGCACAATCATTTCTGGTCCGCTGGTCGATACTGTTTTGCCAAGCGGACGCAAGCAAGGCAACACCTATTCATTCGCATTCGGGACGTTTGCCGGGGCGCAATCGCTTAAGCAATTGATCTCGACCGTTGCTCAAACCGCGTTGAGTTTTCTGTAATGCCGAACTCGATCCTTTCGAGCTTCTTTTCTGAATCCGCCCTGACGATCACGAACTCGACCACGGGCGCGGTAGTCATGCCGACGTTCAAGGTAAAGCGCGTGCGGATCTCGTTTCGAGCGCAACCGATGCCGCATCGCCGCGAAGACGGCGCGACCATAATCGATTCGCGAATCATCTTGCCGACCAATCTATCGATTGAGGGGTTCTGTACCGACATCACATCGCTTGATCAGGTGAACAAGGTATTACTCGATCGTCAGGCGTTCTATTCAATTTCATCGAAGGGGATTCAAGTCGCTTCGATGATGATCGATACGGACAACAGTTCGCAAACGTCCGAGATGTTGAGTGCGACGCCCAAGCGCCTGACGTTCCGGCAAGTTCTAGTTCAGAACGTGACGCCGGTCATCTGTCAACAATCGTCGGATTCGTCGGTTGTGAATAAAGGGATTGCAGCGCTCGATACCGCGAAGCAAAGCGTGGTCGGACTCTATAACAAGATTGCTTCCATCTGATGCCGAACAATATCCTTTCTTCTCTGGTCAGCAAATCCGCCGCGCTCTTCGTGAACGAGATCACGAACTCGCCGTGTTGGTTAGGCTTGAGTGTGAAGGATGTAGAGATCAACGCAAGCGCGCTCGTGACACGCAACCCATTGTCAACGGAACAGCTTTCCGAAAGCTCGGTTTATATCAGCTTGCTCGCGCTCGACATCCAGTCTGCGAAGATCATCGCCCCTTCGCGTATGCGCGTGACGGCGCTGGTTTCCGACATCTCGAACATCGATAGTATCCTCGCGAATTTCGCCAACACGTTTTTGACGATGCAGGTTACATCGAAGGGCATCATCAGCGATTCGATGGCGATCGTCGGCGTTGAAATTGAACAAACGCCTGAGATGCTTTCGGCTTCGCGCGTGGTCATTGAGTTCTACCAGACGCAACCAGATCCACCCCTCAATCTGTATAATCCAGCACAGAGCGGAGACGAATCCGTTTCTGGTTTGAGGATTCAAGCGCCGCCTAATGCATCACAAAGCTTGACAAGCCTAGCAGCAAAAATCGGCAAAACCTTCGGGATATAGAAATGATAGAAATTACTTTGAATGATGGATCGAAACGCTCTGTTGTGATCGCCAAGTTTGCAGCGCTCGACGGTTGGGATATTCAAGAGGATTACGTTCGATTCTTGTCATCGGAAGACCGCGCATTTCGCCGTCAATTCACACTTGAAGTTCTGAGCTATGCAACGGTTGTGCTCGACAGTGGTCAAGAGCTTCCGTTGTCCACGAACGCGCTGATCGATAACCATCTTGGAAGCTTTCAGAACGTTGAGGCGGTGTTCAACGGCGTGTTGATCGAGAACGGCATCGACCCGAAAGCAGAAGCGCAACGTTCTAGCTATTGGGAAAAGGCAGGCGCGGAACTCGCGATTGCATTCGTTGCTCAGGCGTCAGCGCTGATCGGCCCGGCGCTCAACATGGTTGAAGCGAACCGCAAAGCAGAGTGAAATAAATGGCTGACGAACTGGATAAATTTGTACTTGTTTACGAAGTAGTTTCGAACAAGGCAAGCGATATGTTGGATAAGCTTAACAAAAAAGTTAAGCAGAACAACGAATCGTTTGACGACTCGAAGAACAAGGCAAAAGAGTTCGCCAACGAAGCAGCGGATGAAATCGGCAAGCTCGTTCCGGGTGTCGATAAAGTATCCGCTGCCGTCAAGCTCATGTCCGCTGAATTTGCAGCAGCAGGCGTCGCGCTTGGCGTGCTCGCGTTCGGCGTGAAGGCCGTCATGCAAATGCGCGATCAATACAACGCGCAACGCAAGCAAGGGATCGGCGTCGGTCTGTCTGCAATCCAGCTTGAAGACAATGAACGCAAGCTCGTAAAGAGCGGCGGCGGAAACGTCACTACGGCGATGGCCGATGATGCATTAAAGCGTATCGCGGAGATCAACAGCGAGTCGTTCAAGAACCCGACCGGGGACATTGCCAAGAACCTTCGTTATCGTGGTCTTGAAGCGCGCGCCGTGGGCGATCCTCGCGGCGCGATGACGACGCTCGAACGCGCTCAGGAATTGCAAAACCGTTGGCGCGGCAGAAGCGAAGGGCAAGTGCGCGCGGAAGCTCGATCACTCGGTTTCGATTCCGATACAGCGGTTGCGATCAAAAACTCGAAAGATGTAAGTCAGATCACGGAACATTCCGCCGATGAAGTGAACAATCGGTTGAAGGCGAACGAGACACTGAAGGAATTCAACGATTCAACGGCGCGCCTGAGTGAACACTTCCGGGAACTGACCAACGAAGTCGGCGAGCATTTGCTACCCGCGTTCACGCGCATGGCGAATTTCCTCACGGGGTGGATGGACGGGCTTCCAAAAAAATACGATCAGATCAAAAAGGATCTCGACAAGGGTCAACACATCAATCAGTTGACGCCGGAAGAGCGCGAGGCGACGAAAGATACATCGCCCGGCGTCACGGGTTGGCTTCGTCGCACGCTTGGCATTTCCGACCCGAACAAAAAGCTCGCGCTCGATCAGGACAAGGACGCAAACAACACGGGTAGCGAGAACGATCGCGAAACCAAGGCGTTCATCGCCAAGCAAGATGGCGCGGCAGACAAAAACATGAAGGCCGCGCAACAGGCCGTCGATGCGCAGAACAAGGAAGCGGCAGACAGTCAACGCCAGCTTGATCAAGAGCAAGCGATCATTTCAATGTTCTCTGCGGCAGTGACCACGTTTAGCGGCGCTGTGGACATCAATCAGGCGATTGCCGCATGGGCGGGGACCGTTGGGAAGGCGTCGGGGCTCGCGGGTGCGTCCCCGGGCACTGCCGCGAGTGGAGATCGCCCCGGCATCATCAAGACGCCGCAAGGGCCGGTCGCGGACCTTTCCAAGTACGATAAATTTATTCAGGATGCCGCGAAGCAAACCGGGCTCGATCCGTCGTTGATCAAGGGCGTGATCAATACCGAAAGCCGGGGACGCGCGAAAGCCGAAAGTGAAGCAGGCGCGCGCGGTCTCATGCAAGTGATGCCGTCGAATCTGAAGCGTTTGGGCGTGACTGACGACTTCGATCCGCAACAGAACATCATGGCCGGGGCGAAGGTGCTCGCCGAATTCATGCGCATGGCGAAAGGCGACGTTCAAAAAGCGCTTACGTTCTACACGGGCGGACTGAAACCGGAAAACTACGGCCCCCGCACGCGCGCTTATCCGGGCAAGGTGTTAGGCGCTCAGGCCGCTTATGAAGGCGTCGGTTCCGCGCGCGCCGCGCCGGTCGCGAACGATCCCCGTTTCAGCGGACAAAGCCGGGATTCGCTCAACTACAAATCGATCCAGAATCAATTCGCCGCTGGCTTGGGTCTTCCGGTCGCTCAGATCCAGCAAGGCGGGGTTAGTCGTGGCGACATGCAGCGCGAGTATGAAGTTCTGAGCGCGGGGCTTAGGAACCGCCTTGCAGAGCTTAAGCAAAGCTCGTTCAATCCGAATCTGAGCGTGGGCGAATCCGCCGCGATCATTCGCGAGACGCAGCAGCAGGCCCGGCAGATTCAGTATCTTGAAAAGTACGGTCCCGATGTTGTCTCGCGCGCGCCAGAAGGAGCAAGAAGTCGCACGCTTGGTGCATTCGCCCCGGGCAGTGAAGCGGATAAGTTGCCGCTGACGATCAACGTGTACGGACAGAACGATCCCAAGGCGACGGCGGACGAAGTTGTGAAGCATTTGCAGCTTCATATTTCCGATGTTCAGAACGGTTCCGCAACCTCGATTGTGAAATAACATGCCACTTAAAAATCGAATCCTGAAAGTAACGCTTTCGATGCCAAGCGGTGATGTGGTGCTCGATCAATCGATCTTCCTGCACGTGCGCATTCAAAAGGATGTGCTCGCGATTCAGAACCGCGCGACCGTCGATGTCATCGGCCTGACTTCGAGCCTTCGATCGTTCCTGTTGAGCAACTTTTCTGCATTCCAGAACCGGCAGGTTCAACAGGGCGCGACGCCGCAAACGTATATCCCAGTCAAGATCGAAGCGGGTTGGCAAACGAGCGATGGAACGATCAATACATCCGTCGTATTCTTGGGCGATGTCGTGTTATGCGAGCCCGGCAGCGGTCCGCCTGATATCGCCACGCGCATCACTTGCTACACGCATCAGATCGATAAGACATCCTACACGTCGGAAATTCCGCCTTCTAGCTCGACGTTCAAAGAGTATGTTGCATGGGCCGCGCGTCAAATGGGGTTCGGAAACAACTTCACGTGCGAGACATCGATCGACAATATCACGCTTGAAAATCAGTCATCGAGCACGGTTCTGATCGGCGCGCTGATATGGGATATTCAGGACGTGAACAAGCCCAATGTGGCCGCGTTCATCGACGATGATCGGCTTGTCGTGAAGGATGCGAACAAGATCCTCGATCCAACCAACAATGCGAAGATCGATCAGTTCATCGGAACGCCTTCTTGGCAGGAATGGGGGATGTCATTCACGACGTTGTTTGATCCTAACGTGTTGCTCGCGCACGGGGTTGATCTGACTTCGATCATGAATCCGACGCTCAATCGATCGTATGTGATTACCGCGCTCGATTACGATCTCGCATCGCGCGAGCCCCCTTTCTATGTTACCGGTCGCGGAGCCCCGCCAGCATGAGCGTTAAAACTGAAATCTATACGATCTTCGGGAACAGCTACAAGACGACGCAGTTCACGGCGATTCCGGCGCTGGAAATCATGAAGTCAGAGACAACCGCGCCGCTCGTGTTGCTCTCGAAAACGTCTGCCATGGATGAAAACGGCGAATGGACGCCGCTCGACTCGCGGCAGGCCGTGAACAAGCTGGTCAAAGATCCGCTTAACATGATCGCGCCGCGTGCTGTTCTGTCTGAACTGATGCAGCAAGTAGACATGATCAACTTCGGATTCCTGCTTAGTTGGCATGGTGTCAAGATTCCAAGCCGGTTCGCAAGCGGTCGCGACGGCATTGTTTCGCAGCATGTCGATCCGATCGTTTCACAGATCATTCAAAACGATTCTGCAAGCATGCGCGAGCTTGAAGAGTATTACTCGCTCGAAGATGCCTTGAAGATGGTCGATGTCATGGCGGTAAAAGGGTTGAACACGGCACTTGCGCACGAAGACGCGGAACGCAACCGGCCCAAGCGATAACGCTTGACATGCATAAAATTATGAACTAGTGTTTCGGTTCATCTATCACAAACTTTGGAATTGTCAAGAATGCACAGAATATTAAACAACCTTGCAATCGCCGCGCTCTTTGCGCTTGGCATGGTCTTCGCGACCGAGCCGGTTCACGCCAAGCCCGGATTGAACATCGTTCGAGTCGATCAAAATTTCGTCGTGCACACGGTGAAATACTCGATTGCGACGATCCAGAAAGGCGACGGGATGAACCTGTTCGTGAGCGCGCAACACTGCAACCTTCCCGCCTTGGGGACGCCGCGCGATTTCGTGATTTTCGCGCCGCTATCGAGCGATTATGTTGTTGCCGGTTGCGTGTCGTTCTCTTCAATGGGAGACGCGACGGTTCAGTTTATGCCCGGCGCAAAATCGTTCTATGGTTATGAGTATCTGAAGCGCTCGATGCGGGTTTCTTATCCGCTAAACATGTCGATCAAAGAACAAACAGGCGATCTATTCAGAAACTTCGCAGTTATTGGACGCCCTTATTAAAATAGGCGCAATTTCCCTGTAGAATAGGCCGCAAAACAACGGGCCTATTCTGTGAGCGCAACTACCCCAAACCTCAATCAGACGCCGAACGATCGGGGCGGTTTGTGGCAGGCATTAAGCGCCGCGCTTCGCTCGTTCGAGCAAGAATCTGATCAGCTTCTACCCGCGACCGTGGTCAAATTCGACCGTGTTGCAAATCAAGCTATTGTCCGCCCGATCATTCAGATGGTCGATATCAAGGGCAAGGTTATTTCACGCAAGCCGGTCGCATCGGTCCCCGTGCTTTCCTTGGGCGCGGGAGGATTTCACATCAGCTTCCCGATGCAACCCGGCGATCTTGGGTGGATCTTCGCATCCGATCGAGATCTCGCGCTGTTCAAGAAAAATCTTTCTGAATCCCCGCCGAACACGTCTCGATTTCATAAATTCGATGACGGTTTTTTCATTCCCGACGTGTTCCGTAAATACATGATCGCGGCAGAAGACGCGGCGGCGATGGTGATTCAGTCCACGGACGGCAGCACGAAGATTTCGATCCGCGACGGCGATATTCTGATCGCCGCGCCGAACAAGCTTGTCGTTCGCGTGCCTGAAAGTGAATTTGACGGCAACGTGACGATTAAAGAGAACCTTATCGTGACCGGGCAAACGACGGTGAACGGTGGATTCGACGCAAGTTCATCGAGCGGCAACGCGCCGTGTGCGCTGCCCCAATCGACCACGATCAATAACATTCTTGTCGCAGGGCACGGACACGAACAGCAGGGCACGAGCGGCAGAACTGCCGGGGGAATGGAGCCATGAGCACGCCGAACGCAAGCCAAACATCATATGGGTACATCATCGACACGGGAACGATCGTAGAAGATACGGCAACCCTTCTGACCGATGTACAGGGCGAATTTACTGCCGCGCTTGGGCCGAACCTCGATACCGATTCGAGCACGCCTCAAGGATCATTGATCACGGCGGAAGTGATCGCGCGCGCGAAGGTGATGAAGAACAACGCGGATCTCGCGAACGTCTTCAACCCGAATCTTTCGTATGGCGTGTTTCTCGATGCGATCTGTGCGTTGCTTGGCGTTGAGCGCGGCAGCAATCAATCCACGATCGTGACCGGCGTTCTGCTGACCGGGGAAAACACGACGCAGATCACAGCAGGTTCGCGCGTCCAAACGCAGCTTGGAGACGTGTTCGTTCTGGCCGATGATGTGACGATCCCGGCAGGCGGTTCGATCCGCGCCACGTTCCTTTCGCAAGTCTTTGGCCCGATCCCTGCCGCGATTGGCACGCTATCGATTCTTGACGGCGCGATCGGTTGGGGGTCTGCAGTCATCGACGTGAATTCGTCGGTCGCGGAAGGTACGGTTTCGCTCTCGAACTCGAAGCTGAAAAACGTTCGACGCGGTCGCCTTGCCGCGCAGGGAACCGGTTCTTCGCTCGCGATCAAGTCGCGCGTGGATGCGGTCGCTAATGTGAAGTCGTCGCGCGTGGTCGAAAATAATACGGGTGCTGCAGGGCTCGTGAACGGGATCACCTTCACGTTGCCTAATGCGATGTGGGTTTGCGTGGGCGGTAACCCCGATCCGCAACTCGTGGCGAACGCGCTCTATGCCGCGCACAGTGGCGGGTGTCCGTGGGATTACGGGACCGCCAACGGCACGCCGATCCAGTCTCCCAACGGCGTGAGCGTGATCGATCCGGCAACCGGCCTGCCGTACACCGTGAAGGCTTGCATCTCGGTTAAATACGATGTCTATGTGAAGGTGACGGTCGCGCAAGGCAATTCATCCGCCGATACCGTTGTCGCGGTACAGAACGCCATGGTTCAGTATGCCAACGGCGAGGAAGAGCTTGAAGAAGGTCTAGTGGTCGGCACGAGTGTTTCATCGTTCGAGCTTGCAGGCGCGGCGATTCGGCAGCTTCCGGGGATCTATATCAAGTCGTGCACGGTCGCATGCGTGCTCAAAGGAAACGCGCCGCCAGCGCCGGGCGATTACACGAATGAATTCGTGATGCCGCTTTGGGGCGAAGGCGTTCTTCAGACCGGCAACATCAACGTGACGACGTTCTAACCATGGCGATGACCCCTTACAACGGTGACTTGAGTCAAGCGCTCAAGTGGATGCAAAACAATGCTCCCGCTATTCAAACGCTGGTCCGCAAGAAGGCCGATTGGTACTCGCAATACCACGATCAGTTTTGGTCTGACTGGCAAACGAACGTATTCGATCTGCGCACGGCGAACCCATTCGGCCTGATGGTTTGGTGCATCATCTTGGGCGTGCCGTCTTCGCTTTTTGGCCTGTATCCGGATACGGTCGGTTGGGCCTATGGTCAGTTCCGGCAAAACTTCGTGTACAGCGGAACAGATCCGAATCTGCCAAACCCGAATTTGATCGGCGGTAACTTCGCAGGCGGCGGGAACACTACGCTTTTGAACTTGAACGAAGTGCGTTATGCGTTGCGCCTTCGTTATGCGGCGCTGGTCTCGAACGGAAGCATTCAAGAGATCAACCGCATGTTGAATTACATTTTCAACAACGGCGAGCCGTGGGATTTCCAGAACAAGAAATATTTTTATGTTGCTGACCTGACGATTCAGGCGGCAGGGATCTCGAACGAAAAGATTTATTTGAACAATTGGCAGGGCAATCATTTCATGAGCCCTGCCGCTCGAACAAACCGGTCTTTGTCGGTTGCGAATTACTCTGCATACCTTGGAACCACGACAGCGCCGGGACCGCTCGCGCCCGATGGCGTGAGTACCGCGACGACGGTCACATACGCAGCAGGGGCAGGCGGGAATCTGTATCAGCTTTTGAACAATACGCCGGGCGCGCCGACAACCTATTATCAGGTTTGCAAGGCGGGAACGTCGGGGCATCAGTTCGTGATCGGAAACGACAAGATGGTTCCCGCCGCACTCGTGACGTTCGATCTTTTTGCCGGGCAGATCGTCGCGCAATCGGGCGGTGCGGTCGGCACGATGTATCCGATCGCGGGTCAACCGGGTTGGTATTTCTGTGGCGTGACGTTCACGGAACCGACCGGGTTGGCGGGGGACTCGATGGTGACGTATCCAATCGATCGCCCGGGCACGGTGCAACAGTTCGCATCGCAGGCGGAAACGTCAGCGGTTCCAACCTCATACATTCCGACCACGAACGCGGCGGTCACTGTGCCTGCCGATTACACGATCGACCATACAGCGGGAACGGTTGTGATGAACAACGCGCCTGCCCTTGCTGCAGTGCTTTCATGGTCAGGGAATTGGGGCGGCACGACGGCAACGAATCAACAGTTCGGAACGGGGAACGGCAGCAATAAAAACTTCACACTCACGCGACCGCCCGGATCTGTTCGGCCAATTGCGAACGCTATGCAAATGGAATATCGAATTGGCGCTGGATTAGCGCTTTCAGATCAGTTTGTTGCGCTCTTAAATTCGCAGCAATACGGTATAACGCCTTCGTGCGGCGGTGTAAAATACACTGTGATTAAGGAAACCTAAATATGGCCGCTCCAGATCTTATCGTTACCCCGTTTGCAGACCAAGGCACGAAGAACACGCCGCCGCAAACTGATCCGAATTCGTTCGTTAATTTCCGCGATGGTTATACGAACAACTACGAAATCAGTCTCGCATCAGGTAACCCGCAAGCGAAGGCCGTAGAACGCCCGATTCAGAATTATTTGTTCAATCAAATGACTCTGTTGGGTCAGGCGTGGCAGCAAATGGGAATCCCGCCGTGGTATGCGGGTATGCCGAACGGTTATGCGCAAAACGCGCAAGTTCTTCGCGTCGATGGCAACGGTATTTTTCAACCGTATCGTTCGCTTGTCAGCGGCAACGTGACAGATCCGGCTAATACCCCGGCGCAATGGGAATACATCAAACGATCGAGCGAAGTTCTTGCAAGCGTTCCGATGCCGGGCGGCGGCGCATTGGGCGCGAGCGCGGAACTCGTGACGGTCGCGATCGACTTCAACAACGCGCAGTTTTCAGGCGGCACGTTCGAGTTCGCGACGAACGCGGTCGCGGCAGGAAGCTCGAACTCCCCGGCAGGCCGCGCCGGTATGCTCGAATGCAAGTCGTGGACGGTAGCAGGCACGACGTACACGCTGCAGCGCTATTTGACGAACGATGGCAACGTGTTCACGCGATCGGCAAGCGGCGGCGCATGGACGGCATGGAAGCGCCTTGTCGATATCACGCTCGATCAATCGGGCACGAACACGTTCGCAACCGACACGGGCGCGGTGAACGCATACGTCGGCAATCCGGTTCCGGCGCTGGTTGCTCGAACGGAAGGCATGACGCTTCGATTGAAGGTTGCGAACACCAATACCGGCGCATCGACGTTTAACGATGGTTTGGGCGCGCTGCCGCTGCTTGGGTTGGGTCACGTGGCGCTCACTGCCGGGCAAGTCATCGGCGGCGGGTATTCGTGGCTTCAGTACAGCACGACGGCAGGACCGGGAACGACTCCCGCATGGGTTGTATGCTTCGCCACGGGCGGACCCGGCTTGTATGTGCCGTTGTCAGGCGGCACGATGACCGGCGATCTCGGTTTGCAGTATGCGGCAGGTAATCAACGTGGCGTTCAATGGAAGGTTGGCAATAACAACCGTTGGTACGTGTACGAAGATGGCACGGCAGAATCGGGCGCTAACGCTGGCTCGAATTTCGCCATTGGTCGTTATTCAGACGCTGGCGCGGCGATCGATAACCCAATCACGATCAACCGCGCGACCGGCGTCGTCGGTCTTTCACAGCGCCCGGTATGGGCGACGTTCACGCCATGGGATAACAGCAACCTGCCGAGCCCGTTCCAGACCACGGGCGGAACGGTCACGGGCGCAACGACGTTTAGCGGCGCGATCACCTTCAACACGACGGTGACGATGAACGCAACGAACATTTTGAAGTTCAATGCGGTTAATGGCGGGACGTACACGGGGCAGATGCGCGCGGATGGGGCCACGCAATCGGTGGGGTTCATCAATCAGGCAGGAACCGGGTTCACATTCCGAGTTTCTGACGCCGGATCTATTTTTGTTCAAGGCGGCGGATCGTTCGGAACGCGTCCGACGTTCGGATCGTTCATTCCATGGGATAACGGGAATCTTCCTAGCCCGATTCAAACTACGGGCGGGGCGTTTAGTGGTCAGGTTGACCATAACGCGAATATCCGGATGTTGAACGGAACTCAAATTCAACTTTGGAAAGCAGGAAATAGTGCTTTCGGGTCGATCCAATATGTTGCAGACCCCGGGATAAGTGCGATCGGAATTTTGAACCAAGCGCAAAACTCGTGGAACATGCAGTTGAATGACGCGGGGGTTATGAGCTTGCCGCGCGCGCGCCCGACATGGGCCGGTCTGACGCCATGGGATAACGGTAACTTCAACCCTGCCGCGTATCAACCGGTTGGGAATTACACGGTGAACGGCGGGAGCAACAACACGCAAGGCATGCGCTTTGTTTCTGGTGCGCCTCCCGGGTTTGGTTCGGCATCGTTTGGTCAGTCCGCTTTGCAAATTGCGAACGGCGGGAACAATTCCGCATCAGCTTGTATGGTGTTCATTCGTGATGGAGCTTTTGGAGCATTTTTCGGGCTCGACGCAGACAACCAATTGAAGTATGGCGGCGGATCGACGGGTGTTTATCGGGTTTGGCATGAAGGCAATTTGAACCCGGCAACCGCTGGCGCGCAGGTACAATGGGGATCTGCTATTTCTGAACTTGCAGGGGTTGTGACCGGCGCTGACGTGACGCAAGATGCTGGCGGTCCTTGGGTTGTTGAGGGGCTTCGCACGAACGGCGGTAACAACCGAATCTTTATGCGTGTTGTCTGGTTGAGGAACCAATAAAATGATGATCCATGATGAAATGGCGCATGCGATCGAGCAAGAACTAGGCTTGACGCTTGGCAAGGATTTTATGATTGCGCATCCGCTCGATCCGGTCACAAAAGAACAGATCGGCGAGCCGTACATTTGGGAATGGAAGCGGCCCGACATCGAGAAACCGGATTTGAAAGTGATGGCCGCTCGATTCCATGAGACACATCATATGTCTTATGCAGAAAAGATCGCGCGCGAGACGCGTGATTATTACCTTGCGCAAAC
>Ga0163162_10004800_pt1 | contig 13042 bp, 12 predicted proteins | sample S55metaG_FD_115310 | JGI IMG/M metagenome (GOLD analysis project Ga0163162, IMG submission 115310) | Switchgrass rhizosphere microbial communities from Kellogg Biological Station, Michigan, USA - S5-5 metaG | ecosystem: Host-associated > Plants > Roots > Rhizosphere > Soil | place: USA...
AAATACGGCAAGCCGCAGCGCCGAAGCTATGAGGGCGGCGCCGATGTCGTGATCAACTTTACCGGCGGTGACACATGGGTGCCGTCGCTCAAATGCATCAAGCGCGGCGGCAGTCTGCTGGTGTGCGGTGCGACCGCCGGACACGACCCGAAGGAAGACCTGCGTTACATCTGGAGCTTCGAGATCCGCGTGATCGGCTCGAACAGTTTCTATGACGACAACCTGGCCGCGCTGATGGAACTCATCCGCACCAAGAAGATCGCGGTGCAGATCGACAAGGTACTGCCGCTGGAACAAGCCGCGGAAGGGCTGCGCATGATTCGCGATCGCGAAGTGCTTGGCAAGATCGTCGTCACCCCTTAAATGAAAACGGAGACTTGAATGGCTGAAATGGAGCAACTTACCGCTGAGCAGGTTCAGGCGATGCTGACGCGCGGTCCGTACCATCAATGGCTCGGCTTGCGTGTTCTCGACGTAGGCGACGGTACGATCGAGATAGGCGCGACGTGGCGGGAGGAATGGGTCGTCAATCCGGAGCGCCGCTACACGCACGGCGGTATTCTTGCCGCACTCGTTGACCTCACTGCGGACTGGGCACTCGTGTCGAAGACCGGTCGCGGTGTTCCGACGATCGACTTGCGCGTCGACTATCACCGCGCCGCGATGCCCGGGGACCTCACGGCGCGCGGCAAGGTTGTGAAGTTCGGCAGCGCGATCTCCGTGGCGGAGGCGCATGTCTATGACCAGTCCGGTGCGCTTCTCGCGAGCGGCCGGGGTGTCTACTCGACCGCGCCAGCGCCTGCGCCAAAGGCATGATGAGAACAGCGACCTCGACGCTCGACCATGTCGTCGTCAACGCGATGTTCGAAACCGATGCCGCGGCGTCGTGTTTCGAAGCACTTGGTTTCGCACTGACGCCGCGCGGCTATCACTCGCTGGGCTCGGTCAACCACCTGATGATGTTCGACGGGCACTACCTCGAACTCGTTGGCTTGCCGCCCGGCGCGACTACATTGCGACGTGAAATTCTCGAAAGCCGGCTTGGTATCGATGGACTCGTGTTCAGGACAGACGACGCGCAAGCGGCGCATGCGCGGCTCACGGGCGTCGGCGTGCGTGCAGGTGATCCTCAAACCTTCACGAGACCGGTCGATATCGACGGTACCGAGCAGATCGCACGCTTCAGGACTACGCGACTTGAGCCCGGCGAACTGTCCGCGGGACGCGTCTATTTTTGTGAGCACGTGACGCCCGAGTGGGTCTTTCGTCCTGAGTGGACGAAGCATCCGAACGGTGCGATCGGACTGAAGGAGTTGGTCGTCGTTAGCGGTCATCCGAGGCAGGACGCACAACGGTACGCGCTGATCGCCGGAAATTCAGATGCCGCTGCGTCGGCGAAATATGAAACCCGGATCGCGCTCGGTGATTTCGAACTGGTTTTCATCGAAAGCGCCGAGTACGAAGCGCGGTACCGCAGTCTCGTGAGCAACCCGGCCGGACGCGAGAGCTACTTCGGCGCGCTCGTCGTGGAGGTGGACGACATCGCATTCACACGTGCTCGCCTCGATGTGCTCGCGGAACGTTTCGACGAAAGCGTTGTGCGCTTGATGCCGTCCACACACCCAGGCAGCAATGCGCCGTCCGTTGCCGTGCTGCTAGGCGAACTCAATGCCGTCATTGAATTTATCGGAGCAGTTGAACATGCGCACGCCTGAGAATCTCGGCGACCTGATCGACACCAGTGTCGATCCACACAAGCTCGCGTTGATCGCGCTCGGGGAACCGGACGAAGCGGGCGCCTCGCAGGATGCACACGTGACCTTTGGCGAACTCGACGCACTGGCGGACGGCGTCGCGCGTTCCCTGGTTCGCGCGGGGCTGAAGCTAGGCGAGCGCGTCGCCATTCTGTCGGCGAACTGCCCTGAATATGTAGCGGCGTTGCTTGGCATCATGCGCGCAGGAATGGTCGCGGTGCCGGTCAACTTCCGGTTTCCTTCTGCGTTGTCGACGTTCGTGATTCGCGATAGCGGCGCGCGAATGGTGTTCTGCGATGTCGCACGGCTTGCCGATTGTCCGGACGACCTGCCGAAGGTCGTATTCGATTCAGCAGGGAAACAAGGCTTTGCCTCGTTTGTCGATCCGGGACTGTTCGAGACTGTCGTACCCGCTCCCGATGCGGCCGCGATGTTCCTATATACCTCCGGCTCTACCGGGAAGCCCAAAGGCGTGATGCTTTCGCACAGAAGCCATCTTTGGGTTGCGCGCACGCGGGCACGCGCACAACCGCCGGCGGCACATCGTTTCCTCGTGGCTGCACCCATGTACCACATGAACGCGCTCACGCTCGTGCTGATGTCGCTGTATGGCAGTGGCACGGTCGTTCTTCTTCCGCAGTTCACCGCGCGGATGTACATCACGGCCATCGAGCGTTACGGCGTCACCTGGCTTACGTCCGTTCCTCCGATGATTGCGATGATGCTTCGTGAAAAGGATCTGCTGGCGCGCACGGATCTCTCGTCGGTACGCTTCATCCGGATGGGTTCGGCGCCTGTCAGCGAAAGCCTGCTTGCTCAAATCGCCGACGTTTTGCCGAATGCGAAACTCACGAACGTCTACGGGACGACCGAGGGTGGACCGATCGTGTTCGGCCCACATCCTGACGGGCATGAACCGCCGTTGCTGTCGGCCGGCTATCCGCATCCTGAAGTCGCCGTGAAACTGATCGACGCGCCGCAGGCGGGACCCGCAACGGGCGTGCTGGCGGTGAAGAGTCCCGCCGTGATGCTCGGTTATCACAATCGGCCGGACCTGCCGGTACCCGTCACGAGCGATGGGTTTTACGTGACTGGCGACGTGTTTCGGCGCGACGAACTGGGCTTCTATGCATTCGTCGGCCGCGCGGACGACATGTTCGTGTCGGGTGGAGAAAACATCTTCCCCGGCGAGGTCGAGCAGGTGCTCGAAACGCATCCGGAGATCGCGCAGGCGTGTGTGGTGCCGGTCGACGATGACATCAAGGGAACGAAGCCGGTCGCATTCGTCGTGCGGCGCGCGGATGCGGCGCTGAACGAAGAGGACGTGAAACGGCACGCGCTCATGCACGCGCCTGCGTACCAGCATCCGCGGCGCGTTTGGTTCATCGACGCCTTGCCGCTTGCCTCCACCAACAAGATCGATCGTGCCCTGTTGAGGGCCATGGCGGTTGCATCGCTGCAGGACAGCGAGACCGCGTAGACAGATCGATACCACTGATACCCAAGGAGTTCAGCATGAAAGAGAACTTTCGCGAGTTTCTCGCACGGTTGCGCACAGCGGGGCAACTGATCGATATCCGTCAGCCCGTCGATATCCGGCATGTGGGAACGCTCGTCGACCAGAGTGACAAGGCCTTGCTGTTTCATGACGTGATCGGCTATAGCGTGCCGTTGCTCTCCGGCATCATCCGCACGCAGGAGCGGGCGATGATGGCGATGGGCTGCGATAGCTACTTCGAGATCGAGAAGATGCTGGAGCGTGGCATCCGGAATCCGATTCCTCCGACATATGTCGCCACGTCCGCGACGAAAGAGGTGATCTACAAGGGTGACGACGTCGACCTGTTTCGTTTGCCGATTCCGATGTCGTCGATCTTCGACGGCGGGCCGATGATCACCGCGGGTATCGTCATCTCGCGCGATCCGGAATACGGGCTGAACAGCGGCATCTATCGATTCATGGTGAAGGAGAAGGCGCTGACCGGCATCGATATCGTGACGCCCAACAACATGCGGATGTTCGCGCAGCGCGCTTACGAGCAAGGCCGTCCGTGTCCAATCTCCATTTCGATCGGCAACCACCCGATGGAAATCATGGGCGCCGGCTACCGCGCGCCGATCGGTGTCGACGAAATGGCGATCGCCGGCGGCATTCGTGGGGTCCCGGTCGAACTGGCGCCGTGCGAGACCGTCGATCTGCCGTATATCGCCGACTCGGAAATCGTGATCGAAGCGGAAATCCTGCCGACGGGCTGGACACAGCCGGAAGGGCGATTCGGAGAATTCACCGCGCTGATGGGCGGCCTGCACTGGAACCCGGACGTGCGTATCAAGGCGATCATGCATCGGCGCGACGCCATGTACTACTCGCTGCACATGCCTTGGGAAAACACCTGGCTCGCGGCGCCCACCCGTTATCAGGCCATCCGCAGCGCACTGCGCACGGCCGGCGTGCAGGTGAAGGACATCAACGTGACGCTCGGCGGCCGCGCGTTCTGGCATGCGGTCATTTCGATCAAGAAGCAGGCGGGCGAGGGCAAGAACGCGCTGTTGGCTGCGTTGTCGGTGATGGACCTGAAGCATGTGGTCGTGGTGGACGATGACATCGATGTGTTCAACGGCGAAGAGGTCGAATGGGCGATTGCAACGCGCGTGCAGGGCGATCGCGATCTGATCGTGATTCCCGGCGCACGGGCCAAGCCGCTCGATCCGAGCCTGCCGGTGATGCCCCCGGGCATGGTGCCCACGGGTGCGAAGGTCGGAGTCGACGCGACGATTTCGGAGGGCATACCGCACGAGCGATATGAGCGCATTTCGTATGCGTATGCGGATACGGCGAAGATCGCCGACTACGTTGGCGGCAAGGCCGACACGGTGCTCGTTTCGGACCCCCGCAAGGTGCAGGAAGCCGCCGCGGATGCCCTGGCGCTGGTCGGCGATGTGCCGCTCTACTACACCGAGCTCGCGGAGCGGCTATCGAAATATGACTTCCAGACGCTGGCACGGGCACTCGGCGAACTCCACGAGCGCAAGCAGTTGTGGAAGACGGCGGAAGGCAAGCTGTGCGTGCGCGGCTCAGCGTTCGATGCGGTCCCCCCGACACGCCGGTGATCCTCGCGATGTCTTCATGCGAGCTGCGCGTGAGCGCAGCGCCTCTCACTCCCTTCGATGAGCAGACATGATGCAACCTTCCATGCGTGCCAGGCGTGCCCTTCTTGCCGTCGCGATGTCCATCCTCACACTGTCCGCGCATGCCGCGACGCTGCGTATCGGCTACTGGACGAGCGGTGTGAGCCTGGGTCTCGGCGCGGTGCTGGAGACAGGCGATTTTCTGAAGAAGGCCGGCATCGACGATGTGCGCTTCGTCCACTTCGCCGAAGTCAATGCGCCGGCGAGCGGGCTGGCCGCGAACGTGATCGACGTCAGCTTCAGCGTGGCGGGCGCGAGTGCGTTCAGCATCGCGGCAACAGGGGTGCCGGTCAAGATCTTCGGTGCGACCGCGCCGGCCGATGTCACCTTCGTCGCGCCAGCCGGTTCGGGCATCAAGTCGCTCGCCGAGTTGCGCGGCAAGAAGATCGGCATGTCCCCCGCCGGAAGCTCGGTTGCATTGATGACGGCCGCGGTCCTGCGTGCCAATTACGGCTTGAATGCCGGTGACTACTCGCTCGTGCCTGGCAATGAGGCACGTCTTGCGCAATTTCTCTCGCAGGACCAGGTCGACGCGGCCGCGCTGCGTTCTGTCACCGTCGCGCAACTTGCGGAAGTGAAGACGCGACGACTGGGCACGCTCGTCGAGGAATGGCACAAACTGACGAAGTCGGACGCGATGCCTTATCTCGGCGTAGGCGCTGCGCGCACGGAGTTGATTCAGAAGGATCCGCAGACCGTAGCGAAGCTGATCGTCGCGATTCACGACGCAATTGCGTGGGGCAGTGCGCATCCCGAACAGGTTGCGGCAACGCTGCAGAAAGTCGCCAATCTGCCCGCGAGCGATGCCCGGATCTACGCGGCGCATTGGGCCGAGCTGAACAGCATTTCGTTCGAATCCGCCGATATCGATACGCTCAGGCGCGAGCAGCAGATCTTTGCGGCGAGCGGCGCTATCAAGGGCACACTCCCGCCGGACGTATTCGTCACGGGCCCGTATGAAATGGCAAAGAAAATGATGGCTGGGCGAAAGCCATGACGCGCCCGGATGCAGAATATACCGGCCGGACAAGCAGAGGAGGTGGAGCATGACTTCGCGATCAGGAGGGCCGCGGCGCATCGTGGTCGGTATCAGCGGGGCGTCGGGTGCGATCTATGGCGTGCGGCTGCTTCGCTTGCTGCGGCAACTCGAGGTGGAGTCGCACCTTGTGGTCAGCCGGTCGGCGCAGGTGACGCTCGCGCAGGAAATGCATATGAAGCTCGCCGATCTGCAAGCGCTTGCGGATGTCTGCTATCCGAACGCCGATATCGGTGCAGCGATTTCGAGCGGGTCGTTTCGCGTGGACGGCATGATCGTCGCGCCGTGTTCGATCAAGACACTCTCGGAGGTTGCCACCGGCTGCACCGGTTCGTTGCTGTCGCGCGCAGCGGACGTGATGCTGAAAGAGCGCCGCCCGCTCGTGTTGATGGTGCGCGAGACGCCGCTGCACGCGGGTCATATTCGCAGCCTGGCAGCGGTTACCGAAGCAGGCGCGATCGTGTATCCGCCCGTACCAGCCTTCTATGCAATGCCGGAAACGCTCGAGCAGATGGTCGATCACACGCTTGGCCGCGTGCTCGATCTATTCGATATCGATTCAGGAACCATACGCCGCTGGAGCGGAACCTCGGGGTGAGGTTCGCCTGTTTGTGGCCTGTTTACTTCCAGATAGGCATCTCCTAGAATGGTGAGGTGCCTACAGCATTGCGTAAGCATAATACCAAGGCACTCCTGGAACGAGGTACAGGTCAATATGGCAGGAAAAGTGATATCTGCGGATAAGGCGGCAACCGAAGGCAAGTTGTTGGGCGAGTCGACTTATCTGGCTATCCGGCAGGCGATCCTGTCGTGTTCGCTGAGACCCGAGAGCATGCTGACGGAGGCGGCGTTGATGGAGCAGTACGCGGTTGGCAAGTCCACATGCCGACTGGCGCTCGCACGTCTCACGCATGACGGGCTCGTGCGTTCGGTGCCGCGTCACGGCTATATCGTCGTGCCGGTTACGCTGAAGGACGTCGAGGAGGTGTTCGCGCTGCGGCTCATCCTCGAGCCCGAGGCCGCGCGGCTTGCTGCCGGCAAGGTGGACGCGAAGGCGCTGATGCGGATCGATCGCGCTGCGCGGGCCAATACGGCGTCGAAAAATCACGGCAACCGTATCGACTTCTTCCTCGATGCGAACCGGGAGTTTCATCTGATGATCGCGATGGCGTCTGGCAATGAACGTCTCGTTCGCAGCATCGCGGTGTTGTTCGACGAAATGACGCGGCTGGTGGCGCTCGGTTTCAGCGGCGAAGACGACAGTCCCGAAATCGCGGACGATCACCGTCTCCTGGTCGAGGCGTTGACGGCCGGCGACGGCAAGGCGGCCGCGCGCATTACGCGCCGTCACATCGAGAAGTTCCGCGACATGACGATGGAACGCGTGCTTCGAAGCATGAAGCAGGACTTTGAACATGCGCCGCTGATGGCGATTGGAAGGTAGGCCGGAATAGAGAGGTTCCGTCATATTTTCGGATTCTCTTTATTGAATAGATTGTGCCGCGCATTTTGTTTTGATAGTAAAAGTTAGTATTCCTCCTGGAAGACGCTAACACAAGCCGATCGCATCCACACTTCGGGCGGAGCACCATGAAGCCATTGCGTACCGTTATCAAGGTTGTTCTCGCGCTTTCTATTATTGCTTGCAGCATTACGGGCGCGTATGCAACGACGCTGCGTGTCGGCTACTGGACGAGCGGCATCAGCCTTGGCTTCGGTGCCGTTCTCGAGGCGCAGAAGTTCTTCGAGAAGCAGGGGCTGCAAGTGCAGTTCATTCACTTTCCGGATGTGAACGGGCCTACCACGGCGCTTGCGTCCAACGCTATCGATCTGGCGTTTGGCACGAGCCTTGCCGGGGCGTTCAGCCTCAGTCAGCAGGGCGTACCCATCCGCATGATCGCCGCTACGCAGATGATCGACGCACAGATTGTCGTGCTCGCGGATTCGCCGATTCGCGCGCCGGCGGAGTTGCGTGGAAAGAAGATCGGCATGTCGCCAGTGGGCAGCGGGACGACAGGTGTCGGCACCGCCGTGCTGGACGGAAACTATGGCCTGAAACTTGCCGATTACCGTCTGGTCGCAGGTGACGAACCGCGTCTCGCGCAATTCCTCCTGCAGAAGAACGTCGACGCGGCGGTAATGCGACCCACCACAGTGGCGCAGGTGCCGGACAGCAACCAGAAGTTGCGCGTAATCGCCACGCTATCCGATCAATGGAAGCAGATGACCAGGGCCTCCACGCCGCCGTACATCGGCGTCGCGGTCATGCGCAACGAGTGGCTGCAACAGAATCCCAACGATGCCGCAAAGGTCATCACGGCCATGCGAGAGGCACTCGCCTTCGGCGCGGCTAATCCTGCCGCAGTGGTGGCGATACTCAGGAAGGCCGCCAGCATGAACGACCAGGGCGCCCGCTTCTACAGTGACCACTGGACAACCATGAATACAGTCTCGTTCAAACAGACCGATGTCGACACACTCAAACGAACGTTCGAGGTATTCAAGGCTGGTGGCACGCTGAAGGGAGAATTGCCCGCGGACCTCTTTTATCAGAAACCCTATCTCGACTCCGAGGCAGGCAAATGACGACTCCTGGCACGAACAAGTGCCGAGGGTGGCCGGCGCCCGTTGTAGCGTGCCGGTTTTAACGGGAGCAGTGACATGACGGACAAATGCGACGCCATGGTCGCAAGCATTGCATGGCCGGCGAGCAGAATCCGCTGGCCGGAAGAGGGAATTACACGCGTGCCGCTGCGCGTATTTTCCGACGCGGCAACCTACGAGCGCGAACAGGACGCGGTATTTCGCGGGCCGACGTGGAGCTTCCTGTGCCTCGACGCCGAGATTCCGGAGGCAGGCGATTACATCACGACGAAGGTTGGCCAAACATCGGTCATCGTCGTTCGCGACAAGGACGGCACAATCCACGGGCTCGTGAACAAGTGCGTGCACAAGGGATCGGTGCTCTGCTACGAAGCGCAAGGCAACCGCAAGCGGCCGAACTTCGTCTGTCCTTACCACAACTGGGTTTACAACTTCGACGGCGAGCTCACGAGCGTGGCGTTCGAGAAGGGTGTGCAGGGCAAAGGCGGCATGCCGGAAGATTTCGACAAATCGAAGCACCGTCTGAAGAAGCTGCGCGTGGAGACCCTACGCGGGTTGGTGTTTGGTTCATTCTCCGATGACGCACCTGTGCTGAAGGACTATCTCGGGCCGACGATGGTGCGGCACATCGAACGCACGCTCTACGGCCGCGTGAGAATTCTTGGCCGGTACAGCCAGGTAATGCACAACAACTGGAAACTCTACGTCGAGAACAGCCGGGACAACTATCATCCGAGCCTGCTGCATGCATTTTTCTCGACGTTCAAAATCAACCGGTTATCCGCGGAAGGCGGCACGTTGCAGGACGAGGACAGCCGCCACCACATCACCTTCACAAAGCGCTTCACCGACGTCGGCGACCAGGTGTACGACTCCGGCGTGATCCGCGCGATGCGTGACGATTTCGGCCTTGCAGATCCATCGCTGATCGATCAGTGGATGGAGTACCCGGACCAGATCACTAACGCGATCCAGAGCATTTTCCCGGGCTTCGTGCTGCATCAGATCATGAACTCGATTGGCGTTCGTCAGGTCGTGCCGCTTGGCGTAGACCGGTGCGAACTGATCTGGACAATACTCGGCTTCGAAGAAGACACGCCGGAACAAACGCTCATCCGCCGCAAGCAGAGCAACCTCGTCGGCCCGGCGGGTTACGTGTCGATGGAAGATGGCACGATCGGGGCGTTCGTTGAAAAGGGCATACGGGGCGATCTCGACGATGCCGCAGTGATCGAGATGGGCGGCAAGAGTGTCGGCCCCATGGCGACGCGCGCGACCGAAACGTCGGTGCGCGGATTCTGGAAATTTTATCGGGAACTGATGCATGTCTAGCACTACGCGTTTCCTCGAAGTGGAAGTCAGCACGCAGACCCGCGCCTGTATCGACCGACTGATGGCCCACTATTGCAGCTCGATTGACAACGGGGACCTTGATTGCTGGCCGGGCTTCTTTGCCGACGACTGTACCTACCGCATCCTGACACGCGCGGACTTCGAAGCCGGACGTGATTTCGGCATCTGGTTCTGCAACACGCGCGGCATGCTGCAGGATCGCGTGAGTTCGATCAAGTCGGTGAACGTGTTCGAGCCTCATGTATACCGCCACGTACTCGGGCCGACGGAAATCGTCAGTGTTGACGACGGTCTCATCAACTGCGAAACGAGCTACATGGTCGTGCGCACGGGCTATGAAGGGACGATGATCGTCTTCAGCGCGGGGCGCTACGTCGATACGGTGGTTGTCGAAGCGGGGCGTGCGTTGCTGCGGGAGCGCACGGTCGTGACGGACTCATGCCGCTACGACACGCTCGTCGCGCTTCCGCTATGAGGGCGCCATCCCGATGACCGAACCCGCTCGCCGATACCGGCTGCATCTGGAGAGCCAGCGACGGCAGTCGCCAGCTTTCCATTTCGACGAGACCGTGTGGCAGACCGCTTGCGAGCGACATCCCGGTCTCGCGCAGCGGATCGAGGTCTCGTTCGGATGGGACGGTGAACGCTTTTTGCGTCCACTCGATGACGTCGATTTCTTGCTGGCGTCAAGGTTTCCGCATGCGGTTGTAAACGACGCGCCGCGCCTGCGCTGGATTCATACGACGGGCGCTGGCGTCGATCAGCTGATGCCCCTCGAACGCCTTCGCAGCGATCTGATTCTGACGAACAGCAGCGGTATACATAGCGACAAGGCCGCCGAATTTGCGCAGATGGCGCTGCTGATGCTGAACTCGCAGATGCCTCGTGTCCTTCAGGCGCAGCGCGAGCATCGATGGGAGCCTCGGCTCACTACGACGATTCGCGGCAAGACGGTCCTAGTGATCGGCTTTGGCGATCTGGGAATGGCTGCGGCTCGTGCCGCGCACGCGGCGGGGTTGCGCGTGATCGGGCTGAACCGCAGCGGGTCGGCTTCCGGTGCGACCGATGCCGCGCACGTGCTCGCACCGGTGGACGCGCTCGACGAGTGGCTGCCCCAAGCCGACTTCGTCATCGTGACCGCGCCGCTCACTCCCGCCACTCGGAATCTGCTTTCCGCGCAGCGGCTGGCGCGCATGCGGCCGGGTGCGGGGATCATCAACATGTCGCGCGCCGCGCTGATCGACTACGCGGCCTTGTTCGAGCGTCTGCGCTCGGGTGCCTGCAGCGGCGCGATTCTCGACGTATTCGATCCCGAGCCGTTGCCTGACGACAATGCCGCGTGGGACGTGCCGGGGCTTGTCGTGACGCCGCACATATCATGCGATGCGCCCGACTACAGTGTGCGGGTGCTTGAACTCTGGTTCGGCAATTTTGCCAGATTGCTTCGCGGTGAGCCGCTGATGAATGTCGTCAGCCTTGCACGTGGGTACTGATCAGAGTGCGCTGTGGGTATGAATCTAAAGATCACATGCGAGCCGTCGCGCGGGTGCGCATGGTTCGGATTCAACCGGTCGATGCAACACGCGCGAGCACTCGAAGACTCAATCCCAGCGGATTAAGGCATCGCGCATGAGGCCGCTCGCGTTCAGACGCGGAATTCGGCCTGCGTAATGACGATCAGCCCGACCGACGCATCCTTTGCTTGGCGAGCCACGACTTCCTTGATCGCGGGTTGTCCAAAGGCGAACGCTTCACGCCGGGAAACGATGTGATCGATGCCGGCGGCAGCGCCCAGCGCATGTTCCGTCAGGACGCAACTGATCGTGACGCCGTCAACGATTGCATCAAAGCATATCGGGCCTTCGCCTACGTAAATGCTGTCAATGTGTGGAAACAGAATATTCATTTCAATCTCGATAGATGAAGCAGCGCGGACAGGAGCTGCAAAAGCCGTCTTTCGTGTCGCCCGGTCAAGCCATCTGCATGGCGAGCGTCTGTGCGACGAACGCCGGCTTGTCCTCGCCCGCGATCTGCAACTCGTTTTCGGTCTTCACGACGGTCCCGCGTGTGCAGGTAGCCATGCGTGAGCCATGGCGTGCGTACGACGACCTCGCCTGCAGCTGCTGGCAGTGGCCGCAGTGACGTGGCGATACATCGCCGACTTGCGCCGAAACGCTTCCATCAGAGAAAACTGGCACGAGCGCACGTCGGATCACCTAGCAAGACTACATAAAGGCTTCGAATAGAACCCCTCTCGCGACGGGAGGGACAGGGGAAACGAGGAGGCCGGCAGTGCGGCAAAGCGATGGCGAAGCCGCTTGCACGATGGTGCCCTTTAATTTTCTGATAGGAGACCGGCGTAGACCATCCTGGTGAATTGATCGCCGTTAAAAACGAAATTTCCCCATTTGGCGTCGAAGGCAGCGGTCGGCTTTGCGGCAACAATTTCGTCGAGCGACTTGCCCTGTTGTTTCAGGGCAGCCACGTTGTTTCGCACCGTGACCAGCATGTCGCGGAATTCAATCAGTTGATCGCGGGTGCCCACAGCGCCGTGGCCAGGAATGACGATGGTGTGATCCGTAGTGCGCGCGACAGCTTGGTTGGCCCACTTGATCGCGCCATCGATACTGCCGCCGTCTTCATTGTCGATATACGGGTAAATGCCATTCCAGAAGGTATCTCCCAACGCCAATACATCCGCGTCCTTGAAATAGACCCACAGGTCGCCGTCGGTGTGACCGCCGCCGAAATTTTCAACTTCGATCCTGGTCCCTGCGAAAGTGAATGTTTTTCCCTTATTGACCAGCAGGGTCGGGCGTGCTCCTGCGGGCACAGGATCGAAGGTCCAGTTCCAGGCATCCACGTGCGTTGTTTCGGTCAAATGCTTCAAAGTATTCCTGTGAGCAACGATGGTCGCGCCGGCCGCATGCATCCATGCATTGCCATCGGTATGGTCCCAGTGCCAATGCGTGTTGACTACGTATTTCAGCGGCGCAGGGCTGATATTACTGAGCACAGCCTGCAATTTTTTCTGCGATTTACTAATGCCGGCATCCACCACGAATTTCCCTTCTTTTCCCGACAGGACGGTGATGTTCCCTCCGGA
>Ga0163162_10004804_pt1 | contig 13035 bp, 12 predicted proteins | sample S55metaG_FD_115310 | JGI IMG/M metagenome (GOLD analysis project Ga0163162, IMG submission 115310) | Switchgrass rhizosphere microbial communities from Kellogg Biological Station, Michigan, USA - S5-5 metaG | ecosystem: Host-associated > Plants > Roots > Rhizosphere > Soil | place: USA...
CGGCAATTCCGTCCTCCACGCGCTTGGCGGCCTCCAAGACTGCCTCGCGGGCATCTGCGATCGACACCCGTCGGCGATGCTGGATCGACGCGACGACTCGCATGCTTGCAGCCAGGTGCGTAGCCATTGCCCAATGATGCCGCGGCCCCACTGGCCTCGGCCGTGACTAATGCCGCTGACAGCGGCAATCGCACGAGCGCGAACCGTGTACCGTTGATCCATGCCCGCGGTTTCGGCCCTCATGCTCTGCGTCGTCGTGGGCATCGCCGATGGCGACACGCTGACCGCGCGCTGCCACTCGGCTATCGACGCGTCGCTGCAGACGATCAAGGTACGGCTGGCCGAGATCGATGCGCCTGAGCATCACCAGCCGTTCGGCAGCCGCTCGCGCGAGAACCTCGCGTCCCTGTGCTTCAACCGGAGCGCCGAGGTGCGTCCCATCGCTGCAGGCGGCGGCCATGACCGCTATGGCCGCACGGTGGCCCATGTCACGTGCAACGGCGTCGAAGCCAACACCGAGCAGGTACGCGCCGGGCTGGCCTGGGTATTCGACCGTTATGCCACCGACCGCCGTCTGTACACGCTGCAGGACCAGGCCCGAATTGAGCATCGCAGCCTGTGGGCTGACGCGCACCCGATGGCACCTTGGGAATGGCGCAGGGGAGAGCGCTAGGGCGGTCCGGATATCGTCCGTGCGATTTGGCACTGAACGGGCTGGTTTGAAGGGACATTTGATCTTCAACCGCGACCGGCAGCTCCCGGCCGGCTCCATCTGCTCGAACGACAGCGCCACAGAGTTCGAGCGCGAAACCCATTACGGCGATGACCGGCGTTCAACCAGCGGCAGCCTCGGCATCGTGGCGTTCACCCCACAGTGGGAATGACAGCGGCACGTCCTCGGTCCACCATGCGCCTGTCATCGCCGGAGCATGCTCATGCAAAGGGTTAGTGCCGCTGAAGAAGAAGCCTTCCTGCACGCCGAGGCGTGCGAACTTGCCGTTCTGTCGACAGAACACGTCCGTTGTGCCGCTGCGGGGCGGAAGCCGAAGAGCGTTCTTCATACGCTCAGTGTCGAGTTGTCGGTGCTGATAGGTCTTGATGACAAAGAGCGTCTGGACCGGCTCGTCGCCGACGCGACGCGACTGCTAGCACGCGAAGGCCGCCAGGACGCCATCACGGTACTGCAAGCCACTTCGTCCAGGCTGCAAGACGTTGCGATGAGCCAAGCATCGCATTGACGCGCAGATAGTTCGGAGCATTGAGGCGAAGCCAGGCCGTAGGCGATTACGTCAGGCGGTGCCGGGTGCCGTAAAGCAGTCGGCCACCAATGACAGCAGATGGCCGGACCCGGGCGTACGCGAACGGCAGCTACTCGGCGGGCCGCCACGAACGGCAGGTTTCAAGCAAGCGATCGGTAGCGGGAGGGCCCGCAGTCGACCCACTACCGCCGTTCGAGGTTCAGAATTGACGGGCCGAAAGCCGCCGTTGAGCAGTGAAAGAGACAAACGCCGAGCCGCCGGCGTCAGCTGACCCAAAAGGGAGGCAGGGGCCGTTCGGATCGGCAGGCGACATATCCGATCAGCCGGACCCGGCTCCCGGTGAGAGGGTGCGCTCGGCCTGCTCCGCAGTCACGACGCTCACGGCTATGCCGAACTTTTCGATTCGGTGGGCGAGGTGAGGTGCAACCACCGGGAGACTCGCTCTGGCAGCGTCGAGACGATCGCCTCATCGTACTTCTCGTGCCCGAGCGTCTGTCGCACGGCCTCATTCGGGTCGGTGGGCCCGACGCCCCTTGCACATGCGTGCCCGCGATCGCATCAAGCAGCGGGATCGCGCTCGAGCGTGATGGCCGCCTCCTCGGTGTCCGGGTCCCAATACGGCCGAAGGACCAAGAGCGTGAATCTGCACGTTTCGCGTGCGGCTCGCTCTCAGCCGATCTTTCCGTCCTTGTTCAGATCTTTGCCAGTGACCTTCTCGGCACCAGTAACCACCGCATCGGCTGCCTTGTTGGCCATCTGGCCCGCGCCGGCAACGGCGCTTGCACCGGCGGTCTTGGCCTTGTCCAGTGTGGTCTGAGCCCCATGCTTGACGGCCGCCCTGGTGGACTCCGTTGCGTCAGCTGCCTTGTCCGCCATCAATTTGGCCCTGTCGGCGGCACTGCTTGCACCCTGCGCGATTGCCGCGCCGGCTTCGTGCATTGCGTTGCCGGCCTTGGTTGCGGCATCCTCCACCGCTTGCGCGGCGCTACCTGCGGCGTCCTTGGTCTTATCAAGCGCGCTGTGGGCGGCTTGCTTGGCTTTGTCGATGAGGCTCATGTTTCGTGCTCCAACTTGCTCCGAAAAGATGGTCCGGATGCTGCGCTCGTACGGCGGGCCCCAGTCAATCGGTCCTGGCGAATCGCTGCCGCGCCTGGACGATGCCCTGAAGTTCACAGCGCAGTATGCACCTGTGGAAACCGAGCCGCCGAACTTTCCGGCCGCGTTACGGTGGATCGAGTAGAAGGACAGCGCAACGCGGTGTGCAAACGCCGAAAGAAAGGACGCATTGCCCTCTCCCTGGCGGGCGTTTCCCCCAAGCGGTCGGTCGCCACCGGCAGGTAGTGGCCCGAGACTGTGAATTCGCAAGCGCGCAGGGAAGCTGACTTTCGATGTGCGGGCCTGGTCGGTCTACGGCAGTTGTTGGTCAAGGCGCGGAATTCACACTTCCGGGGCCACAAGCGGTCGCTGACGAGAGCCCGCTTCGGCGCTGCGTGCCGGTGCGAAAGCGGCGTCTCCGCGGCGCCTGTCGGCAGTGATCTATTCCTGGCCACATCGCGCGGCTGCCTTGACCGCCGTCGTCTGCCAGGCTACGTCGAGATCGGAGGTGGATCGCCGCTGTCGGCTTCGTGACCACCCATGAGCGCGGCAACCCAGCCCGAAACCTTCGCTGTCCCGACGAAAGTGGGATCCACCGCTGCCGAAATGCCATCCACCGTAGCCACGACGGCCACGTAGACCCACTTGTGCTTCTTGCGAACCTGCTGAACATAGTCGAGCATGTTCCGGGCCACCAGCACCATGCCTGCCTTGGCAAAATTGCATGCCACGCCGATCGCTTCCTTCAGGTTCTTGTCCCACAGGTCCTTGGTCACCCGGCCGTAGGGAGGCTGGGTCACGCTTCTCATGTCCTTCAGGATGGCTGCTATCGACTCAGGTTTGAGCTTGGCCCGCTCCAGCAGGATCTCCTCTTCGCGCAAGAACTCGGCCACGCGTGAGGCGAGCTCGTCCCTCAGCTGGTTCGAAGTGCCCTGGCTTTCCAGGATGGCATCGAAGACCCCGTGATCGCGCGCCTTGGAGAGAAAGCGGCACAGTGCCTTGGCGTACTCGACCGAGGCGTTGGCCTTCTCCAGCCGCGAGCTTTTCGACGTGGACACGAAGACCTCGTCGAACTCGATTCGCGCATCTTCGACATGCTGGAACTCGATCTGCATCCAGTTCCACGTTGCAACCCAGTCCGCCATCACGATCTCCTCTTAGGCCCACCGGTCGTCCTTTTGAAGACCGCCCTCATGGGAGCGGCCACAGGCCTGCGAAGAACAAGTTTCGGTCCTGCCAGGTCATGCCACACCGCCAACGCCAACGGATCGAACCGATCGTACTCAAGCTCGCGCGTCCATCCAAAGCGCCGGATCACGACCGTTCGGCCGTTGTGCTGGAGCGTCTCTGGGAGATGGCGCGCCGTCTCGACAGGCGTGACCAGGTAGACGAACGTGTAGTCGCCCTCGCCCAGTAGCCAATGTAGGAATTCTTCGTCGGCGCCGCTTGCATCGAGCATGACGTACACCAAGGCGCTGTCTGGGGGCTTCTTTGCCGACGAGGATGATGGTCGCCAGTTGAAGTCGGCGCGCAGTTCGATGTCGCCACGCACGCCGCCCTCAATGCTCACGCAAGGCTCGCTTGCGCCGAGATGCTCAGTCCGCCAGGCGCTTTCGACTTCGAATCCTGCCAGGATTCGTTCGCGCAGGCCGGTCTCCAACACGAGCCTTGCGGCGAGTTCCTCGAGCGAGGCGTCCACCGGACAGATTACCCGGCGTTCGAGTCGGGGCGGCTCCACAGGCACGTCTACGGCGAGGAAGCGTGGATCGCGCATGCGATGCAAGGCCAGATTGTCCATGAAGGCCTCCCTTTGACGGACCGCGACTCGATTCGAATCGCTGCGGTGCGGCGCATAGCGCCCTTGGGCATCGACCGTGATTATTGTTTGAAGAACGAAGTTGTTCGGCAGACGAACTCGGGGCGCGGAAGTGGGCTTTATGTTCGCCCTGGGGCAAAGTGATCCAGCGAGCCAAGATCCAGCCTGACTGGGCAAGGATTGGAACACGCCAAACCCGTGAACATTTGGCCGTAGCCATGAGTGACGGCTCCAGACAGAAGGCGACGCTCAGCATCGCTGATGCAGACGTCCCAAACTTCGACTCAGGGAGAGATAGCCCCGCCGCGCCAGCTAAGAAGATGGGCTGATCGCCGCCGTGACCGGGCATCGTGCAGCATCGAGCGGTCCGTTGAGTGTTCCCCTAGGCCCAATGCAGCAGACCGCGGCGGCATGCGTGCATGTCCAACGTGGAATCGGCACATGATGCTGCATCCTCTGGCGCAGAATGCGGTGACCAGATCCTTCGGGCCGGATGGACGTCACGTCGGAATCGGGCGTGTTCTGACGAAGAGCGCTGGACGTCGCGACAGTTGTCTTTTGGCACGCCACCAGCAACACCCGTCCGAGCGCTCTTCATACTGGTCCCGGCTCGGCCGCGCGGGGGGCCGGTTGCAAGGCGGCGCGCGATGCCGATGGCGTTTCGGATGATGGGGGATCAAAGCGTGTCAGATCGTCTCAAGGGGAAGGTGGCCGTCATTACCGGCGCAGCATCGGGCATCGGTTTGGCCACTGTCGAGCTGTTCATCGAGGAGGGTGCGCGCGTGCTCGCCGCGGATGTGCAGGAAGACGCCGGCCGCGTGCTTGAGCAGCGCTTCCAGGGCGTGCTGCGGTTTGCCCGCTGCGACGTGACCGAGCCGCCGCAAATCCTGCACGCGATCGATTCGGCGGCCGAACATTTCGGTGGACTGGACATCTTGTTCAGTAACGCCGGTGCCGCTGGCTCGCTGACTGGGGTTGAGAATTGGGACGCGGTGGCCTGGGATGCCACCCACGCGCTATTGCTGCGCTCGGTGGTTGCTGGCGCCTCCTAAAAAAAGCCGCATATGAAGCGCCGCGGCGGCGGCGCCATCGTCAATACCTCGTCGATGTCGGCGCTGCAGGCTGGCTACGCGCCACTGGCCTATTCGGTAGCGAAGGCTGGCGTACTGCACTTCACGCGGCTGGCAGCCACCGAACTGTCGGCGCACCGGATCCGCATCAACGCGGTCGTGCCCGGCTTCATCGCGACCAGCATCTTCGGCGGCATCTTCAACTTGGGCTTGGAGGGCTCGCGCCAGATGGCGGCGCAGATCGCCGAACGCAGCGGCTCGGCCAACCCGATCGGGCGCTCGGGGTTGCCGCGCGACATCGCCGAGGCGGCGCTGTTCCTAGCGTCCGACGCGGCCGGCTTTGTCACCGGCACCTACCTCACCGTGGACGGCGGCATCACGATAGGCCCGCGCCATGCGTGGGACCCTAAGACGCCCAGCCCGATGACCGATGCGATGGGCATCAGCCAAGAGCAACTCCAAGCCTTGCGCAAGGCGCGCCAAGCGTGACATTGATGAGGCTACCTCCGTCTCCATGTGCTGCCGCTCAAGTCCCGCAACTCAATGCCAGCCGTTGCCGACACCGGTCGCTAAGCGATCCATGGCCCCCGTGTCCGCGATGCCTTGGAACTTCATTCGCCGGACAGGAGTTTGATGGCAGGCATTTTGCGGTCACGCCGGGCGTCGGCTAGCGGCTGCTCTCGCAGACGGTGAAGTGGAACTCGCGACGGCGGATTCAACCGGTCAACGCAACGGAAGACCGCTGGTTGTTGCCTTCCGCGCCTCGCCCGACGAGCACCAAGTTCTCGCCCTCGAGGTCATCGAGTTCCCCCCATCATCTAATGAAAGGACCCCGGTCGCGCGCTCGGTCGCAACGGTGGAATAGAACCTCGACCCGGAATCAAGGAGAAGTTTCTGCTTCAAACAAGGTCCGACCGCTAGCGCCCGCGTTAGGGTGACACCTCGTTGGTTGGTCGCACAACCTTTCTAGTCAGAAGCCTTGTCGTTGCTCAATGTGACTCGAGGACGAGGCCCCCGAGGCACCGCGTAGAGTCCGCCGCCTCGTTCACGACCGAGAGCGGCCAGATCGCGCCTGCTGCGATGCCCTTCCCTGGCGCCAGCCCTCGTCGATCGCACTTCGGGGGTTTGGACAAACGCGGTCAAGGTCGATCTCTTGGTCAAGGGCCCCGCCGCACCCGAGCGAAAAAATCGTGGCGTTCCATCGCGGGTTGGTATAGATTGCGATCAACCTTTCTTCGATGGCTTGCGAAGATGTCGGCATCGTTAACGTCGTTTGCGCCGACCCGCGTAGTGCACGGAGTGCGTGACCGCACCGAGATCGATCACGGCGTCGTGACGGTAATCACCCAACGTAAAAGGGGTTTCTATGCCTGAACATCCTGCTGAGTTGCCTGCCGAAGGCGAGGGCGGTGGCTTTAGTGGTTGGACTCGTCCGCACGGCGGGATCGGCGGACCGGCGGAACTTCCGCCGCCCGATTGGGTAAGGTTTTCGGCGGTACAGCTCGTAAGTGAAGTGCTGCGACTTCGGAACCAGGTTCACGCCTTGGAGAGCGCAATGCTTGTCGCGCGGCTCACCGGTGGTGTCGCGCGAAGATTTGGTGGCGGCATAGGCGGGCCGCAGGAGTTGCCGGAGGGCGAGGGCGGCGGTGGAGGCGGGACCATTCCCTTCCCTCATGAAATTCACGAGATCGCGGAGCTTCCAGTGAGCCGCCTTGTGGCTGAACTCTCCAGTCTCGCTTCGAGATTTGTCTCGTTCGAGCGCTTTGCTGTTCAGCAGTTCGAGACGATCACGAAGAGACTCGACGCAATGCAACGTTAGCTTTCGAGCTTTCTCGTTAGCACGCGGCGGATCTCGTGATCCGCCGTTTCTTTGACTGCACGGGCCACGAAGCTGCATCGTGAGAGAGTCGCCGCCAGCAAGGGTCGCGCTTCGTGCCGAGTTGCAGGATCTCCTGCGTCGTCATGGAATTCTCTACTCGACCCCTGCCGCGCCAATCACGCATCGAAGCGGCGAGGTCTCCGAATGGGCTTTCTATAGCTGGGGCATCACGCTAACGCCTGGCGGGCTCCGTGTCGCGGCAGGATCAATTCTCGATGCGCTGGGCACGTTTGGCTCGACACAACTCGCGAGCTACGGCTATACAGGTCTGCCGCTCCTTGCCGCCTGCATTCTGGAGGGCGGCGGCGCGTACACCGGCTTGAGCATCCGCGAGAAGCGAAAGACTCATCTGACGAACCGTCGGATCGACGGAAACGTCGACCGCACCCGCCCCGTAGTGGTGATCGATGATTCACTGAGTTCGGGCACGTCGCTCAGCAAGGCAATCGCAGCCTTGGAAGAAGAAGGCTTGGAGGTGGAGGGCACCATAGCCCTGGTCCATTTTCCGTATCGCGGGGCCAAGGAGTGGGCCAACGCCGCGGGCTACCGCACTGTCACGCTGTTCGACATCTGGCAAGACCTCGGCATGGCGTCGACTGATTCGGCCTATTTGGGGCATCGGTCCGAGCGACATCCGGAATCATCGGATGTCCTGCCCGAAGGCCTGTCTCCCCCCGAGCTTGCGCGACGCGCCGCTGAGTACTTCCTGCGGGCTCGTCAGTTGCCGCGATCGCCTTCGACCCTCGACAAAGAGTACGACGCGCGAGGCGGAACGTTCGTGAGTTTTCGGCAGCGAGCCGACGACGAGCGCGTCGCCCGTGACGGGTTCTGGCATTTCGATCCTGCCCAGGTCGATCCTGCACGCGATGTTGTCCTTGCGACGATCGACACGCTTCAGCGTAGCGGCCTGGCCATCACGAGTGCCTCGCTACCTCACCTCAAGATCGGCGTGTCTTTCCTTGGACCGCTTGAGGAGATTCTGCCGCCGGCATTGGATTTCGACCGCTACGGAATCGTAGTCCGCAGCAAGGTCTGGCCCGGGAAATTGGGCGGCGCATTGCCCAATACGCAAGTCTTCATCAGTGAAATCGAGCAGTATCGTCACGCGCGTAAGACGAACGCGAGAGTCGCCGATTCGGAGCCGCACACTCTGTATCGGCATACCGTCATCAAGATCACGGAACCGGATTCAAGCTGGCCCACCTATGGCTGCGCTGAGGACGCAGATACCTCGTGGTGGCGAGATGCGGCGCTCGGACGGATGCTGACGGATTGGGCGCGGGAATCCATTCTTGCGCCGAGTGGCGACCGGCCGGCATCCATCCTTCACTCCGCCCAGCGCATTCCGGTGCCGCATGAGGGCGTCGCGGTCACTCTCTATGCCAACGGCCTTGCCGGCTATGGTCTTTCGTACGACGAAGATCTGCACAGTGCAGTCGCGGCGGCGGCAAGGGCAGCTTGGCAGGATCCGCGGTTCGCCGATCTCCGTAAGCTAGCCGTTGGGCACTTTGCGCTCACGGTTTCGGTCCTACACAACGGAGAGACATTGCCGGCAAGCGTGCGCGCGCTGGTCGAGCGCAAGGTGCGGCGCGGACTCGATGCGGTCACGCTGGCCCAGGACGGACGACGGACGACGCTTCTGCCGACCGCGCTCGTCTACAACAACTGGACGCGAGTGCAGTTTCTCGACGCGCTTGAGCAGATCGCCGGTCGCAGGCGTGAGGTTGATTCCTGGCGAACCCACCAAGTAGCAGCGTGGGTCGCCCAGTCGAGCAGCGTGGTGCCACTCCGATTTGGCTTTCCCCTGCGCGAGACAACGCCCCCCTCCACCGATGAAATCGCAGCGATGATCGAACGGCTCGGCGGGTATATCTTCCGGTCCGTTGACGCCAGTGGATTGCCCGCTTACTACCTCGGCGTGAATGACCGCGAATACACGCGTGTTGGCACGGCGGGACGAGTGATTCACGCGCTCTATGCGCTCAGGCTCGCCGGCCAAATGTGCGACCATCGTGACTGGATCGAGGCTTCTGCAAAGGGTGTTTCGACTTGCCTTCGCTTTGCGCGCGATGGCGTCCTCGACCTGCCCAATCACGTGGGCGGGGCGTTGGCGGAGTCGGTGCTGCTGGCGGCCGCCTCCGCGTGCGGCCTTGCAAGTGCCGCAACCTGCGGAAACCTTGCGCGACGGGTGTACGGTCTAGCGCATCCTTCCGGTTGGATAGGTGTGGGCAGCAAGCGCCGCGACAACCCGCAGGATCAAGAGTTCCTTCCAGGTGCCGCCGTTTGGGCCATCGGATTGCATTCCCGTGCCGTAGGCGCGTCACTTCCCGACGTACTCGGTAGTGCGCGGCGGTTTTACGGCCACAGGCTTTCGGAGCACCCGACGTGGGGCGCCTCCTGGCTGGCCCAGGGGTGGGCTGCGGTCCATGACGTCTCGCTGGACAGTCAGGCGGCGGATCTTGCATGTGCCGCCGCCGATTGGTTGATGGCGGGCCAACTCGAGAAGAACGGTGCGTTCCTTGAGACCTTGAGTCCGGACGAGCCGAGCTTCAACACGGGGTTCATGGCCGAAGGAATCGCAGGCGCCTGGCGCACAGCCGCCGCACGCGGCGATACGCACCGCGCCAATAAGTATGCCGACTCATGGCGAAGAGCCGTTGGATTCATGCGCACGCTCATGCTTGACGAGCTCTCCGTCTTTCCGTTTCGGGCTCCCGACAAGGCGGTGGGTGGTGTGCGTTGCACGATTTCCCGATCGGGGATCCGCGTTGACCAGGTAAGTCACACCCTGCATGCGTTGGTAGAAGGTTGGCATATGCTTAAGTGAACGCGGTTAAGCCGGGACCTTGCGCACGAGAAGGCGAATAGACAGAAGGATCTTCTTGGGCAGATTGAATACCCCAATGGGGATCCTTCAGCGACGTTCGCTGCCCTGAGTTGGTCGCCGCGAAGCAGTCGCTCGATGGACGTAGGGCGCCACGGCAACTGCGACTGACCGTCTCTGGTTGCTTCGACGGGCCTACTTGGCATGCGACGGACTGCTGTCCGTCGATGCGCCGATCGCCTGGGCGTAGGACGCCATATTCAATCGCCGCAGATCGTCGATGGCGGGGTCCTTCAGCATCGGTCGAGCCGGCCGGTGCGCACGCGCGCTTCGGTGAAGAGTAGGCGCGGTCTCAAGGCCCTCTTGACGAGTGCGACCTCTATCAGATGTCAAGGACGTGGCGCAGCAACGGGAAGCCGACTCGCCAGGAGTGGCCATCGCCGGTATCGACGGTGGCAGTGCGCTGGTTGATGCGGACGACGATGCCGACCTGAGTCTGCAGGTACTTGTCTTCGAACGAGACCTTCTCGCCGCAACGGAAGTCGTCCCGCCCGGGTTTGAGCTGAGCGGCGGCCTTTGATGGCAATGGTTTCGCTGCTGCGCCGCCTCCCGCGGTCTGCGGAGGCTCGACCGCCGTATAGGGCAGCTTCCACTCGACCCTTGTGCCCTCTTCGTGCAACGTGACCTTGGCGTCGCCCATCGCCACGACGCGGCCGTTGCGCATCTGTCCGTCACGCCAGTCGAGGAAGCGCACCGTCTGCCCCATGTGCATGTTCGTGCGCACCGCGATGATCCGGCGCGGGTCGGCCAGCATGCGCTCGATGAGCGTGTTCAGTTGGAATAGCTCCAGGCTGCTGGCCTGGTTGAGTGTGTCGATCAGCCGGGGGTCGATGCCTTGCGAGTTCACGCCGTTGCTCTCTTGGTTGCGGCGCCCTTGTTCGGTCGGACTCAGGCGGCCAGTCGTTGCTCTTGATCGCGCTGTCCGATGTTCCAGGGCAGCAACTCGTCGATGCGGTTGATGGGGTGCTCGGCTATGCGCGTCAGGACCTCGCGCAGGTACGCCTGCGGGTCAAGCCCGTTGAGCTTGGCCGTCTCCACCAGACTGTAGATCGACGCGGCCCGCTCGCCGCCCGCATCCGAACCCATGAAGAGGTAGTTGCCGCGGCCAAGCGCGACCCCTCGCAGCGCGCGTTCCGCCGCGTTGTTGTCGATCTCGATGCGGCCGTCGTCCCGGTAACGCGTCAACGCCCGCCAGCGCGTGAGCGAGTAGCCGATCGCCTTGGCCAGTTCCGACTTCGCCGACACCTTGCCGACCATGCTGGTGAGCCAGGCACGCATGTCGTCGAGCAGCGGCCCGGCGCGGGCCTGTCGCTCGCGGCGCCGTACGTCGGGTGGTTGACCCCGGATCTCGGCCTCGATCGCGTAGAGGGCCGCGATGCGCTGCAACGCCTGATCGGCGACGGAGCCGGCTACGCGGCCCTGGTTGTCGTACATATCCCAGAACGGTCGCCGTGCGTGCGCCCAACACAGTGCCTCTTGAACGCGTCCGCTCGCATAGATCTTGCCGTAGCCGCCGTAGGCGTCGGCCTGCAGGATGCCGCGGTAGCCCTTCAGGTGCTCCTGCGGATGCTCGCCCTTGCGGTTGGGTGAGTAGCGGTACCAGGCCGCCGCAGGCTCGGTGCTGCCGGCCGGCCGGTCGTCGCGAACGTAGACCCACAGGCGGCCCGTCTTGGTCCTACCGCGGCCCGGGTCCAGAACCGGCACCGGCGTGTCGTCGGCGTGCACCTTGACGCCTGCCAGCGCGTAGCGGCCGAGCGCGGCCACCAGCGGATCGAGCAAGGCGTGGCTCTGTTCGACCCAGCCGCCGTAGGTCGAGGGATCGAAGCAGACGCCGTCGCGGGCGTGGATGCGAGCCAGGCGGTGCAGCGGGATGTGGTCGCAGTACTTGGAGACGAGCACGTTGGCGAGCAAGGCCGGGCCGGCCACGCCGCGTGCGATCGGCCGGCCCGGGGCCGCGGCCTGGAAGATGGCCTCGCAGTTCACGCACGCGAGCTTGGGGCGCACATGGCGGATGACCTTGAAGCGCGATGGCACGTACTCGAGTTGTTCCGACACGTCGGCGCCGATCTGGCGCAGCCGGCCGCCACACGCGGTGCAGCCGCAAGCGTTGCCGGTCGCGTCGTGCGCAGCCTCGGTCGTTGCCGGGCGGTGCACCAGGTTCTCGCGCGGCAGGTGCGCGGGCAGTTGCCGGTCGATGCCCACGCTGTTGGCCGCATCAGCCTTCGGCGCTGCCTTGGGCGCCGGATGCTCATACAGTGGTGCGCCCTCGATCAGGGCGATCTGCGGGTCATCCAACTGCTCGCTGGAGCGTCCGTACTGGGCTCGGCGCGCGCGCAGCAACTGCAGCGTGAGCTTGTCGACCATCAGCTTGAGCAATGCCACCTCGGAGTCGCGCTCCTCGACGACGCGCAGCAGCGCTTCGACGGTGGCAGGCGTGGGAGGCGTGGTCGGCACGGATATCTACTGTGCCGGCCTTCGGCACTGCCCACCATTGGTGGCGCACCGGAGGCTTGGTTCTACAGTGGTTCAGGCCGCGAGCTCGGGCTGATGCGTTCGCACCGGCATGCGCCAGTCGATGCCTTCGAGCAGCATCGACAGCTGCGCCGGCGTCAACGACACGCTGCCCGAGCTGGCCTGCGGCCAGATGAAGCGGCCGCGCTCCAACCTCTTGGCCAGCAGCATCAGGCCCTGGCCGTCGAACCACAAGACCTTGAGGATGTCGCCGCGCCGGCCGCGGAAGACGAAGACGTGGCCGCAGAACGGGTTCTCGGCAAGAGCCGTCTGCACCAGCGCGGCCAGGCCGTCGAAGCCCTTCCTCATGTCGGTGTGGCCGGCGACAATCCAAACGCGGGTCCCCGATGGCAAGCCGATCATGCAAGCTCGCTCAGCACCCGCAGGACGCCGCGCATGCTGGCCTCGTCGACCGCGCCGCGCAGCCGGACTCGGGCGTTGCCGATCTCGATCTCGATGGTTCCCGTCGGCGTGCGGGCCGGTGCCGACGGCGCTTGCTGCCTAGGGGCGGTCGGCGCCCG
>Ga0163162_10004808_pt1 | contig 13032 bp, 11 predicted proteins | sample S55metaG_FD_115310 | JGI IMG/M metagenome (GOLD analysis project Ga0163162, IMG submission 115310) | Switchgrass rhizosphere microbial communities from Kellogg Biological Station, Michigan, USA - S5-5 metaG | ecosystem: Host-associated > Plants > Roots > Rhizosphere > Soil | place: USA...
AAAAATTTTCTATGTCAAAATTCTCTTCTTATAACTTCAAAGATCAAAAGGCATTGATACGTGTTGATTTCAATGTACCCTTGAATGAAAAATTCGAGATCACTGACGACACGAGGATAAAAGCAGCCATTCCTACCATCCGGAAGATTCTTGATGATGGCGGCAGCGTTATCCTGATGAGTCATTTGGGAAGACCTAAAGATGGACCTACTGAAAAATATTCATTGAAACATTTAGTTGTTCATCTCAGGAGATTACTACAGGGCGCGACAATATTTTTTGCAAACGATTGTATTGGCGAAGAAGCAATACAGATGTCAAAAGAGCTGCAACCTGGAGAGATCTTGTTATTAGAAAACCTTCGCTTTTATAAAGAAGAAGAAAAAGGAGACAAAGCTTTTGCAGAGAAATTGGCAAAACTGGGTGATGTATATGTAAACGATGCATTTGGTACGGCGCATCGTGCCCATGCATCGACTGCAGTGATCGCAGAATTCTTTCCACCTGATAAAAAAATGTTCGGCCTGCTCATGGAAAATGAAATTGCAAGCGCCGATAAAGTGTTGAATGAATCACAAAAACCTTTTACGGCGATCATCGGCGGCGCAAAGGTTTCCGACAAGATTTCAATTCTCGAAAATTTATTGGATAAAGCCACCGACATCATCATCGGCGGCGGCATGGCATACACATTTGAAAAAGCACAGGGCGGTCATATCGGGAGTTCACTTTGCGAAGAAGACAAGCTCGAAACCGCAAAGGAATTATTGGCAAAGGCCGAAGCAAAGGGAGTTTGCATTCATCTGCCTTCCGATTCTTTGATTGCCGATAAATTTTCGAATGAAGCCGAAACGTCCACCGCGCCAAGCAATAATATTCCACACGGCTGGATGGGCTTGGATATAGGAGTAAATGCCTGTGACCAGTTTTGTAATGTGATCATGCATTCAAAAACTATTTTGTGGAACGGACCTATGGGTGTTTTTGAAATGGAAAAATTCCAGCACGGCACTAAATGTGTGGCTGAAGCGATCGCTAAATCCACACAAAAGGGAGCATTTTCACTCGTGGGAGGGGGAGATTCAGTGTCTGCTGTAAACCAGTTTGGCTTCGCCGGGAAGGTGAGCTATATTTCAACAGGTGGTGGCGCTATGCTCGAATATTTCGAAGGGAAGACTCTACCAGGAATCGCAGCGATTCAAAGTTGAGGTAAGGATGGCCCCTGGAAATTGAGCGTTGAGTATTGAGTATTGAGTATTGATTATTTGTTTTGGCGTGAACTCTAAAAAATGCTCAATGTTCACTGCTCAATTTTCAATATTCAGTTTCCTAAAGGAAAGTCGCCGCTAATTGCTGCCATTCACCGCCCAAAAATTATCGGTTACCGGATAGTCTTTACCCATGTCCCCAATATCAGTTTATTTTGTATCCTGATTTACAATTCCAAAAGCATTAATTTTATTATTCACTAAAACTTACTAATATGAAAAGAACCGGCTTGCTCGTCATCGGGGCAATTGTAGTAATTCTTTTGTTGTGGGGTTGTGGAGGATATAACGGATTGGTATCTTCTGACCAGAATGTAAAAAAAGTTTGGGGCAACGTAGAAACCAACTATCAGCGCAGAACTGATCTTTACAGCAGTGTGATCAAGACGGTTGAAGCTTCCGCCAATTTCGAAAAGTCAACTTTAAATGCAGTAGTAGAGGCTCGTGCAAAAGCAACCGCTATCAACGTTGATATCAATGACCAGGCAAGTCTGGACAGGTTCCAGCAGGCGCAGGGACAATTGCAAAGTTCATTCGGCCGGTTATTGGCCGTGGCAGAGAATTATCCCGATCTGAAAACCACGAAAGCTTTCCAGGATTTTCAAACCCAGATCGAAGGAACGGAGAACCGGATCAATGTAGCCCGGCAGGATTACAATGGCGCTGTGAATGATTACAATTTGAAAGTGAAAAGATTTCCAAATAATCTGTTAGCAGGCGTGTTTAACTTTCATGAAAAAGCGTTTTACAAGGCCGAACCCGGATCAGAAAAAAATCCTGATATTAAATTTAATATTCAGTAATTCTATAAACATTCATGTCTTTATTCCGAAGAAAAGAATTCTTCACTGACGAGGAAAAGCAAACCATTATCGACGCGGTAAGAAATGCTGAGCAGCGCACAAGCGGTGAGGTAAGAGTCTTTGTGGAAAGTCGTTGCCGCTATGTAAATGCCATTGACAGGGCAGTGGAGATTTTTGAAAATCTCCAGATGCAAAAGACTGAGTTGAGAAACGCTACACTGGTGTATGTGGCTATTAAAGACAGGCAGCTGGCCGTTTTTGGAGATGAAGGTATACATCAAAAGGTGGGAAATGAATACTGGGCCCACGAAGTGGTGAAAATGATCAAAGCTTTTAATCGTGATAATATTGCTGAAGGTATTCGTCAGTGTGTGCTGAATATCGGTGAGGCGCTTGCCACGCATTTTCCTTACGACAGGAGTACAGATAAAAATGAGTTGCCGGATGATATCGTTTTCGGCAGATAATATTCAATGAAACGTTTACTTCTATTTTTTGTTCTGCTAATTTCTGTGTTCGCAAAAGCACAGATCGAAAGGGTCATTCCACCAAGACCTAATCCACCGCGGTTGGTTAATGATTACACTAAGACCTTGACGCCGGAGCAGGTCCAGGCATTAGAGCAAAAATTAGTTGCGTATGATGACAGCACATCCAGCCAGATCGCTGTTGTCATTATGAATAGCACAGGCGATTATCCAATCGATGACGTAGCATTGGGAATTCTTCGTTCGTGGGGTGTTGGAGGTAAAGAACATAGTAATGGTGTTGTGATCCTTGTTGCCAAAGATGATCACAAGATCTGGATCTCCACCGGTTATGGTTTGGAAGGTGCCATTCCGGATGTAACTGCAAAAAGTATCATTGATAATGATCTTACTCCGAACTTCAGAGAGGGGAATTTTTACCGGGGGCTCGATGATGCAACGGATGATATTATAAAGGCTGCGGCCGGTGAATACAAAGCGCCGGCTGGCTATAATAAAAAGGGAGGAAAAGGACTTCCTATTGGTGCCATCATTATTTTCTTAATTATTCTCTTCACGATATTTGGTTCGAGAGGCGGGGGAAGAGGTGGCATGATGTCTCGTCGCGGTTACGGTAATTTTTGGACCGGCGCGATCATCGGAAGTATGTTGGGCGGAGGCAGAGGTGGTGGTTGGTCTGGGGGGGGTGGCGGCTGGTCTGGTTGAGGCGGAGGTTGCGGCGGATTTGGTGGCGGTGGCGGCGGTGGCGGTGGTGCCGGTGGGGGATGGTAGTGAGTAGGGAATGATGAGTGATGAGTAATACTATATACCTATTACCATTGTTTAGATTCCTTTTAGTTTCCTTATTTTTTCCAGGTAGTCTTCGAATTGATTTAAACTAAAACTGCTAAGGTTTTGTTCTTTGCTTAGCCCTCCTTTTTGCGCTGCAAGCACTCCATATTTTATATCATTAAAACCGTTTATGGAGTGAGCGTCGGGATCAATAGAGATCAATACATTTTTTTCAAGCGCATAATCGATCCATCTCCAGTCAATGTCCAGTCGCCGTGGATGCGCATTTAATTCGATCACCACATGATTTTCTGCGCAGGCATCAATTATTTTTTTATGATCCACCGGGTAACCGTTTCTGCTGAGTAATAATCTTCCTGTCATGTGACCAAGAATTGTTGTGTATGGGTTGTTTATCGCATTCAGTATTCGCATCATTGCTTTTTCTTCATTCATCTTAAGATTGCTGTGTACGGAAGTAATGACAAGATCAAAGCTGGCAAGAATGTCATTTGAATAATCAAGGCTGCCATCATTCAGAATATCACATTCAATGCTTTTGAAGATCTTGAAAGCCTGTCCGGCTCCTTTGGGAGCTAGTTTGCCATTCAACTCATCAATGTATCTGTGTTGTTCCCTTATTCTTTCGGGCGTAAGACCATTGGCATAGAACGCCGACTTTGAGTGATCGGTTATTACGAGGTATTCAAAACCTCTTTTAACAAGATCATTTGCCATCTCTTCAATCGTATTCAAACCGTCGCTCCAGTTACTATGACTGTGGATGATGGCTCTTATATCAGAGGTTTGAATGACATCCTTTAACGTATTCTCTTTCACTTTTGCGAGAATGGAATCATTCTCCCTTAATGCAGGAATGATAAATGGCAAACCGGCCATTCTGAAAATTTCTTCTTCACTCGTGGCTTCGGCTGAAAGAGGATATTTTTTTTCCCAGCCTATTAAGAAATCTTCACTGCAACTGGTTTGAAAGAGCTTTTTGTGGAAGGAAGCATTATCAGCCAGGTAAAATTTGAGCTTTACATTTTCTTTTCCATTAAATAGAATATGTTCTGCATTTTCTTGGATAGCACTAACCTCGTTTTCAAGAAAGAATTTTTTGAGCTCATGTGAAGAAGCCGTTGTGCACCATTCCAGCACATCGATCGTTTCCAATTGCCTCCGGAAAGATCCTGTAGGCGCCATCTTATCCTTGATAAAATGGGCGGCTACCCTTTCATGCATTGCCTGGGCATAACTTTCAATTTGTGCATACAGATAAGTTCCCTGGTTTTGCAAATAGAATTCGATCGATTCGCGAATGTTGTCCTGTGTTTTTTCTCCAAAGCCCTTGTATAACAGCAACCTGTTCTCGTTACAGGCATATAACAGTTCGCCGATCGACTCCACCTCTAATTCTTTCCAGATCGTATTTATCTTCTTGGGCCCGATCCCCTTGATATTTAACATTTCTACGACGCCAACAGGAGTTTTCTCAAGATATTCATTGAGTGTTTTCATTTCACCTGTATCCAGCATCTCGAGTACCTTTTTCCCAATGCTGTCGCCAATGCCCTTAATGTTGAAAATTTTTTCATGCGGTGTTTCGCTAAGCTGCAAAGGCAGTTTTTCAATATTGAATGCCGCAATGGAGTACGTTTTCGATTTAAAAGAATTCTCCCCATGGATCTCCATCAATTTCGAGAGAAGTGAAAAATTATCGGCAATAGCGTAGTTGTTCATAAAGCCCCCGGCTTTAAAGTTAAGCCATGCCAGGGTTTGAAGAACCATGCCACTGTTGGAACGTTTTTACAAGTTATAAACCTACCCAATGGTGGCATGGCTTCAGAAAGGGGCGGTAAAACAAAAGTCCCAACTGCTGTCGGGACTCGTTATAACATCATAAGTTTTTCAACTTATCTTTTCTTTGCTTTCTTAGCAGCTTTCTTCTTTGGAGCGGCTTTTTTCTTAGCAGCTTTTTTCTTTGTTGCCATGTTTTTGAATTTAAAATGGTTAGTAAAAAAAACTTATCGACAGTAAAAATATAAATTTTTTCATACTGTCAAAAATTTTTTCAACAATTTTAAAGACTTGAATGTGGAAAACCTGGCTAAGCGGAAGCTTCAACTGCATTCACAGAAACGAATGTTCTGTTATTTTTTCCTTTTTTAAATTCAACAACACCATCAGTGAGAGCAAACAAAGTAAAGTCCTTTCCCACGCCAACATTTTTTCCTGGATGATAAACAGTGCCACGCTGACGAAGAATAATGTTACCCGAAATAATTGGTTGCCCACCGAAAATTTTTACACCAAGGCGCTTGCTTTGCGAGTCGCGTCCATTCTTTACACTGCCTTCACCTTTTTTATGTGCCATGATTATTTATTTAAAATTTTCCCGAAGGGATTTCTTCGGAACAAGAACCAGGAACCAGCATTCAAACCGTCGTGTTTGGAACTTGTTGTTTGTTATTTGGAATTTTATTTAATGTCAGTTACTTTGATCCTTGTGTACTGTGTTCTGTGTCCTTTCTTTTTGTGAAAACCTTTTCTTCTTTTTTGTTTGTAAGCTATCACAGTATCGCCTTTCACGTGGTCAACAATTTCAGCTTTGATCTTTGCCTTTATATCTTTCCCCAATGAAAGTTTTCCGTCTTTATCGACCAGCGTTATCTCGGCAAATTCAACTTTATCGCCAGGGTTGCCACCCAGGTGCGGAACGTACAGGGTCTGGTCTTTTTCCACCTTATATTGCTGACCCGCTATTTTTACAACTGCAAACATAGTCTTGAAGATTTAGCTCCCCGATGGGTCAAAATGACCTCTTTTAAGGTTTCCTTCGGGGGAGCGCAAAGGTAGGGGTAAATTTCAAACCCGCAAACAGAAAACCAAGTTTTAAGCCTGTAAAATCGGCAAAAGTCAACCGTCCTTCTGTATATATTTGTATGCCCGTTCAAATGATCGTTAGGATGGGCTTAAAGCTTGCCATTTGTTCTTCATAGTGGCAATGAGGGCTAATTCGGATGAAAATCAAATCGTTTTTAGCGAAACCCTTCGCTTCATATATATATAAAGGTATCCGCAAAGATATCCTTACCGCGGTAGAGGACCAGGAAAGCGTACTCCGGCAATTGGTTAAAACCGGTCGTAACACCGAGTATGGGAAGGAACAGGGGCTCATGAATGTGAATTCCTATGAGGAATTCAGGCAGGCAATCCCCCTTCGTGACTATGAACAAATGAGGCCCTATATCGAGAAGATAAAAGAGGGAAAGCATAATGTATTGTGGAAGGGAAGACCCATTTACTTTGCGAAAACTTCGGGGACTACAAGCGGGATAAAATATATACCCATCACAAAGGAATCGATCCCCAATCACATCAATACTGCACGCAATGCGTTGCTATGCTACATGGCAGAAACCGGTAATACAAAATTTTCCGACGGGAAAATGATCTTTCTTTCAGGTTCGCCCGAATTGGAAAGAGTAGGAGATATTCCTACCGGACGGTTGAGTGGCATCGTCAATCACCATGTGCCGAGTTATTTGAGAAAAAATCAACTGCCTACGTATACGACCAATTGTATTGAAGATTGGGAAACCAAACTGGATAAAATAGTTGAAGAAACAGTGAACCAGGATATGACACTTATCAGCGGCATACCGCCATGGATGCAGATGTATTTCGACAGGTTGATCGAAAGGACCGGAAAGAAGTTGAAGGATATTTTTCCGAATTTTTCAGTGATGGTTTATGGAGGAGTGACTTTCGAACCTTACAAAGCAAGACTATTTGATAGCATAGGGCATAAAATAGACTCCATTGAAACATTTCCGGCATCAGAAGGATTCATGGCATTCCAGGATTCACAGCACGAAGAAGGATTATTATTAAATACAAACAGCGGGATCTTCTTTGAGTTCATACCCACTGCTGAAATTTTTAATGAGAATCCAACAAGACTTCAGTTGAGAGATGTGAAGCCGGGAGAAAATTATGCGATGGTCATCAGCAATAATGCTGGCCTGTGGGGATATAATTTGGGTGATACCATAAAATTTGTTTCTGTCCAGCCATACAGGATTGTCGTCACAGGCCGTATCAAACATTTTATCTCGGCTTTTGGCGAGCATGTAATCGGGGAAGAGGTAGAGCAGGCACTGATGAAAACAGCAAACGAAGAACACGTTCATATCACCGAGTTTACCGTTGCCCCCAGGGTGGAGGATATTGATGGAAAAAGTTATCATGAATGGTTTATTGAATTTGAAAATAAACCTTCTGACATGAAAGAATTTATCGCAAAACTTGATGCGCAGATGCGTGCAAAAAACATCTATTATGATGACCTTGTTTCCGGGAACATCCTTCAACCATTGAAAATAATTCCAGTTCGCAAAAACGGTTTTATTGATTACATGAAATCAATTGGTAAATTGGGTGGTCAAAATAAGGTGCCCAGGTTAAGCAATGACAGGACAATTGTGAATGAATTAATGAAATGGGCCGAAGAAAGCAGTGAGCAACTAGCGATTGACAAAAGGTAAACACCATTGATGGAATGACTACTGACCAATGACTACTGACGCCTACATAAAACGGATTGCCATTTTTGGTTCTACCGGCTCCATTGGCATACAAGCCCTGGAAGTGATCAAAGCAAACCACGACAAATTTTCTGTGGATGTCCTTACGGCACATAAAAATCATGACGTGCTCGTGCGGCAGGCATTAGAGTTTAATCCAAACATTGTCGTGATTGTTGATGAAAGTAAATACGCGGAAGTAAAGGATGCACTTGCATCGACAGATACAAAGGTCTTTGCAGGTGAAAAAGCTTTGGAAGAAGTTGCAGCGATGGATTGCTATGACCTTATGCTGGCAGCCATTGTTGGTTATGCCGGTTTACGGCCCACTTTGCAAGCGCTTTGCAATGGTAAAACGGTGGCACTGGCAAATAAAGAAACCCTGGTGGTTGCTGGTGATATCGTGATACAAAAGGCAGTTGAAAACCGGGTGCCTATTATTCCGGTCGACTCGGAACACTCGGCAATATTTCAATGCCTTATCGGCGAAACCAGGAACAGGATCGAAAAAGTAATTCTTACAGCCTCTGGGGGGCCCTTTCTTGGACGTAAACCAAACTACCTCGTAAATGTAAAAAGAGAACATGCCTTGCAGCATCCTAACTGGAGCATGGGTGCAAAGGTGAGCATTGATTCAGCCACCCTTATGAATAAAGGGCTGGAAATGATCGAGGCAAAATGGCTGTTCAATCTTAAACCGGAGCAAATACAGGTACTGATCCATCCACAAAGTATTATTCATAGTATGGTACAGTTCGAGGATGGAAGTATCAAAGCGCAGATGGGAGTACCCGACATGAAACTTCCGATTCAATATGCACTGGCTTTTCCTAAACGCATTCCCAACAATTTTCAGCGTTGTGACTTCAGGAAAATGAATACACTTTCATTTGAAGAACCTGATATAAAAACTTTTCGCAATCTTGCCTTGGCGAAAGAAGCCCTGTTCAAAGGAGGTAACCTTCCCTGCATCATGAATGCAGCCAATGAACTGGCCGTATTTGCTTTTCTTCATAACCGCATTGGTTTTTTGGACATTACCGACATAGTTGAAAAAACCATGGGGAAAGTTTCATTTATTGATCACCCAACACTCGATGAATATTTTGAAAGTGACGGTGAAGCCAGGAACTACGCCGCGGATATTATGCACTTGTAAACCTTTCGCCTCTAAAGCTTGTGCCCGCTAAAGCTTCGGTGACACGCGGACAGCGACAGCGGAAAGGGCAAACTTAGGTCGACCCCCCAAAGGATTTCATTAACAGTTTTATAAATTATGGTCAGGGGTTTAAACTTCAGGTTATTTACATGATATTTGCAACTTCAAACAAAAAATTAGGTCCGCCTCGGGCGGATTGAGGTATGAATTTATTAGCTATTAATTGGCCGCAGGTTGGATTACAGGCAGGGCAACTGTTGCTGGCTTTATCTATACTGATCGTATTACATGAATTTGGTCACTACATTACGGCAAGATGGTTCAAATGCAGGGTAGAGAAATTCTTTTTGTTTTTTGATCCCTGGTTTGCGCTTGTAAAAAAGAAGATAGGTGAAACGGTTTACGGTATTGGCTGGTTACCGCTGGGTGGCTATGTGAAGATATCAGGCATGATCGATGAAAGCATGGATAAAGAACAAATGAAGCAACCACCCAAAGAATGGGAATTCAGAAGTAAGCCGGCGTGGCAACGGTTGATCATCATGTTGGGAGGTATTATCATGAACGTGCTGATCGCGTTCGTGATCTACGCATTTATACTAATGATATGGGGCGAAAAGAAAATTCCAACAGCCTCTATGAAATATGGTGTGCATGTTGTTGACAGCACCCTATATAAAATCGGTATCCGGAATGGCGATAAAATTCTTGCGGTAAATGACAGACCTGTTGATGACTATGACAAACTTCGGCGCAAGTTATTACTCGGGGAAAATCTAACGATAGAAAGAAACGGCCAGCAAACGAAACTTGATCTGCCCATTAACCTGATCGGCCAGTTAGTGGAAAATAGAAATAAAAGCGTAGGCGGGTTTGTTGAACCCAGAACGCCGGCGGTCGCTTATTATATTCCCGACACCTCGAGGATCTACAGGGCCGGCCTGAGGAAGAATGATGAGCTTATCGGCATTGATTCAAACCGCTTCCAGTATTTTGATGAACTACAAAATCAATTATCACAAAAGAAGAATAAAAATATTTTACTGACCGTAAGGAGAAATGGCCAGGAGGTAAGTTTTGCTGCCCAGGTTGATAGCAGTGGCAGACTGGGCTTTGCGCCTTATGGTGTTAATGATTTTGAACAAATGGATAGCCTGGGATGGGTAAAATTAAATACGACGAGGTACGGATTTTTTGCGGCATTCCCGGCGGGAGTAAGAAAGGCGGGTGAAGAACTTTCATTTTATATTGACCAATTCAAAAAGATCCTCAATCCGAGAACGGGCGGTTACAAAGGACTCGGTGGCTTCAAGGCAATTGGTTCCATATTTCCTAAATACGGATGGAACTGGGAGGCATTTTGGACGATCACAGCCTTCCTCTCAATTGTTCTTGCTTTTATGAATTTGTTGCCAATCCCCGCGCTTGACGGGGGACACGTTATGTTCACTCTTTATGAAATGGTCAGTGGACGCAGACCGAGTGATAAATTCCTCGAGTATGCTCAAATGGTAGGAATGGTTTTATTATTTGGTTTGATGTTGTATGCAAATGGCAACGATTGGTTTGGTTGGGGCAAATGAAAGATGATGGTTTTATAGATGAGAGATGATAGTTGATGATTAGACTGATAAAAGTGAATAGATAAAAGTTCTTTATGATGAACCGTGGTTTGTCCACCGGAAACACCTCGTCGCCTGGTTACAACTCGATCCCTATCTTCTTCATAAGCAACGACGCGTTCATGCTGTTGCAAATGCCCTCTTTTAAAACATAATCAAAATAAAGTTCATCGCCCTTTACCTGCACATCAAAATGGTAGTTGTGAATATCCGCCGGGAACTCTTCTGCGAGTTTGGTGAGTTCAAGATCATGAGTTGCTACCAGGGCAAAGGCTTTTTCCTTTACCAGTTGTTTTATAAATGCCTTCGAACCCGCTTGCCGGTCGGCTGAATTGGTGCCTCTTAATATTTCGTCAAGAAGTAAAAAAACCTTTTCATGGCTTTTTACAGCATCAATGATCTGCTTTAATTTTTTTAATTCAGCATAAAAGGTTGAAGTATTTTCTTCAAGATTATCGTTGACCCTCATGCTGCTTATTACCTTCATATTTGAAACGATCAGTTCCGCCGCACAAACGGGTGAACCCATCATGGCGAGTACCACATTGACACCGGCACTCCGTAAAAATGTACTCTTCCCGGCCATGTTAGAACCGGTGATCAGACTAAGTTGCCGGCTTCTCTCTACAACAAAAGAATTATTGACTCTTTTCTCAACGGGTATCAATGGGTGTCCCATTTCTTTGGCCATCAATACACCGTGCTCAGAGCTTAATTGCGGAAAGTGCCATTGGGGATGATTAAAACAAATAGTTGCAAGTGTGATGAGTGACTCCATTTCGGCAAGGACCCGAAACCATTGAGCCACCAATTTTTCTTTTCCCTGTTTCCATTTCTCCAATGCAAATACCTGTTGGAGATCCCAAAGCAAAAAAATATTCAGCGGCACATGAACCAGCGGGTTGTACCTGTAATCCATCCGCTCCAGTATTTTTTTTAATTCCAGGATCGCCGTCGATGCTTTTTGCGATCCTGATTCCAGGTTTTTCTGCAGATTTTGTATTAACTCTGTTTTTGCCTGGAATGTTTCTATCCACCGGATGCTTTGAAAAAGGGTTTCGATCTCAGGTACGATCCTGTTCAGCAAGGCATAGTCCGGCATAATGTATTTTGTGATACTGAAAGCAGTTGCAAAGAATAAAAAAAGTAAAGGATAGAAAAGCGATGCTGAAATAACAGAGAACAAATAGAGAAATAACACAGCGGTAGCTGCCACCGGAAGAATAAGGCGTAATAATTTCCATAAAGCCATTCTTCGAAATTTATTTTGCTGGTGTAACCATTTCATCACGTTTTCTTCTGAAGCGATCGTGATGGGATTTGCTATACTATAAGATCTGAATTGCTGTAAAGAAAAAATGGTTGAGCTGAGCTCTTGTGCAGCTTCCTGTCGTTTCTTGATAAGTTCAGTTTGAGCAGGCCGGAGCAACCAGTCTGCGAATAATTTATTTCCCTGTGCGGAATGAGTGCGGTTGATGTATTGATAAAGGGATGCTTTGCCGAACAGGTCAAGATCATTTGCATAGTCATGATGCTCGGGCTGAAAAGACTGCCCGTCGGGCCGGTTGGTAAAATGATGAACAAGAATGTTTATTTCTTCTTCGTTGATGTCGGCAAGTCTTTTGGTGTTTTCAATTGATTCACGGTTATTAATATCCCTGGTCACAAAAAAAAGAAAAAGGGCAATAAGAAGGAGTGATGTGATCAATGCAAATATCCAGTTGAATGACCATAATTGCCAGGGTGCCAGGCCGGCGGCCATGATTGAAAGAAAGCGAAGCCATGCCAGCCAGTTCTTTTTTCTCAAAAGATCCGACAGCTCATCGTTGAGCAATGCGAGATGTTCTTTGTAAACTTTTAACGGATCGGAAGGTTTGATATTTGATATTTGATCTTTGATGTTTTTGACTTAAGAGTTTGACGTTTGACATCGCACAAAGCAAGGCGAAGTAAATTAACTAAACAATCGGTTCCAACAACGGAAAATTGGGTAAATTTGCAGGCTGAGCGGTTATTGATGAATGGAATTACTGAACGATAGAAGGTGCCGATAGCTATCGGGAGCGACGCAACGGAAGTTTCACCAGGGTAAGTAAGCTGGTATCAAATAAATCTGAAAGTCAGCAATTTTAATTCTCAAATTTCAATGACCGGGGGCGTTAGGTATTGACAGCGTAGTTCTTTGGAAGTGTAAGCATGCCGGGCGTTGCGTAATTAGCCCGATAATCTGAATACGAAAATCATAAATGGCAATACACAACTTGCCATGGCTGCTTAATTAGTAATTAGGTAGTCATTATGGCCGAGTGAGAAGGCAGTCCTGTTGCCCGCT
>Ga0163162_10004809_pt1 | contig 13029 bp, 8 predicted proteins | sample S55metaG_FD_115310 | JGI IMG/M metagenome (GOLD analysis project Ga0163162, IMG submission 115310) | Switchgrass rhizosphere microbial communities from Kellogg Biological Station, Michigan, USA - S5-5 metaG | ecosystem: Host-associated > Plants > Roots > Rhizosphere > Soil | place: USA: Michigan...
CGACGGTTGGCGGGCTGGCGGAGCTGGGCCAGTACACGACCCTGGCCGAGGTGTTGAAGAGCCGCGAGTTTGCGAATCTGATCGACTGGCAGATCGCGTGTATTGATCTGTCGAAGCTGTCGCGGTTGACGGTCTCGCTGAGGCTGCCGGAGACGCTGCGCACGTTGCAGCTGGGTAATGTGCTGTCGCCGGACGTTGTGCGGGCGATCACGACGGACGCGACGCTGGTGAAGGTGGTCCTGCAGGCTGGATGGACGCCGCCGGGAGGACACTGGGCAACGGCTGGCGAGTTCTTTCATGAGACGGCAGAGTTCTTTGATCCGATACAGGGCGCAGTGGCGAACTGCTATTACATTGCGTCGCTCTCGGCGATTGCGTGGGCGACCCCGTTCCGGATTGCGCACGTGACACGGGCGACGGGAGTGAGCCAGCCGAACTTCAATGACCTGATCCATTTCTACAAGCCGGATTCAGGCGGCGTGATCGATAAGGACATCCAAGTGACGGAGTCGGTTCCGCTGAATGCGTGGAACGACTTTATTTACTGCCGCTCAAGCGAAGCGGGGGAGACATGGCCTGCGGTCTATGAGAAGGCTTTCGCCAAGCTGACGACGGGCACCTCCACGGACATGCCGGACATTACACAGACGGCGTGGGGCGACTGCGTGTTGGCTACAGCGCAGCTGAATGGCGGCTCGCGTCATTACTACAACACGAAGGACAATACGGCGGACCAGCTGTGGAATCTGCTGCGTTCGAACTGCCTGTCGTACCGGACGTTCAACCCGATGACGGCGTGGACGTACAGCACGGCGGATGCGGCGAAGGACAATGTGGACTACAGCTCGGCGAACGTTGTGGGGTCGCACTGCTACACGGTGCTGGGATGGGCCTACAGCAACTGCAGGCGGTGGATCGTTCTGCGCAATCCGTGGGGCAACACGGAGGCGTCGGTGAGCGTGCTGGACGCAACGATCACGATGTATGACGTGAGCTGGTGGAGGCCGATCACACTGAAGACGGTGGATGGCGTGTTTGCGATGGAGATCAGCGCGTTCAAGAAGTACTTCGCTGGTTTCGGAACGGCACATTAGACGCCGGGTGGCGTGGGCCCGGTCGCTGGGGAGCGACGGGTCCGCTTTTGAATCTGCCCTGGAGGAGAAACGCCCTGCTTTTGGCAGGGCGTTTCATTTAGAGGCTAGTGGTGTGGGTTTCCGCCACCACCACCGTGCGGGTTGCCGCCGTGAGATTCACCTCCACCCTGCATATGGGATTGGGGCGGCGGCGAGAAGCTATGCGGTTGAGACGGCTGCTGCTGGAAGTTGTGCGGCTGCGGCGGGGGAGCCTGGTGGGGCTGCGGAGCCGGGCGGGATTCGGGTTGTGGGCGCGGAGTGTACTGCTGCTGTGGCGAAGGTCGCGACTCGGGTTGCGGCCGTGGCTGGTACTGCGGCTGCGGAGCCGGACGTGGCTCCATCGACTGCGGAGCCGGGCGTGCCTCGGGAACTGGTCGCGGCTGATAGTCGGGCCGGTTTTGCTGAGGCATGGGGCGCGCCTGCGGCTGGTTCAGGTTGGGCTGCGGCTGCGCAGGCCGCACGTACGGCTGTCCGGGTTGGACGCCATTGTTATTCGGTGGGACAGGCTGAGCCGGGCGAACGTAGGGCTGCCCCGGATGTGGTTGCTGTGGTTCGTTGGGCCGAACGATCTGTGCGGGCTGATTAGGCTGATTGGGCTGATACGGCTGGTTGGGGCGGTTGTATCCGGGCTGCGATTGTCCGGGTTGCGATTGATAGTTGGGTCGTGACTGGTATCCGGACTGCGCTGCCGGCATGGGGTGAGCGATTGGGCGTTGCACTCCGCGATCGGCTGGAATGGCCTGCGGGGCCGCGATGGTTGCGGGGCGTCCGCGGTTGGCGGAGTAGAACTGCTGGCGGTTCTGCTGGGCCTGCTGCTGGACGGCGAGCTGGGTGGACATGGGTCGCAGGCGCGGCTGCTGACGCGCGGCGATCTCGGCCGGGCGCGGCTGAAAGCGCACACCGCTCGGGCCGCCGTTATAGGCAATCCGAGTGTTATTGACGTACGTCCGGTTGACGTAGACGGTGTGCGTGTACACGTTGGAGACGCGAGCGTAGTTCACGTGGGTGACGGCGCGGTTGTAGTAGAAGTGCGGGCCGCTCCAATAGCCTCCCCAGAAGCCGTAGCCGGGATAGCCGAAGCCGTAGTTAATGCCGCCGTAGAAGCCGACATAGCGGCCCCAGTATCCGTGATGGTAGCGGTAGCGGCCACCGTAGAAGCCCCAGTAACCGGGGGTCCAGAGTGCGCCGGGCCAGGGGGAGGCGACCCAGACTCCGGGGACCCAGTAGTAGCCGGCGGGGGCGTATCCCCAGTAGCCGGGGGTCCACATATAGTCAGGCTCGGGTGCGGGTGGCTGGTCGTATGAGGGTAGCTGCGGCGGCGGCTGGTCGGCGGTGAGCTCGTCGTATGCGGCCTGTTCGTCGGGGCTCATCTGGCCGTTGTCATTCGGCTGCTGCTGATTCTGATCCTGATATTGAGGTTGTTGACTTTGCTGCTGATCTTGCTGCTGGTCGGGAGGAGGTGCTCCCTGCTGCTGGGCCTGCTGGGCGCTCTGGATGCTTTCGTTCTGCATGGAGGAGGAGCGCGGGGCCTGCTGGCCAGTCTGATTGGGGTAGGGCTGGGTGGCTGCCTGCGATGGATCTCCGGTGATGGGGGCCATGTTGGCAGAGGCGGGGTCGTAGTTGGGATCGTTCTGCTGGGCCTGCTGGGCGGCCGAGACGGAGCTGTTGCAGCCGGTTCCAATTGCGAAGATCAGGCCGAGGGAGAGAGCTGGGAGGAAGTGTTTCAAAGGGGGCCTACTTTTGACTTGTCGTTTCATGATGCTCACGTGCTCCTGTACTTAAGAACACTGCTTCTGTGTGTGAGATGCGTTTTTACTGTGTGCTGGCACGTATTTTGGGGAGTGCGACGAAAGTGCTGAGGCGTGGGCAGAAAGTGCCTGGATAAGACCTCCGAATCCTGTAAAAAATGCCTCTTTTATAACTTCGCAGTAAGCTGTTCCGCGCAGAATGACACTTTCGTATGCGATGAAGGAGTTGAGCGGTCTGTGGGTGCGGTCGTAGAATGGTGGCGATGGCAGGACGTCGTCCAATCCTGAAGCGTTTCCGCCACGGTCGCCCTGACCGCGGTCGCTGATCGTCCGATCACACAATCTTTCTCTGATTTTGATAGGCTTTCCCCGTCGGACCGGCTGCGTTTTGCAGCGAGGCCCCTTCACCCAGCGCGTTATGGCGCTCCCCCCTTTCGGAGATAAAGAGATGTCGACACTGAGCAATGTTGATTCGTTCAAGAGCAAGGCGACGCTGAAGTCCGGCGCGAAGAACTACACCATCTATCGGCTGGATGCGCTGAAGAGTGAAGGCGTGAACCTTTCGCGTCTGCCGTTCTCGCTGCGCATCCTGCTGGAGAACCTGCTGCGCCACGAAGATGGCACCAGCGTGACGGCTGACGATATTCGCTTCCTCGCGAAGTGGGAGCCGAAGGCGGAGCCCTCGCGCGAGATTGCGTACATGCCAGCGCGCGTGTTGATGCAGGACTTCACCGGCGTGCCCGCGATTGTGGACCTTGCGGCGATGCGCGATGCGATGAAGGAGCTTGGTGGTGATCCGGAGAGGATCAATCCATTGCAGCCGGCGGAGCTGGTTATTGACCACTCGGTGCAGGTGGACGAGTTTGGAACGAAGCGGGCGTACGACCTGAATGCGGCGCTGGAGTTTCAGCGCAACCGCGAGCGGTATGCGTTTTTGAAGTGGGGACAGACGGCGTTCCGGAATTTTTCGGCTGTGCCTCCGGGGATGGGGATTTGTCACCAGGTGAATCTGGAGTACCTGGCGCGTGTGGTGTTTACGACGGAGGACGGCGTGGCGTATCCGGACACGCTGGTGGGAACGGACTCGCACACGACGATGATTAATGGACTGGGCGTTCTGGGCTGGGGTGTGGGAGGCATCGAAGCAGAGGCGGCGATGCTGGGCCAGCCGGTGTCGATGCTGGTGCCGCAGGTGGTTGGCTTCAGGCTGACGGGCAAGCTGAAGGAAGGCACGACGGCAACGGATCTTGTTCTCACGGTGACGGAGATGCTGCGCAAGCTTGGCGTTGTAGGCAAGTTTGTAGAGTTCTACGGGCCGGGTGTGAGCGAGTTGCCGCTGGCGGATCGCGCGACGATTGCGAACATGGCTCCGGAGTATGGAGCGACGTGCGGCATCTTCCCCGTTGATGCGGAGACGCTGCGCTACCTGCGGCTTACGGGTCGTCCGGAAGAGCAGATTGCGTTGGTGGAGACGTACTACAAAGAACAGGGGATGTTCCACACGGCGGATGCGGCTGAGGCGGAGTATTCGGCGACGATTGCGCTGGAACTGAGCACGGTGGAGCCGAGCGTGGCGGGACCGAAGCGTCCGCAGGATCGTGTGCTGCTGTCGAAGGCGGGAGAGAGCTTCAAGCAGCAACTGCCTTCGCTGCTGGGACCGAATGCGAACAAGGAGACGGTGCGGCAGCTGGTTCGCTGGGAGGGCGAGGGCGGACATGCTTCGCTGACGGGCGATATCTCGAGTCCGTTGGGAGCTCCGGCGCCTGTTGTGGAGACGCCCGCCGTGGCGGTGGCTACGCTGGATGAAGGAGCCCTGGAGGCACCGGCGGTTTCGATTCGGAGCCGCTATGGCATCGATCCGGAGCCGTATCTCGATCACGGGTCTATTGTGATTGCGGCGATTACGAGCTGCACGAATACGTCGAATCCGTACGTGATGCTGGCGGCGGGACTACTGGCGAAGAAGGCAGTGGAGAAGGGGTTGAGGACTCCGCCATGGGTGAAGACCTCGCTGGCTCCGGGCTCGCGCGTGGTGACGGACTATTACGTGAAGGCCGGGCTGATGCAGTATCTCGATGAGCTGCGCTTCCAGACGGTGGGCTATGGATGCACGACGTGCATCGGCAATTCGGGCCCGCTGCCGACGGATGTGTCGAAGGCGATCGATGACCATGGATTGGTTGCGGTCTCGGTGCTCTCGGGCAATCGTAATTTTGAGGGTCGCATCTCGCCGGATGTGCGGGCGAACTACCTGATGAGTCCGCCGCTGGTGGTGGCGTATGCGCTGGCGGGGCACATCGGCCACAACTTCGACACAGATTCGCTGGGCAAAGGCAAGGACGGCAAGCCGGTGTATCTGCGCGATATCTGGCCGACCCAGAAGGAAGTTTCCGACGCGGTCGCAAGCTCGATCGACTCGGATATGTTCCACGACGAGTACAGCCGCGTAACGGAGGGCGATCAGAACTGGCGCGGGCTGAAGTTCCCCGAGGGGAAGACGTACGGGTGGGAGGGCGACTCGACGTACATTCGCAAGGCGCCTTACTTCGACGGCATGAAGGCAGAGCCTTCGGAGGTGGAGGACATCCACGGTGCGCGTGTGCTGGCGGTGCTGGGCGATTCGGTGACGACGGACCACATCTCTCCGGCGGGCTCGATCAAGCTGAACGGTCCGGCCGGCAAGTACCTGATCGACCATGGTGTGAAGCCTGCTGACTTCAACAGCTACGGTTCGCGTCGCGGTAATCACGAGGTGATGGTGCGCGGCACGTTTGCAAATGTGCGGCTGAAGAACAAGCTGGCTCCGGGGACGGAGGGCGGCGTGACACGGCTGCTTCCGGACGATGTGCCGATGTCGATCTACGACGCTTCAGTGGCTTACGCGCAGCGGAGCACTCCTCTGGCGATTCTTGCGGGCAAGGAGTACGGCTCGGGCTCGTCGCGCGATTGGGCGGCGAAGGGTCCGCGTCTGCTGGGCATCCGGTTTGTGATTGCGGAGAGCTTTGAGAGGATTCACCGCTCGAACCTTGTCGGGATGGGAATTCTTCCGCTGCAGTTCCTGCCGGGGCAGAACGTTGAGTCGCTGCACCTGACGGGCCAAGAGGTCTTCCGGGTGGGCGAGCCGGGTGAGCTGAAGGCGATGCTCGACGGTAAGTTCGCGAACGGCAAGGAGATTGCGGTCTTTGCCGAATCGGACCTGGGCAAGACCAAAGAGTTCTGCGCGACGGTGCGGATCGACACGCCGCAGGAGATTCTCTACTACCAGAACGGCGGCATCCTGGAGTACGTGCTGCGGAGGCTGGCGGCGAAGGGCTAAACATCGCAATGAGAGCGTACCTGCAACCCCATCTCCTGGAAGAGGTGGGGTTGCTGCTTTTGGGCCGGTGTCTGGGGACAGACGGTTCGAGCTTTGCACGAATGTCCCACATCTCAGAATCGAGATGTGGGGCACCCTCCCCGGCGAGGGGGTAATTTTCCGCTTGCCGAACGCTTGTTTACAGCTATAGTGGGCTCAAGATTCCCTCGTCCCTCCAGGGCTTGGAGTCTTGAGCCCCCGCGGCGCTTCAGCCCAAGTTGTCGCGGGGGCTTGATTTTGTAATGGCGAGATGCGGCTAAGCTTGTGGGGTCTTCCAGGTGAGGTGCGCGATGAATCTTCGTCCTGATGTGCCGGTTCGTTCAATCTCCAGCCTTGTTTTGCCGGATGGAGCGCAGAAGGCACTGCGTGGATTTGTGGATGGGAGTCGCGTGGGGGCGACGACAAACGCGGGTAAGGCGCTGTTTCTCTCCGGAGGCTCGACGACCGCTGCGGCAGAGGCGGTTGCGCATGAGCTGGGGCGTAGGCTTCTGCGGGTGGACCTGAGTGCAGTGGTGTCGAAGTTCATCGGTGAGACAGAGAAGAATCTGAATGCTGTGTTTGCTGATGCGGAGAGGAGCTCGGCTGCGCTGTTCTTCGATGAGGCGGATGCATTGTTTGGCAAGCGAAGCGAGGTGAAGGACGGACATGACCGCTTCGCGAATATCGAGATCGCCTACCTGCTGCAGAAGATGGAGAGCTTTAATGGCGTCACGATTGTGGCGACGAAGGCGCCGGTGAAGGTTGCGTCGTGCAGGTTCTGCAGATACGTGGAGCTGGGTGTGCTGAAGAAGTGAGCGCTGCGTTTGGCGCGGCCCTTGCGCCTTCGAACTGTGTCTATCCGGCTTAGACTCGGCAACACACTCGCGGTTGCCAGAGTTGCGGGACTACCTGTTCAGAGGAGGGTCTTATGAAAGACCAGCGCGTGATGATTGGCCTCACAGTTGCAAATCTCGGAATCATGATCTTCATGTTGTTTCACCAGAGCGGACCGGTTGCGGCGAGCAGCCCGGGGTCGGTGCTTCGGGCGCGTGGGCTTGAAATTGTTGACGATCAGGGAAGGGTTCGGGCCTCCATCCAGATACAACCGGAAGGGCCTGCGCGTGCGTGGGACGGGACCGCTGCGAAGGACGGCAAGGTGTATCCGGAGACGGTGCTGTTGCGGCTGATTCGGGCTGATGGGAGGCCGACGGTGAAGATTGCGACTTCAGAGCAAGGCTCCGGACTTAGTCTCGGCGGAGGAGTGGATCCCGCCTACATTGTTTTGGGTGCTCAGGGCGGTGATCCGTCTTTGTCGCTGACGGACAAGGATGGGCGGCGGCAACTGATCAAACCGTAGTTAACTGCCCTGATTGCAGTCATTCATGAATGGGGGGCTAAAATCTAAGCGTGCAGCGTCGCAAGCATCTTCGCGGTTTCCTGGCCCTGCTCTTAGCCTGCTTATGGGTCGCGACGGCGGTTTTTGCCGAGCACGCCTCTGCAAAGTTCCCGCTGTGTCGACCAGAGAGATTACCTTGCTGCCCGCAATCAGCAAACAATACGAATGGCTCCTGCCCGGCCTGCCGATTATCTGCCCCGATTGCGGCAAGAAACACCAGCAAACAGGAGCGGCCAAGGTCTGCTTCGCAGATTTACAAGACGCTAAGCCATAGGCCAGACGCGGCCGTTACCGCATCCCTTCGCGAACTCATTCCAGGCTTTCAGTACCGACGTATGGTATTCGACGTCAAAGACGACCTTCGCATTTAGATCATCTCCTTTCTCGTGAGCGGCACGTCTATGTCTTGGCGTGCGAAACCTCTCAACTACCTGATCAAAGGAGACATTATGAAAGTCAAGGTACTTGCATTTGCGGTTGCAGCATTCCTCTTAGTGTCTTTGCCGGCCCAGGCCGCAAAGGTCCTCACATGCTGTGACAATCCTGCCTGTTGTGATGGCGGCGGTTGCTGCAAATAACCAATAGTGGCTGCGCCCACATTCTCTCGAAGTGAGCTCAGACAGAGAATGTGGGCCAGTCATCCTAGGCCGCGCGTAACGGTTAGTTCACGACTTTGGTTTGGCGAGTGCACCCAGAGTTGACTGAATCTGTGCGCGGACAACTTCTTCACGTTCGCTTGCGAGAGCATTGCGCAAGGGTGCTATCGCTTCTGGATCGTTAAGCCATCGCAGCCCCAGACAAGCGTCTAACCTAATCCGAATATCTGGATCACCGAGTGCTGTTACAAGAGATTGGAAGACGCGTTTCGACTCGTCCTGGGTTTTGTTATGCAGTTGCGAAAGTAGATCAAACGCTACAAGACGGGTGCCTGGATCTTGCGAAGGGAGCATCATGTCGGCTACCGACCTGAAACAGGAGTGGTCTCCTCTATCGAACAGGTTACGTGCAGCATGTTGACGCACATAGGGTGGCAGCGTTGCATCCCCACACATACTTTCGAGCATGTGGCGCGCTTCGGAGGATCCTAGCCAAGTAGCAGCTGCCGCGATATTCATTCGGGTGAGCGGGTCCTGTTCAATTGCAGCGGCATGCATGATCTCCGGCAAGCTATCCGTTGCCTTTAATTCGGCGAGTTCCGCTGCTGCCAGCCCACGAATTTCTTTATTGGGGTTCCTGAGCGCATCGACTAAAGCCGGTTTTGTCGGAGCGATGCCGTGGCGACTCAGTGCCTGAACAAACGTTTCCGGTGCCTGAGAGACGCCGCCTTGAAGCGAGACAAAAAGCAGGATCGTCCCAACACTAAGCAGACGTGAAATGTCAGAGAAAGAGCCCTGCAAGCTCATCGCATCACCTGTAACTCTTTATATAGACACCAAATCATCGCAAAGTGAGCCCTGTTCTAAGAACGCTACCGAATCCGACGAAGTGCAGCTATCTTTCAAAGGGCGGCCTATAATGACCTATGGCAATCGCTAACCCGGCCTCCACGAAGCCTGGGATGCAGACTCAACCTGAGGGCCAGCCGCCGAATTCAGATCCTAATGCGGGTGTTGAGCTTCAAGTAGCTCCACCGGCTGAGGTTACAGCGGCTCCTGCGGGTGGGGAGGTGCCTGCGCCGGGGGCGGGCAATGCCATAGGGGAGTCGGCGGCTTCGCATCTGGCGGGATTGTCGCAGGGCGATATCCATGACATCGACGAGAAGTTTCAGAGGCTGCTGGATACGGTCCATGCGAACCGTCCAGGGGATGATCTTGAGATCATTCGCAAGGCGTGGCAGTTCTGTTTGCAGCAGCATGAGGGGCAGAAACGCGCGAGCGGCGAGCCATATGTGATCCATCCGCTGGAGGTAGGTCAGGTACTAGCGGAGCTGAAGATGGACTCGACGGCGATTGCGGCGGGACTGCTGCATGACGCGGTGGAGGACACAGACGTCTCCTCGGAGGAGATTGGGAAGAAGTTCGGCGAACAGGTGGGGCACATCGTCGAGGGCGTGACGAAGCTGGACAAGATCAAGTTTGCGAACCGCGAAGACCATCAAGCGGAGAACATTCGCAAGATGCTGCTGGCGATGGTGACGGATGTTCGCGTGGTCATCATCAAGCTCGCAGATCGCTTGCACAACATGCGGACGCTGGAGCACCTGAAGCCGGAGAAGCAGCAGAAGATCGCGCGGGAGACGCTGGAGATCTACGCTCCGCTGGCGCATCGGCTGGGCATGGGCAAGCTGCGCGGCGAGCTGGAGGATCTGGCGTTCCGGTACACGGATCCGTTTGCGTATGAGCAGGTGTCGAACGAGGTGGATTCGCTGCGCGGCGCGGGCGAGGAGTTCCTGAAGAAGATTGTGACGCGCATGGAAGAGAAGCTGCGCGAGTTCAAGATTTCGGGGCGCGTGGAGTGGAGGATCAAGCGGCTGTACTCGATCCAGCAGAAGCTGCAGGAGGGCAAGATTCCTGTGGACCAGGTGTACGACCTGCTGGCGGTTCGGGTGATCACGCAGACGGTGCAGGACTGCTATGCGCTGCTGGGGCTGCTGCACTCGATATGGCGACCGGTGCCGGGGCGCATCAAGGACTTTATTGCGATGCCTCGGCCGAATCTGTACCAGTCGCTGCATACGACGCTGATTGCGGAGGGCGGACACCAGTTCGAGGTGCAGATTCGCACGGAGGATATGCATCGCGTTGCGGAAGAGGGCATCGCGGCGCACTGGAAGTACAAGGCGGACGACAACGTCAGCGCGAAGGACGAGCAGAGGCTTGCGTGGGTGCGGCAGCTGATGGAGTGGCAGCGCGAGATGACGGACCCCAACGAGTTCATGTCGACGCTGAAGATCGACCTGTACCCGGAGGAGGTCTACACCTTTACTCCGAAAGGCAAAGTTGTCGTTCTGCCGAAGGACGCGAGCCCGGTGGATTTTGCGTATTCGATTCACACCGAGGTGGGGAACACGACGACCGGCGCGAAGGTGAACGGGCGCATTGTTCCGCTAAGGACGAAGCTGAAGAACGGCGACATTGTCGAGATCACGACGCAGGCGGGGCACAATCCTAGCCGCGACTGGCTGAGCTTTACGAAGAGCAGCAAGGCCCGCAATAAGATCAAGCACTGGCTGAACGAGCATCAGCGGCAGCGAGCGATGGAGATTGGCAAGAAGCTGCTGGACCGCGAGGCGAGGAAGTTCAAGCTGGCGCTGAGTAAGTTCACGACTGCGGACTACGACAGGGTGGCGCATGAGTATGGCATGACGAGCGAGCCGGAGCTGCTGGCAGCAGTCGGCTTTGGCAAGTACTCGTCGCGCCAGGTGCTGAACAAGCTGGAGCCGGGATCGACGATGGCGGCGGAGCCTGCGCCGGCGGAGCCGGGTACGGTGGGGAACACGCTGGGTCAGATGTCGGAGGCGGTGAAGCGCGTCTTCTTCGGCAAGGGGTCAGAGTCGCTGCAGGTGGAGGGGCAGGACGACCTGCTGGTGTATCGCGCACGATGTTGTAATCCGATTCGTGGCGAGGAGATTATCGGCTACGTGACGCGGGGCAAGGGCGTGGCGGTGCATGCGCGTAGCTGTCCGAATGTACAGAACCTGCTGTATGAGTCGGACCGCAGGATTCAGGTAGAGTGGGCACCGACAGCGACCGAGCCGGGAACGGCGAAACAGCAGACGTATCCGGTGAAGCTGACCGTGATCTGCGAGGACCGGACGGGGATGCTGAAGGAGTTTACGGCGATCATCTCCGATGACGGGACAAATATTCGAAGCGTGGATTCGAAGTCCCATGAGGACGGGATGGCGATTGTGGACTTCGTAATTGAGACGGTGGACTTGCGGCACCTGAACCGCCTGGTGGAGCGGCTTCGCAGAGTGCCCGGGGTAAGAGAGGTTCAGCGGGTGCAGAAGATCTAGCGCCTGCAAGTCCAGAGCCTGCACCCGCTGTTCGCGCGTCTGCGTCTCCCCGCAGGGCGCGAAGGGCGTTTCCCAATATACTGTGGCTGTAGATTCCCATTCAATGTATCTCGCTTGCTAGCGGGGATATTGATGGTGGTCGTGACGGTATTCTTCTTCGCGACGTTCGCGATCGTTTACGGCTTTATCCTTGCGGACCTTGTTGGCGATAGCTCCACCGCCTGCGCCTACGGCGCCGCCGATGAGAGCACCTTTGCCTCCGCCAGCGAGTGCGCCGATTGCGGCGCCGCCCGCGGCCGATCCACCAATAATTTTCACACCGGTGTGGTTGTGGTGATCCTTCTCGGTCTGCTCACGCTCGGCGCGATCGTGTGACGATTGCGAGACGTGCTGGAGAAGGGCATAGTCCTGGGCTATAAGGGAGACGGGGAGGGAAAAGATCGTACCGAGTGTTGCAAGTGCGGCTGCATTGCGGAGTTTCATGTGTCCTCCGTTCGTGTTCTGTTGGATAAGAGTGCGCAAACTGGTCTGGGGCTGGCTATCCCGCGAAAGATACATTTCGACAGAACACAAGATGGTTGCCTGAGAGGGGTAGCAAAGAGGGAAGCCCTTTAGACGGCAACCATTTCGTCACGATTTAGGATCGGGATGTGATCACACGGCGACGATTTTTAGAGGTCAGCAGCATGACGGCGGCTGCATCAGCGTTGGGCGCGCATGTGCAGGCGATGGCACAGGCGGAGTATTCGCTGACGATTGCGCCTTACTCGCTGGAGGTTGCGCCGAAGAAGTTTGTGAAGACGGTGGCGTACAACGGGCAGGTTCCGGGGCCTCTGCTGCGAATGAAAGAAGGCGTGCCGGCAACAGTGGAGGTTGAGAACCGCAGCGGTGACGACGAGGTGGTGCACTGGCATGGACTGTTTCTTCCGCCGGAGGTGGACGGCGCGATGGAGGAGGGGACGCCGCATATTGCTGCGGGAGCAAGTACGAGGATTACGTTTACGCCGCGGCCCGCAGGTTTTCGCTGGTATCACACACATGTGATGGCGGGGAAAGATCTGAAGCGGGGGCTGTACTCGGGGCAGTTTGGGTTTTTGATGGTGGAGCCGAGGGAGAATCCTGCGCGCTATGACCAGGAGGTATTTCTGGCACTACACGACTGGGACGGCGTGATGGTGGGGAGCGATGACGGGTCAATGGCTCCGATCTATAACGTGTCGACGATCAATGGAAAGAGACTGGGATTTGGCGAGCCGTTGCGGGTGAAGCAAGGCGAGCGCGTGCTGATGCACCTGGTAAACACGAGCGCCACGGAACCGCACTGGATTGCGATGGCGGGGCATACGTTTCGCGTAGTGGCGCTGGATGGGAATGCGGTGCCAACGCCGAAGGCAGTTTCGATGCTGCATCTCTCTCCTGCGGAGCGTGTGTCGGCGGTGGTGGAGATGGACAATCCGGGC
>Ga0163162_10004811_pt1 | contig 13028 bp, 10 predicted proteins | sample S55metaG_FD_115310 | JGI IMG/M metagenome (GOLD analysis project Ga0163162, IMG submission 115310) | Switchgrass rhizosphere microbial communities from Kellogg Biological Station, Michigan, USA - S5-5 metaG | ecosystem: Host-associated > Plants > Roots > Rhizosphere > Soil | place: USA...
AGCTTGAGCAGCTCGACCTGCAGCCGGTACTTCTGCCGCTCGTAGCTCTTGCGCGAGAGCAGGTTCATGTAAGGGTAGGCGCCTTCGCGCCAGCCCTTGCTCAGGGCCGTGTCGGGGTCGACTTCGGGAGCCTTCGGCGGGTCGGCGCGGAACAGCGTCTGGCGCAGCGACCGCACCTCGTCCGGCGACGCGCCCTCGATGAGCGCCTGAAGCTGGCGCAGCAGGTCATTCGCCGGCTGACCGCGCCTCGCCTTCGCCAGCAGGTCACCGATCGCCAGCGCCTGCGTGGTCTGCGTGCTGCTCGTGCGGCGGGCGACCCGATCGGCCTCGGCGGCCTTCGGGCCGGGGCGCGCCAGCGTGTCGCCGGCCTCGACCAGGCGCGGTCCGCCACGCGCGCGAGGGTTGCGCGGCGAGGTTCGTTTGCTCGATGTCGCGATCGGCTTAGGTATGGTGGCGGCGCTGTCCTGGCTCATGGGGTCCTCGGCGGGTGGCGTGGCAGGCGAAGACTCAGATATCGCACAAGCAGGCGCTCGTCGCCTTGACACCCGTCAAACGCCTGGGAGCCGATCCGAGGCTCCGGCACGTGATGCCGAGCCTCCGCGCCCGGATGGAGCTCAAAGCTTCGAGACGCGCTCCAGCTCGCTCCTGAACAGGTTCACCACGTTCGTCTCGTAAGAGGCGGCGAACTTGTCGTGGACCGGCTTGACTTCGGCGCGCATGCGGGCCAGCTCGGCGGGCGCGATGTCGTTGAACACCATGCCCTTGGCCTTGAGTTCGGCCACGGCCTTGCCCGAGACCTCGCGGCTGACCACGCGCTGGTAGTTCTGGGCTTCGATGGCGGCCTCCTGCAGCAGTTTCTGCTCAGCCGGCGACAGCTTGTCCCAGAAGCGCTTGCTGATCTGCACGGGGTTGGTCGCATACACGTGGTTGGTGGCGCTGACATACTTGTTCACTTCGTAGAACTTGCTCGACAGGATCACCGCGTACGGGTTCTCCTGCCCGTCCACGGCCTTGCTCTCGAGCGCGCCGTACAGCTCGGCAAAGGGCAGCGGTATCGGATTGGCCTTGAAGGTCCTGAAGGTTTCCAGGAACACGGGGTTGGGAATCACCCGCAGCTTCAGGCCTTCCAGGTCCTCCGCCTTGGTGATGGGCCGCTTGCCGTTGGTGACGTTGCGGAAACCCAGGTCGAAGAAGCCCAGAATGACCACGCCCTTCTCCGCCAGCTTGGCGCTGAGCAGCTTGCCCAGGGGACCGTCGACCATGGCGTCGGCCTGTTGGGCGTTGCTGAAGAGGAACGGGAAGTCGAAGAGGCCGAATTCCTTGACGATGCCGGCCAACGACGTCGTGGACGCCACGAGCATTTCCTGCACGCCGCCCTGCAGCGCCGATTGCTGCTGCAGTTCGTTGCCCAACTGACTGCTGGGATATTCCTGCACCTTGATCTTGCCGCCGCTCTTGGCTGCGACCAGCTCGGCAAACTTCTTGACCCCCGTGCTGGTCGGATGGTCGGGGTTGTTCAGGTGACCGAACCGGATCGTCCGTTCCTGAATGTCCTGTGCCAGCGCCACACCGCCGGCAACAAGCAGCGCGAGCATGGCGGTCAGTTTGATCAGACTCGATTTCATGGTGTCTCCAGTTCGAACTAGGTTGATGATCCGGCTCTCTTGGGTGCGCTCGTCAGTGGATGTCGGCGGGTGTGGCGGAATACGCCAATCCGTAGAGGTGGCATTCTGTGCCGGGCGAGGCCCCCAACGCCTGGAGCCCGGCCTCGCCGAGCTCCGCCTCCCCGAGCGTGCGCAGGGCGGCGGCGTCATAGCCGCAGGCGACGAGAACCCAGTCGGCCACGCGGTCGGCGTAGCCGCGAATCTTCTGCTCCGTGGTGACAGCGAGCGGCGGTGTCTCGTGGCGCAGCAGGTGCAGCCCGACCAGGCCGGGCCGCATCGAGACCGATGACGCAAGTTCGCCCAGGCCTCGCCGCAGCGATTCCGCCCTGCCATCTGCAGGCGAGAAGCGGATCGTCAGTGCGTGCCGGGCAGTGACGGCGCCACGGCTTTGCAGCACCTGGCATTGGCTGCGAACCATGTTGCGGTGCAGCGGCATCATCCGCGTCGACCAGGGCGAGGGCGCGTTGAGGCGCGCCGCATAGGGCGCCGACGCGAGGACCGCATGGTCCTCCAGCTCGTACATCACGAAGAAGCCTTCGCCGCCTTCGGCACTGGTCCAGCGCGACGCCCGCCGGAATCCGGGAATGCCCAGGCGCTCTGGGAAGTGCTCGTGGGCATGCCAGTGCTCGAACTCCGGGCGCTCCTGCACCGAGACGTCCCACCACATGGCCAAGACGGCCTTGCCGAGCAGTGCCATCGGTACCCTAGGCGTTCGAGCCGGTGCCTGGCTGCGTTGCGAGACCGATGCGGCGCGTCGGAAGGGTGCTCAAGGTGTTCTCGTGTCGCAGGCAGGATGAACGCGATGCTGCCAGAAAGCTGAATGCCGTTCAACTTGTGTCTATCATTCAAAATCTGAACGGCACGACCAGGGAGTCGCATGAGCGGAGCCACGGAGAAATCGATGGCCATCCTGGAGTATCTGGTCGCCTACCCCGACGGTGCGAGCCTGGGGCAGATCGCCACCGAGTTGAATCAGCTGCGCAGCGGCTGCCATCGCACGCTGCACGAGCTGATCCGCATGGGCTACGTGCGCCAGCTGCCGCAGCGCGGCGACTACGCACTGACGACGAAGATGGCGTCGATGGGCCTGAGCTTCCTGAGCAAGTCGGGCGTGGTGGACGTTTCCCAGCCGATCATCAATCGCCTGGCCCAGGTCACGGGGGAGCTGGTTCGTCTGGCCATCGTCGACGGCGAGCGCCTGACCCTCGTGGCCAAGGCGCAGGGGGCGCGCTCCGGCCTCCTGTACGACCCCGACATGGGGATCGACCTGCGACTGTCCTGCAGTGCCGCCGGCCACGCCTGGTTGATGACCCTGCCCGAGGATGTCGCGATCGGCTACGCCAGCCACCAGGGGCTGGGCAAGCCGCAGAATTTCGGTCCGAACGCGCCGACCTCGATCAAGGCCTTGCTGAAGATGCTGGACGAACACCGCAAGCGCGGCTTCAGCATCATCCAGGACGTGTACGCGCCGGGAATGAGCTCGATGGCCGCACCCGTGCAGCGGGCGGGGGAATCGACCACCGGCGTGATCGTCGTTGCCGGGCCTTCGTCGAGACTGAGCCTTCAGCGCATGCTCAAGTTCGGGCCTGCGCTGCTGGCCTGCGCCGACGAGCTCTCCATCAGCGGGCGGGCCTCGCCGCTGCTGAAGTCGGCGAATGTCGGCACCTGGGGCAATGTGTCGGACAAGCCGGCCGGATCCGTGCACACGCGCAAGGTCTCGTGATGAGATATGCGCGTCTGGCCGATCTTCAGTGCGTTGACTCGGGTGCTCGGCGTGCTCGTCATGGCCGATCGCCTCAGGCCTTGCGGCGGTTGTAGACGTCAACGAACACGGCGGCCAGCAGCACCAGGCCTTTGATGACCTGCTGGTAGTCGATGCCGATGCCGAGGATCGACATGCCGTTGTTCATCACACCCATGACGAAAGCGCCGATCACGGCCCCCAGCACCTTGCCGACGCCCCCGGACGCCGAGGCGCCGCCGATGAAACAGGCGGCGATGACGTCGAGCTCGAAGCCGGCGCCTGCCTTTGGCGTCGCGGTGTTGAGGCGCGCCGCGAACACCAGGCCGGCCATGGCGGCGAGCACGCCCATGTTGACGAAGGTCCAGAACGACAGCCACTGTGTCTTGATCCCCGACAGCCGCGCCGCCTTTTCGTTGCCGCCGAGCGCGTAGATGCGCCGGCCGATCGTGGTGCGCGTCGTCACGAAGTCGTAGAACAGCATCAGCAGCGCCATGATGACGAGCACGTTCGGCAGGCCCTTGTACGACGCGAGCTTCCAGCTCAGGCCGACGATGATCGCGACGAACACCACGTTCTTGGCAATGAAGAACGCGTACGGCTCCGACTCCATCGCGTGGCGCGCCTGGTTCGAGCGTTCGCGCAGCTTGGCGGCCAGCAGCGCGGCGGCCGCGACGATCCCGGCCAGGAGCGAGGTCGTGCGCATCGACTCGCCATCCAGCACGTCGGGCACGAAGCCCGAGCTCAGCAGCTGGAATGCGGCCGGAAATGGTCCTACCGACTGACCCTGCAGCAGCGCCAGGCTGAGGCCCTTGAACACCAGCATGCCCGCGAGCGTGACGATGAACGACGGCATGCGGAAGAAGGCGACGAACCAACCCTGCGCGGCGCCGATCACGGCGCCCGCGACCAGGCAGGCGAGCGTCGCCGGCACGAAGTGCCAGCCGAGCTGGACCATCAGCACCGCCGCGAGCGCGCCGATGAAGCCGACGACCGAGCCGACCGACAGGTCGATGTGCCCGGCGACGATCACGAGCAGCATGCCCAGCGCCATGATGACGATGTAGCTGTTCTGCAGCACCAGATTTGTCAGGTTGAGCGGCTGCAGCAGCGTGCCGTCGGTCAGGAACTGGAAAAGTCCCATGATGATGACGAGCGACATCAGCATGCCGTACTCGCGCACGTTGCTCTTCAGAAAGCCGGCGTAGGAGCTGCGCGTTGCGCCGACCGTCGCACCGGCCGGCGGCAGGGGAGGAACGACTTCGTCCATCAGCCGGCTCCGGCGTTGACGATGCAGCGCATGATCCCTTCCTGCGAGGCCTCGGCGCGGTCGAACTCGCCCACCATGCGGCCCTCGTTCATCACGTAGATGCGGTCGCACAGGCCGAGCAATTCGGGCATTTCAGACGAGATCAGAACGACGCACTTGCCTGCCGCCGCGAGCTCGGCCATCAACGTATAGATTTCGAACTTGGCGCCGACGTCGATGCCCCGAGTCGGTTCGTCGAGGATCAGCACCTCGGGATCGGCAAACAGCCATTTGGCGAGCACGACCTTCTGCTGGTTGCCACCCGAGAGGTTGACCACCTCCTGGAAGACGCTCGAGCAGCGGATGCGCAGCCGCTGCCGGTAGTCCTCGGCGACGCGGTACTCACGGCCGCGGTCGACCACCGCCGCGCTCGACACGGCGCTCAGGTTGGCCAGGGTGACGTTGTGCCGGATGTCGTCCTCAAGCACCAGGCCGTAGTGCTTGCGGTCCTCGGTGACGTAGGCGAGGCCGGCGGCGATCGCCTTGCCGATCGTGCCGACATCGACCAAACGGCCATGCAGCCGCACCTCGCCGCTGATGCCTCGTCCGTAGGCACGCCCGAACACGCTCATCGCCAGCTCGGTGCGGCCTGCGCCCATCAGGCCGGCGATGCCGACGATCTCGCCGCGCCGGGCATGCAGGCTCACTCCCTTCACAACCAGTCGGTCGGCGTGCTCCGGGTGATGCACCCGCCAATCGCGCAGCTCGAACACCGTGTCGCCGATCTGCGGCGTGCGCTTCGGGTAGCGGTCGGCCATCGCCCGGCCGACCATCGCCCGGATCACCTCGTCCTCGCTCGCCGCGCCGACCCGGCAATCGAAGCTGCGGACGGTCGCGCCGTCGCGGAGCACCGTGATTCGGTCGGCCACCTGGGCGACCTCGTTCAGCTTGTGCGAGATCAGGATGCAGGCGATGCCATGCCCCTTCAGCTCGAGCAGCAGGGCGAGCAGCGCGTCGCTGTCGGTCTCGTTCAGGCTCGCCGTCGGCTCGTCGAGGATCAGCAATCTGACCTCTTTCGACAGCGCCTTGGCGATTTCGACAAGCTGCTGCTTGCCGACACCGATGTCGCTGACGAGCGTGCTCGGCGCCTCGCGGAGCCCGACCTTGCGCAGCAGCGCCTGGGTCTTCGCGTAGGCCGCGAACCAGTCGATCACGCCGGCGCGCGCCGGCTCGTTGCCAAGGAAGATGTTCTCGGCGATCGACATCAGTGGCACCAGCGCGAGTTCCTGGTGGATGATGATGATGCCGAGGCGCTCGCTGTCGTGGATGCCGCCGAAGCGCCGCTCCTCGCCGCCGAAGCGGATCACCCCCTCGTATTCGCCGTGCGGGTAGACGCCGCTCAGCACCTTCATCAGTGTCGACTTGCCGGCGCCGTTCTCGCCGACGACGGCGTGGATCTCGCCGTCCTCGACGTCGAGGCTGACATCGCTCAATGCGGCGACGCCGTGGAAGCGCTTGCCGATGCCGCGCATCTCGAGCAGAGCCAAGGCGGCAGCCTCCCCGTCGCCTAGCGGATCTGCGACTCCTTGTAGTAGCCGCTGTCGATCAGCACCGGCTTCCAGTTCGAGACGTCGACGCTGACCGGCTTCAGCAGGTAGGACGGCACGACCTTGACGCCGTTGTTGTAGGTCTTGGTATCGTTGATGTCGACCTTGCGGCCGCTCAGCATCTCGTCGATCATGTTGACCGTGACCTTGGCCAGCTCGCGAGTGTCCTTGAAGACAGTCGAGCTCTGCTCGCCGCGCAGCATCGACTTCACCGACGCAACCTCGGCGTCCTGACCGGAAACCACCGGGATCGGCTGCTTCGGCGTGCCGTAGCCCACGCCCTTCAGCGACGACAGGATGCCGATCGACAGGCCGTCGTAGGGCGACAGCACGGCGTCGACACGGGCGTTGCCGTAGTAGGCGCTCAGCAGGTTGTCCATCCGCGCCTGCGCCACCGCGCCGTCCCAGCGCAGCGTGCCCACCTTGTCCATGCCCATCTGCTTGCTGCGCACCACGAGCTTGCCGCTGTCGAGGTAGGGCTTGAGAACCGACATCGCGCCGTCGTAGAAGAAGAACGCGTTGTTGTCGTCGGGCGAGCCGCCGAAGAGCTCGATGTTGAACGGCCCCTTGCCCTGCTTCAGGCCGAGCTTGTCGACGATCGAGTTCGCCTGCAGCACGCCGACCTGGAAGTTGTCGAAGGTGGCGTAGTAGTCGACGTTCTTCGAGCCGCGGATGAGCCGATCGTAGGCGATGACCTTGATGCCGTTGTCGGCCGCCTTCTGCAGTGCGTTCGACAGCGTCGTGCCGTCGATGGCGGCGATCACCAGCACCTTCACCTTCTTGGTGATCATGTTCTCGACCTGCGCCAATTGGTTCGGAATGTCGTCGTCGGCGTACTGCAGGTCGGCCTTATAGCCCTTCTCCTTCAGCGACTTGACCATGCTGTCCCCGTCGGAGATCCAGCGCGCCGACGACTTGGTCGGCATCGACACGCCAACCGTGCCCTTGTCTTGTGCCTGCGCCGGGCCGCCCGCAACCAGCGCGACGGCCGCTACGAAGAGAGCAAGGTTCTGGATGAGCTTCATATCGCGTCTCCTGAATTGATCGTGAAGGTCGGGCCTCTACGGGCCGCAATCGGCATCCCGGACGTCATCGGCCCTGCGCGCCAGTCGTCAGCGCTCCGCCTCCCGGGTAACTGGATTCTGAGGGATGCGCCAAACCGTTCGACCCCCTACGGCTGCAGGGCAATGGCGCGGTCGTCGAGACCCGCGGGCGGGCAATCGAGTGAGTCTCGATCCTTCGATTGATCATTCGATGACTTGGTCCGCGAGACCTAACAGCGCCGGCGGCACATTCAAACTGAGCCCTCTGGCGACCTTCAGGTTTACGGAGAGCACGTATTTGGTAGGGGCCTGAACGGGGAGATTGCCTGGAGATTCTCCCCGCAAGATCCGATTGATGTAGCTCGCTGGCTGCCGCATCATCGCGTTGAAGTCATAGGTATAGGAAATCAAGGCACCACGGCTTGCCGCGCCGAAGACCGGATTGAGAGCAGGAAGTCGAAATCGCTCGCACTGAGCAATGATCCGGTCTCGATTTGCATTGGTGAACGGCTCCGGAATGATCAGCAGACCGCCGCTCGCCTCGCCTGCCAGCGATGACGCTGCCGCTTCGATTTCCCTGTCGTTGCGGGTATGACATTCGACTACCGCAATATTCCTAGCTGCCGAGGATCGGGCCGAGGCTATCAAGGGCGGCGCATAGGGCGCGGTATCGGGGTTGTACATGACTCCGATCCGTCGCAAGCCAGGTGCGATTTCCTGGAGCAATTGCATCCATTTCCCGCCGATCGAAAGATCCCACACGACGAAGCCGGTGATGTTGCCTCCTGGCCGACTCAGACTGCTGATCAGGCCGAAACCAACGGGATCGGCAACCAGCGAGAAGACGATGGGGACCGTACGCGTCCTTTGACGCAAGGCCTGAACCGGGGGCAATCCTGTCGCGTAGATCAGCTCGGGTGACAGCGCCACGAGCTCATCGGCCGCGACGTTGATCTTGCCGAGATCACCGCCACCGAATCGGATGTCAAGGCGGAGGTTTCTGCCTTCGGTCCAGCCGGCTTCTTCCATTGACGCCTTGAGAGGACGAAGAACTTCGCTTGCACCGGGGTCTTCGGGGCCGGTTGCCAGCCCCAGGAAGACGCCGATATGCCGCACCGTGCTTCGCTGCTGGGCGCTTGCAGGGAGCGACCATGCGGGAGCGCAACAGACAATCTCGACGAAGCCCCGTCTCCTCATTCTCGGTTCCCAAGGATGCCGCCGCACTATCGTACGGGACAGTTCGACTCGCATGCTCGCCGAGCCTCCTGGGAGTGCCCGAGCGTTCGCCCTTCTGGGCCGACAGCGATCTCGAGAGCGTTCTTGCGGGAGGACGCCCGTTCCTTCGCCTCATCCCTGCGCTGCCCGCACCCGGCCGGCGACGACTCGCACGCCGCTGGGCGCGGCACGCCAGATCGCGAACGCCGACAGCACCGAGCAGCCGATGGCGACCCAGAACGCCAGCGTGTAGTTGCCGGTGCGATCGTGCACGAACCCCATGAACCAAGGCCCCACCGCGCCACCCGCGAGTGCGCTCACCATCAGCGTCCCGAAGATCGGCCCATAGTGCCTGCCCTCGAAGATCTCCGCAGGGATGGCGCCGATGACCGACGTGAGGCCGTAGCCCAGCGCGCCTTGCGCGATCACCATCGTGTACAGAAGGGGGATACCCGGATACGACGGCAATGCGAGCAGCGTGAGATAGGTGATGCAGAACCCCGTGCTGCCGATCGCCCAGACAACCTCGCGTCCGATACGGTCGGAGAGCCAGCCGAGGGCGATCTGCCCGGGCACGCCGGCAAGGCTGACGGCGCCGAGCGCCCATGCGGCCTCCCGGGCACCGAAGCCGGTCTCGGTGAGGTACTTGGTCTGATGCACCTGCACGGCGTACCACGAGAAGAGCGCGCCGAAATAGGCCACCGCGATCCACCAGAACCGCGCAGTGCGCATCGCGCGCGCGAGCGTCCAGTCGATGGCCGCCCACGCGGGGTCGACGACGTTCACCCGTCGGGCCTTGGCCGCCGCGGGCGTGTCTGCGTCTCCGTCCGGCGCCAGGCCGAGTTCCTCGGGTCGCCGCCGGAGAAGCATGTTGAGCGGTACCAGGACGACAAGGGCCACCAGGCCCAGCAGCGAGCACCCGGCACGCCAGCCGTTTCGCTCCACGAACGTCTGCAGCGCGGGGAGGATCACGATGGAGCCGAACCCCACTCCGGCGAAGGCGATGCTCATCGCGAGCCCCCGGCGCCGCACAAACCAGTTCGGCAGGAAAAGCGCCTGGCCGGTGTAGCCGGTGAACGTCGTGCCCGCGCCGACCAAGAGGCCCAGCGTGAGGTAGACATGCCAGGGCTCGCCCGCGAAGGTCGCCAACAGCAGGCCCCCGGCCGTGGCGGCGACCCCGACCTCCATCACGAAGCGCGGCCCACGACGGTCCATGAGCCGGCCCAGCAGCGGGCTAAGCACGGCGGAGACGATGAAGCCGAAGGAGAACGCGCCGGCGGTCACGCCTCGCTGCCATCCGAACTCGTCGAGGATCGGGGGGAAGAGCAGCGAGAAAGCCGTGCGTGCGTTGACGCAGATCGCCATCGTCAGGAAGACCACCCCGACGACGACCCACCCGTAGTAGAACGGCAGGCGCCGTGCGAGCCTTTCGATCAAGCGGCTTCCCGTCGGTTGAAACTCTGCATGTCCCGCTCCGGGGCAAGGCGAGGGCGTCTTACCTATGAATAACTCGATCCGGCGGGACATTCTCAGGCACTGAGTCTGGCCCGGAGGGACAAGAATACGGGCTGCAGTCCGCGCCAGCAAAGGGTTTCGGAACGGCCGCCGGGCGTGGACGGGCGCCGTCTATGGCGGCAGGAACCGTGGCCCGCGCTTCGGAAAAAATGGTCGCGCTCGGTCCGAACGCCGCTCAATGCATTCGGCCATTGGCGCTCATGAGCTTCTGCATCAACGCGCTCATGTTCGCCGACGTGACGCCTGACTGATTCATGCCGGAAGCCAAGAAGTCCGACATGGCACCGGCCAGGCCGCTCGTCCCGGCGTCGGGTTGCATCATGGCGCCGCCTCCCATCATCATGCCGCCCATCATGATCTGGCTGCCGCTCGCTGTGCCGTCCATCGTGCCGTCGGATGCGTCCGCCATCATGTCGGCGACGAGTGAAGCCGACACGGGCATGCCGACGTTCTTCGCGTACTGAGACATGGCGGCCAGGGTCATTCCGTAGTTCATCGATGCGGGGGCCGCAGCCGATCCCGATCCGGCCACCAGAGGATTCATCGGCGGCGTGTAGACAATGTCGTCCACCATGAAATAGACGCCTACCGCGGCATTGGCCGTGGCGATGTTGGCGCTCGTCATGCCGCCCGCCATATGCACGGCCATCGCCTGGGCCATGGAGGTCAAGGGCGTCATCTGTACACCGCTGGCTGCGGACCCGGCGGCCATGTTCGCAAGCACCGCCGTCATGGCATCGCTCGAAGCCATACTCATCATCGAACCGGTGGCCTCGTCGGTATACGTGCCACCGGTCAGGCGCAGCATCACGGGGCCGGAATAGCCACCCACCGACAGAGCGAAGGCGCCATGCGCATCGGTTTTCGCGGAGGCCAGGGCCGAGCCTGCCGTACCGTTGCTCAGACCATAGGCCGAGACCGTGGCGCCGCTCAGCGGCCCCTTGACGGCGTTGCCGCTGATGGTGCCCTGAGCCACCGCGGAGGTGACCGCGTCGGCGCTGCTGCTGCTGCTGCCGCCGCCGCCGCATCCGGACAGGATGACCGTGGCCGCCACCGTTGCCAACACCAGCGAAAGGACGTTTGAAGAGCTGCACAGTCGGGTAGGGTTCATTTCGATTCTCTCGGGTCTACGAGAACAAGGCCGCGAGCAGGCCGGTCTTCTCAGGCTAGTGGGGGAGCGCCAGCGGGCGACTGATCCACGTCAAGGATTCGCTCGCGTCTCGCCGACCGAGAAGACTTGACTCGGCTGCGAACTCGAAAGAGATGTCTAACCCGAGCGAAAGAGATCTCTACCCCGATGTTCAAGCGCGCGTAGCCAGATGCCTGCCGGAGCGCAGACCGGCCTTGGTGTCATGGCCGCTCGCCTTGCCGTTCGGTGTGAGGGGAGCACCGTCGGCCGCAAGGGTCTCGATGATGGGGCAGTCCGGTCTGTCGTCACCATGGCAGCAGTGCACCAGATGCTCGAGAGTCGCCTTCATCGCTTGCAGATCCTTGAGCTTCTCGTCGAGCTCCTCGATGTGCGCCTGCGCGAGCGCCTTCACCTGGCGGCTGGGCCGTCGCCGGTTCTGCCAGAGCCCGAGAAGCTCCCGAATCTGCTCGATGGAAAAGCCAAGATCGCGAGAGTGTCGGATGAAGCGCAACGTCATGACCTCGTTGTCGCTGTACTGGCGATAGCCCGAGTCGGTCCGCGCTGCCTCTGGAAACAGGCCGACGCTCTCGTAGTGGCGAATCATCTTCGCCGACACGCCCGAGGCCTTCGCGGCGGCGCCGATGTTCATCGAGGTGCTCATGCTTTCTTCCTCACGCGATCGCGGGGCGGATTCGTTCGATGGTCGCCGGCTTGGCATCGCCGGCGGCGGCGCCACGCCAGCGGCGGAGTGTCAGCGCATTGGCTACGACGCTCACGCTGCTGAACGCCATGGCAGCACCAGCGATCACCGGACTCAGCATGCCCAGCGCCGCGAGCGGGATACCCAGCACGTTGTAGGCGAGTGCCCAGAACAGCCCTTGCCTTATCTTCGAGTAGGTGCGCCGCGAGATGGCCAACGCGTCCGCCACGAGACCAGGGTCGCCGCGCATCAGCGTGACGCTCGCGGCCTGGGTCGCAACGTCCGCGCCGCCGGCCATCGCAAACCCGCAGGTCGCCGCGGCCAGGGCCGGGGCGTCGTTGAGGCCATCGCCCACGAATGCCACCACCTCACCGGTCGCTCGCAGTTGCTGGACGATGTCTGCCTTGTCGCCAGGAAGCATCTGCGCTCGAACCTCGTCGATGCCGAGCAGGCTCGCCACGGCCTGGGCGCTGCCAAGGCTGTCGCCTGTCAGCAGGAGCGTCTTGATGCCGAGCTCATGCAGACGCTCGACAGCCAACCTGGCAGAGGGCTTGACGGTGTCGCCGAAGGCAAGCAATCCCAGGAGCCTGGGCCGCACGTCATCCAGGCGCACAAGCCAGGAAACCGTTCTGCCATGCCGCTCCAGTCGCTGAGCAGCTTGCAACAGCGTTCCCGCATCCACCTCAAGCTCCTCCAGCAGGCGGGTGCTGCCCAGGACCAGGGTCTGGCCTTCTGCAGTCCCCTCGACGCCTCTGCCGGGCAGCCCCGCTGTGGCGTGCGCCTCCGGCACGGACAGGCACTCGGAGCGAGCCTTGTCGAGGACGGCGACGGCGAGCGGATGGCTGCTCGTCTTCTGCAGCGCCGCGGCCAGGCGAAGGACGTCGTCGCGAGAAACGCCGGCGGCGGGCTCGATTGCGGCCAGCGCGGGTTTTCCCTCCGTCAGCGTGCCGGTCTTGTCGAACGCGACGACGGTCACCGAGTGGGCGATCTCCAGGGCTTCGGCGTCCTTGATGAGGATGCCGTGCCGCGCAGCGACGCCCGTACCGACCATGATCGCCGTCGGCGTCGCGAGCCCCAGCGCGCAAGGACACGCGATGACCAGCACCGCGACGGCATTGACGAGCGCGTGCTCCCAGTTGCCGGTGACACCCACCCAGCCGAGAAG
>Ga0163162_10004813_pt1 | contig 13027 bp, 13 predicted proteins | sample S55metaG_FD_115310 | JGI IMG/M metagenome (GOLD analysis project Ga0163162, IMG submission 115310) | Switchgrass rhizosphere microbial communities from Kellogg Biological Station, Michigan, USA - S5-5 metaG | ecosystem: Host-associated > Plants > Roots > Rhizosphere > Soil | place: USA...
AAGGAAATTTATAAATGTTTTGGCTGCGGACGAAGTGGTAATACGATCAGCTTCCTCATGGAGCATGAGAAGTTTTCTTATGTGGAAGCATTGAAATGGCTTGCCAACCGCTACAATGTGGAGATCGAAGAAGCGGAGCTGAGTCCTGAAGTTAAGATCCAGCAACAGACGGCCGACAGCCTCTATATCCTGAATGCATTTGCCCAAAAATTTTTCAGCGATGCCCTGCAAAATTCAGAGGAAGGACAGGATATCGGATTGAGTTATCTGCAGGAGCGCGGCTTCCATGCGGCCACCATAGAAAAATTTCAACTAGGCTACAATCCATCCGCACCAGATGCCTTTGCTACTGCTGCCCTGACCGCAAAATATAATCCGGAGCTTTTGCAAAAAAGTGGCCTTGTGGTGGTTCGTGATGGAAGAACTATGGATAATTACAGGGGAAGAATCATTTTCCCCATTCATAGTCCGCTGGGAAAAATTGCGGGATTTGGTGCACGTGTTATCCGGAATAATGATCGCGCACCCAAGTATATCAATACGCCGGAAAATGAAATCTATATTAAAAGCAAACTGCTTTACGGATCTTATTTTGCCCGTCAGGCTATTGACAGAGCAGACGAATGTTTACTGGTGGAAGGATATACGGATGTTGTTGCCCTGCACCAGGCGGGTATTGAAAATGTGGTAGCCAGCGGAGGCACGTCCCTTACACCGGATCAGTTAAGGCTGATCAAAAAATATACTTCAAACCTGACGATAATTTATGACGGGGATGCGGCCGGTATCAAAGCTGCCCAGCGCGGAATGGACCTCGCCTTTGAAGAAAGCCTGCAGGTAAAGCTCGTACTCATACCCGGTCAGGAAGATCCTGATAGTTATGTCAGAAAAATAGGCGCTGCGGCTTTCAGGGATTTTATAGCGACGAATAAAAAAGATTTTATTTTATTCCAGCTGGAAACCTCTCTGGCAGCTGCTTCAGGCGACAGCAATAAAAAAGCACAGCTGGTGAGCCAGATTGCGGAAACGATTTCAAGAATTAATAAGGCCGAGGATTTTACACGCCAGCAGGATTATATCCGGCGCTCTTCTGAGTTGCTTAAAATAGATGAAAACGGGCTGAACACACTCGTCAATAAATTTATCCGTGAGCGTGTCGGAAAATATGAAAGCAGATCAGCTGCACAGGAAATTCCCGATAACAATCAGCCACCGGCGGTTTTCATTGATGAAGAACTGAATGAACTGCTGAACCGCGATGAACAACAGGAAAGGGCAATCATCAGGTCGCTGCTGGAATTTGGATTGAAAACCTGGCAGGATGAAATCCGCGTTGCTGATTATTTGTTACCCGAACTGGAAGACGAGGAAATGTTCGACAATAAAAACCTGGTCAGGATCCTGCAGCTTTTTAAAAGCTGGTATGAACAAAAGCTGGAACCGACGGCCAGGAATTTTTTGTATCATGAAGACCAGGAACTGGGAGCGTTGGTGGTTTCCATTATGGACTTCCCCTACGAAGTAAGTGAAAACTGGAAAACGCATTACGAAGGGAAAATTCCTACCCGGGATGAATTATACAAAGAAGAAGTGCTCTCCACATTAACCTATCTGAAGTTGCGGAAAATTCAGCGCCTGATGGACATGAATCAGAAGGATCTCGAAAAATCCAAAAATGCGGATGAACAGATGATGTTCATGCAAACCCATCTCCATCTGAAACAAATGGAAAAAGAACTGATGGGAAAATCTGGCACCGTTATCGTGAAAATCTGATTAAGGCTTAAAGCGTAAGGCCTAAAGCCTTTTTAAGTCTAAAGCCCATAGCCTAAAGCTTAAAGCCAGATAAACTGATTAATAGCTTGATTTCTTGCATTATATGCCTTGTGCCTAAAAAGGCTTTGGGCTTAAATCTTTGGGCTTAATAGGGCTTTAAGCTTTAAGCTTTGAGCTTTAAGCTTAAAAAAAGGTTTTAGGCTTAAATGGGCTTTAAGCTTTGGGCTTTGAGCATTAAGCTTAAAAAGGCTTTAAGCTTTGGGCTTTGAGCATTAAGCTTAAATGGGCTTTGAGCTTTAGGCTTAAAAAGGCTTAAGAAACAAGTGCTTCAACCTTCCGAACCGAAAGGGCTAAACCGGCGATGGTACATTTTTCAAACCTTGTAGCCGTCCATACATGATCCAGGGTGATTTCTGTGATCCCTTCAAAACCGGCATTGGTAATACAGGTCCAGCTGCATTCCCGGTTCAGTGTGGTGGCAATCTTTGAACTGGTTTTGGGATAGGCAACCCAAAACTTACCTCCCTTACTCAGGGCTGGTAGTACTTCGTGAATTATCCCCCTTAACTGGGTTTCATTCACGGCAAATACAAGGGCAAAATCGATTTTCTTAATCTTGAGAAGCGGGGTCACGTTTTTTGCAAAGGCCAGTTTGGCAAACTGCTTCTCTATCGAAGAAGGAAGACCCTGAATTAAAATGCTTTTTTCATCTTTGAGTTCCAACTTTTCCAATAAAGTTAATGACATGCTTTATATGTTTTTGTTTGCGGAATCGCTTTCAGGGGCTGCAAAGGTAACGATAATTTAACCGTTAAAAAAGAAAATCACTGTTAGCTAACCCTTAAGAGTCAAAAAGGGTAATAGTACGTATCGGAAGATCTGATAAAGGGTAATAGATTGAAACACCGGAGTTTAAGTATCAATACCTAAAGCGGTGGAATAGGTCTGCGGGGTCTTTTTTTATCCCGGTATTTTAAAATGGGAATCTTGCTTTCACTTCCCCGGAGAAGCCGGGAGATATTCTTCTGATGGGTTAGAATTACCAGCAGGGCGACGGCAATGGAAAAGAACCGGTACAAGGGCTCTTTCTCATTGAATATAAAAAGGATCAGGACCGCAAAAGCGATACTGGCCAGTATGGAACTCAGGGACACAAAACGGGTTAGATAAAGGCAGAGCAGAAATACCCCCACACAGTATAAAGCGACCAGGGGCTGGATGGCGAGAATCATCCCAAAAAGCGTGGCAACCCCCTTCCCGCCCCGGAAATCGGCCCAGAGGGGAAATATATGGCCTACAACGGCTGCCAGGCCCAGTCCAACCATCAGATTGGTCCGGTCCCATTCATTATGCATGTAAAAAGGTAAAACGATATACAGGCTGGTAGCAATTACGCCTTTTAGCACATCCACCGACATCACGATACAACCCCATTTTGAACCAAGAACACGGAAAGTATTGGTTGCTCCGGCATTACCACTGCCGTAATCGCGGATATCAACACCAAAAAAATAACGGCTTATCCATACAGCCGTCGGGATAGAACCTATCAGATAGGCAAACAAAATAAATAGAACTTCCTTCATGGACGGCAGGAATACTTGGATTTCAAAATTACTTAAAATAAGCTTTCAAATAAGGACGATTTTACAGTGTTTCACAGATTTATTATTCTGAAACTCATCCAGCTGTCTTTAGTCATTTCCCTTTCTACTGTAAAACCGGCACTGGCGGCCTTTGCCCTGATCCTTTCTTCATCAGATTCAAGCACGCCGCTACCCATAAAAACGCCTGATTGTTTCAAATGTTGTCGTAAAAACTCCATGTTTTCCAGTATTACCCGGAGGTTGATATTGGCCAGAATAACGTCAAATTCGCCTGTTCCGGTAAGGGAATCTTTTTGTTCTATCCGAATGCCGGTGCAGTTATTCACCGCCACATTTTCCAGCGCGTTTTCGACACTCCATTCATCTGAATCAATGGCAAGGACGGATGCCGCTCCGAGTTTGCTGGCCAGAATGGCGAGTACGCCGGTGCCCGTGCCAAAATCCAGCACGGAACGGCCACGGAAATCAATTTTCTGCATGGCAGCAATCATCATAAAAGTAGTAGCGTGATGGCCCGTTCCGAAGCTCATTTTTGGCGTGATGATGAGATCATATTGTACACCCGGAACCGGTTCATGAAATTCCGCGCGGACGGCGCAGAAATTATCGATAACAACAGGCTCAAAATCCTTTTCCCAATCCGCATTCCAGTTACGGGGTTCAATCGCTTCTGTTTTAAATAATGTGTGATAAGGATCTGCTATCCCTTTTATTTCAGCAACGATTTTTTCAACGGTTGAAACATCATAAAGGGTTTCAGGAATAAACGCCAGCAGCTTTTGGGGTTCTTCTTCAAAACCTTCAAAACCCGCCTGGCTTAGCCGCGCAACAAATATGTCCGACTCTTCGCTGTCCCTGGTGTCGATCGTGATTTGGATATAACGGTTCATATGCGGAAAGGTCAAAGCCCAAAGCCTAAGGCCTAAAGCCTAAAGCTAATGGGAGAATTTAGAAATTGAAAAAATATTACTTGTCCGTTTCTAAATAAAAAAGCACCCGAAGGTGCTAAATATTATTATTATTTAACTTAAATCTTCCACAACTCATGCATTAAGCTTTAGGCCTTAGGCTTTAAGCTTTAGGCCTTAGGCTTTCGGCCTTTTACTCACTCTCCTTCTGATGCTGCTCCTGCGGTCTTCCCTCTGGTTTCGGCATGAGCACTTTCCGGCTGAGTTTGAATTTTCCGGTTTTATTATCCACGCCGATCAGCTTCACTTTCACCATGTCGTTTTCATTTAAAACACCATCCATGGTTTCAAGTCTCTTCCAGCTGATTTCACTGATATGCAGCAGACCCTGTTTGCCCGGAAGGAATTCAACAAATGCACCATAAGGCATCACGGATTTTACCTTGGCTTCGTATACCGATCCCACTTCAGGTACAGCAACAATTCCCTTGATCCAGGCCACCGCTTTATCCAGGCCTTCTTTGGAAGGACTGAAGATGCTCACTTCACCCTGGTTACCGACTTCCTCGAGGTTGATGGTAGCACCGGTTTCTCTTTGTATCTCCTGTATAATTTTTCCACCTGGCCCGATAACCGCACCGATGAATTCTTTGTCAATAAATAATTTTTCCATTCTTGGTGCATGTGGTTTCACTTCCGGTCTGGCAGAAGGAATACATTCATACATCGCATCCAGGATATGCAGTCTTCCCTTGCGCGCCTGTTCAAGTGCTTCACGCATCGTGTCCATACTCAAACCATCTACTTTGATATCCATCTGCACACCGCAGATTCCATCACGTGTTCCGGTTACTTTGAAATCCATATCGCCCAGATGATCTTCATCACCCAGGATATCGGTAAGAACAGCATATTTATTATCAGTGGTCCGGGAGATTAATCCCATGGCCACGCCACTCACATGTTTTCCGAATGGCACACCGGCATCCATCAGCGCGAGGGATCCCGCACATACAGTTGCCATGGATGAAGATCCATTAGACTCCAGTACGTCACTCACAACACGAACGGTATATGGATAATCATTGCCCGGCATCATCTTCTTCAAAGAACGCATGGCAAGATTTCCATGACCTACTTCACGACGTGCAGGGGCACGCATCATCTTTACCTCACCGGTTGAGAAGGGAGGAAAATTATAATGCAGGATGAATTTTGTATAGTCTGATTTCGCGGCACTTTCCACCAACAGTTCATCCAGTGGAGTACCGAGTGTAACAGTAGTCAGTGACTGGGTTTCGCCTCTTGTAAATAAAGCAGAACCATGGGGTGTTGGCAGCGGATCGGTTTCCATGGCCAGCGTACGGACTTCATCCAGCTTGCGACCATCGAGACGCACTCTTTCATCCACGATCATGTTGCGCACGATTTCCCATTGCAGGTCGGCATAATATTTTTTTGCCAGTTTCTTATCGGTATCAGTGACTTCAGCACCGAGGCTTTCGATCAGTTCTTTTTTCAACTGGTCAAAGGCTTCACTGCGCTGGTGCTTGCTGCTTCCGGCTTTGGAGATCTGGTAAATTTTATCTTTGGTAAAAGCTTTTACTTTTTCATTAAGCTCTTCATTGGTCTCCGGTTTCTTGTAATCCCTTTTTTCTTTGATGCCCACTTTTTCGCGGAGTTCATGCTGTGCCCTGATCTGAATCCGGATCGCATCATGCGCTACTTCCAATGCACGAACCAGGTCATCCTCACTGCACTCATCGGCTTCTCCTTCCACCATCATCAGATTTTTTTCTGTAGCGGCGATCAGGAATTCCAGGGATGAAGCTTCCAGCTGGGTTCTTGTCGGATTAACAATGAATTTTCCGTCAACCTTCGCAACACGAACTTCACTGATCACTTCTTTAATGGGAATATCTGAAACAGCCAGTGCAGCTGAAGCAGCCAGTCCGGCTAAAGCATCCGGTAAAATTTCTGAATCGCTGGATATAAGGGTAACCAGCACCTGTACATCACATAAATAATCTTCGGGAAATAAAGGACGAAGTGCACGGTCGATCAGACGGCTGGTAAGCACTTCGTAATCATTCAGACGGGCTTCTCTTTTGAAGAAGGAACCGGGGATCCTTCCGGCAGAAGCAAATTTTTCCTGGTAATCTACGGAAAGCGGAAAAAAATCCTGCCCTTCGCGGGGTTCCTTATTGGCAACAACAGTGGCCAGGAGAATACAGTTACCCTGGCGGACGGTTACGGCACCGTCTGCCTGGCGTGCTAGTTTACCGGTTTCTATGGCAATCGGCAATCCTTCACCGGTCGTAAAGGTTACACTCAGAGGTTGTGATAACATAGTGAATCGTTTGTAATAAATCGGTCCGAACAGTATGCAGGAGGGATCCTGGAACGGTTAAGTATCGATAATGAGGTTTCTGAAAAAACGAATCCCAACTTAATATGGTTGGGAATCTGATTATTTTCTGAGACCGATCTTCTCAATCAGCTGGCGGTAGTTTTGAAGGTCGTTGTTGCTCAGGTATGTCAACAGTCTTTTTCTCTTACCAACAAGCTGCATCAGCCCGCGGTGCGTAGAAAAATCTTTTTTATTTGCCTGAAGATGTTCGGAAATACGGTTGATCCGTTCAGTCAATAAGGCGATCTGTGCTTCGATTGAACCGGTATTTGTTGCGCTGGTTCCGAACTTTGTGAAGAATTCTGCTGTTTTTTCTTTTGTCAAATAAGGCATCTCAATTTTTTTAAGGCATCCAGGTAATATTCTACTAATTTGTGCGCGAAGGTAGAGAATTATTTGGGAATTATGACGTTTTCATTGAAAATCCCTGGTTTCAATTAAGGTCGACAATTTATGGACTCCCGGCTCTATCCAATTGATCAAAAGCAGGTTATCGTTACGGTGATTTCCGACCTCGTCACCGATTCCAGGGTGCATAAAGTCTGCCAGACCCTGCTGGATGATGGCTTCCGGGTTCTCCTGATCGGCACATGTAATAATCGAAGTAAGTCTCTGAATCATCGTGAGTATCAAACGGATAGAATTAAAATGTGGTTTGCTCGCAGCTTCCTGTTTTATGCGGAATTCAACATCCGCCTCTTTTTCAGACTATCCGGCCGCAAAGCAGATATCTACCTGGGCAATGACCTGGATACCATGCCCGCCACCATGCTCATGGCCCGCATGAACAAAAAACCAGTTGTATACGATAGTCATGAATATTTCCTGGGAATGGCGGGGATGGATAGGAAACCCGTTCGCCGTTCAATCTGGAAATTTATCGAAAACCGGGTCCTTTCACGACTGAACTATATGTACACAGTTTCCGATTCCATCCGAAATCTTTACCGGAAAAACTACCATAAAAATCTCTACGTAGTTCGCAACCTCCCGTTGAAAAATCCTGTTCGTCCCGACCTGACCCCGGAGGAAGCAGAATGGATCAGATCCATTGACCGTAAAATTCCGGAAAATAAAAACCTGTTGATTTTCCAGGGAGCGGGTATCAACGAATCCCGGGGCGCAGAAGAACTGGTGTACAGTATGATTTTCCTGGAACCGGAAGAATTTCACTTACTGATTATCGGTGGCGGGGATGTATTTGCCAGACTCGAAAAAATAATTAACGAAAACCAGCTGTCTGAAAAAATCACCCTGGTTCCAAAAGTTCCATTTGCCGTGCTTAGCCATTTTACGCAAAAAGCCCGGCTCGGAATTTCGATTGATAAACCGGCTGTTTTAAATCATAAATACAGCCTGCCGAATAAATTATTCGAATACCTGCACGCGGGGGTGCCGGTGCTCGCCAGCAGGCTTGTTGAACAGGAAAGGATCATCGACCACTATGGGGTCGGCGATTTTATTGACGACCATCAACCTGAGCACATTGCAAGGAAAATTAAAGAGATCTTCGCGGATCCCGACCGGATGAACAGTTGGAGACAAAATACCGTTAAACTAAGGGATGAGCTGAACTGGGAGAATGAAAGCAAAATTATTAGCGGGATTTTTAAACAAGTAGAAAAGGAATCGGTTAATCATTAAATGGAAGAAAGGAAACTGCATATCGTTTGTCATGATGTTCCTTATCCTCCCGATTACGGCGGTGTCTTTGACTTGTATTATAAAATCAGAACCCTTCATGAACAGGGAATAAAAATTCACCTGCATTGTTTTACCAGCGGAAGAGATGAACAGCCAATCCTGAATACATTTTGTGAACAGGTATATTACTATCCCCGGAGGATTGGCCACAAAGGTTTTTCCCACCAGCTACCCTATATCGTTTGTTCCCGGTCCAATCCTGAATTGCTCGACAGACTGTTGCAGGATGAGTATCCGATCCTGCTGGAAGGTGTGCACTGTACCTATCTTACCCGCGACAGCCGTTTTGCTGCAAGGAAAGTTTTACTGCGTCTGCACAATGTGGAATCGGTTTATTACAAACAACTGGCGAAGAGCAGCTCTTCATGGTTCAAAAAACTATACTATCTGAGAGAGAGCGCGGTGCTTAGAAAATATGAACGGCATATTGCCTCCAGCTGGCCGCTGCTTGCAGTTACCCAGTCAGATGCCGATCTGGCGGCTACTACATATCAGTCGAAAAATATCAGCGTCGTACCGGTTTTTCTTCCTTTTCAGGAAATAGAATCACCCCAGGGTACCGGTTGCTACTGTTTGTATCACGGTAATTTATCCGTGGACGAAAATGAGAAAGCAGTGATCTGGCTGCTGGAAAACGTATTCAATGATCTGTCCGTCCCCTTCCTCGTTGCAGGCAAAAAACCGGGAGCTAAACTTCAGCGGGCAGTGGCAAAGTATAAAAACTGTTGCATGGTATCAGATCCCAGTGATCAGGAATTAAAAGATATCATTTCAAAGGCCCAGATACATGTGGTCCCCTCTTTCAATTGTACAGGTGTAAAACTTAAATTACTGAATGCACTGTTTAATGGCCGGCATTGCGTGGTGAATGCAGAAGCGGTGGAAGGTACCGGTTTGAAGGAAGTATGTCACCTGGCCAAAGGAGCAGCGGAATTTAAGGGTATGATTAAATCACTGTATGAACGTCCCTTTACTTTTCTCGATCTGCAGTTGCGCAGGGAAAAATTACTGAATCAGTATAATAATCTGGAAACAGCTACCCTGCTTATAAAACAGATATGGTAGCATTATCTAACACCTTTCCTTTCTCCGTCCGGAGCGTACGGGCCGGGAATTTATTCACCACCCTGTAGTCATGTGTTGCCATGACAACTGTAGTACCATATTCTTTCGATATCTGAAACAGGAGTTGCATAATTTCATCTGCAGTTTCCGGATCCAGGTTACCCGTTGGTTCATCCGCCAGAATTACTTTGGGAGAATTGAGTAAGGCCCGCGCAATATCCACTCTCTGCTGTTCTCCCCCGCTCATCTCAAAAGGCATTTTAAAACCCTTCGATTTCAGTCCCACTTTATCCAGCACATCATTAATTTTTTCGTTCATCAGTTTTTCATCCTTCCATCCGGTGGCTTTCAGCACGAACTTAAGATTATCGATTACGTTTCTGTCTGTCAGCAATTGAAAATCCTGAAACACAACCCCCAGGTTCCTGCGCAGGTAAGGAACTTTTTTCCAGGTCATCTCCCGCAGGTTGAATCCGGCAACGGTACCTTCTCCTTCCTTCATGGTCAGATCCCCGTACATGGTCTTCAGGAGGCTCGATTTCCCGGTCCCGGTTTTACCCACCAGGTAAACAAATTCAGCCTTATTCACCACAATATTCACATTTCCAAGGATCAGGGTACCTGACTGGTAAATATTCACATTTTTAAGCTCTACAATTGGTTCTGCCATATTTCAAAGTTAAAGGGACGGCGGGAATCAGCAATGGATAAAATGCTTCCCGGAAAGCTTGCATCTGGAAAATAAATAGGATATCTTAACGTTAACATCCTATCCACGAAAACGAAATTTTGCCGCCATGAAAACCGCCCACAAACCATTCCTCGCCGTTGTTGTATTAACTGTAGTTATTCTTTACGGACTGATGGCAATCATCGGTTCCTGATTATTTTTCTACAGGCTCTACTTCATAAACAGGACTGAAAAGATAAAGTTTTCCTGAGCGCAGGTCCGTGCCTTCAATCCTTTTTCTTATCTGACGTCCGCGTTTAAAAACTCTGCCGTCGGATGTCTTGAAATGGGCTTCCTCGGGGATGTCTTCCACCAGTATTGTTTTATTTTTCCCATCATATTTTTTCAGCACCCTGGTAAGGTTGATATCCGAACAGCTGCTGGCCGGCAGGTCATGCAGGGATTTCATCAGTGCCTGATGAAGGTCGGGTGGAAATAATTTTAATCTGATGAAATCTTCCAGCACGCCCCGGTAAGCCAGTTTCCATTCTTTGCCATGCGCATTAACCCGGTTGCCATGTTGTTGAAAAGTGATCAGGTGACCGATCTCGTGGATCAAAGTGATCAGGAAAGCATATTTGTTCAGGCTGCCATTCACGCTGATTCGGTGATTATCGGAACCCGTTGCGTGCCGGTAATCGCCCAGGATACTCTTTCGGCTGCGGGTGATCGTAAGGTGAACTTTGTAGCGGTGAAGGTATTCCAGCAGTTTTTCAGAAGCGCCGGCGGGCAGGTAGTTGTTGAGGTATTCGAGGGGAGCTTCCTTTTTAGGCATTTGACTTTTTACTCAGTTTCATCACAGAACGAACTTCAATAACCGTATATATAAAGTAGAGGCCGCAACATCCGAGCAGAGCGGGCTTATTAATATTCTTCTTATAAATGGCGATATAAATAAAGGCGGCCAGCGCAAGTAAAAAGAATTTCATGAGAAAAGATCCATACACCAGGCGCAGGAAAACCTGGAGATTCTTATGCTCCATGGCCTTCTTATTCATTCTTACAGAAACCCATCCGATGATAAATAGTAAACAATTCCCCAGAAATAATACCCTGTAATCAATGCCGGAATCCGGTAATAATAAATATAGGGCAAGCAGAATTACACTCAAACCCAGGAACAGGTATAAAACCGGTAAATTAATTTTGCTTGCAGGGCTGCTCGTCATGTTTATAAAAGGCAAAAATAAACGTTTTAAGCCCAAAGCTTAAAGCCTAAAGCCCATTTAAGCCTAAAGCCTTTTTAAGCCTAAAGCTCAAAGCCTAAAGCTTAAAGCCTTTTTAAGCCTAAAGCTGAAAGCCTAAAGCCAAAAACCTTTTGGTAAGATATTTTTCGGTAAGTAATGTGTATACAAAAGAATTACTGTGGCAGACGGATTCAATCCATTTACCATTCCCCATAAACCAAATACTATCAACCCAAAGCTTTAGGCATTAGGCTTTCAGCTTTAGGCTTACTAAGACAACGCCAGTGTCGGGCTCGACTTCGTGTAGTCCTCCTTGGTAGAAGATCCGGATTTACCACTCGTAGTAGATACAGGTGCTTCATGCAACATATGGCATTGCCCGTTAAAACTGGCGGCCGGCTCAATCTGCAGTTTTGCAGAATGCAGGTTACCGTTTACCTGGCAATTGCTTTTTAGCTGGAGAAGCTCCTTAACCTTGATGGTACCCGTTACTTTCCCCATAATATCAGCAGTAACACCACTGATATCACCTTCCACAACACCGTTTGCACCGATGATGACCTTGGAAGAACAGATGATATTGCCAACCAGGGTTCCGTCTATACGGAGGTCACCGCTACTGGTAATATCGCCTTTGAGGGAAGTTCCGCTGCCAATTAGACTTGCGCTGCCGGGAGTTGCTGGAGTTTCGACTGTGTCGGATTTGGATTTGTTATTAAACATTGGTATCAGATTTTAATCGTCAATTTTCTCCGGTTTCGGAATTTTAAGGGCCGTAGTATCCACTTTCACTGAACTGCTTCCTTCCAATACGTTTTTCAGACTCTGAAAATACTGATCGCGGTACATCATCTCCTGCTCTAACGAATCAGTACGTATTTTTAGTTCACGTAACTCCTTAGTATTATTTAAATCTCCGTATCCGGGAATATAAAGCTTAAGTGGAGTAAAGACAATTAAAGCCACTGTAAGCCCGGTAAGTAGCACAAAAACCGTGCTGAGAAAAACATAAACACTCAACCGGGAGAGTTTGAAAGTGACGACTTCTTCATAGGTATCGTCGTTCATAACCACCAGTCTGTACCGGTTCTGCAATCTTTTTAACGTGGAGTTGGCATCGAATTTGGCCATAAGGGGGTATTGCAGCCTAAAGATAACAAGTTATTGGTTTGCAGGTTAAAACGGCCTTAAATTGGCAGATTTTTAAAATAAAAATCCGGTTTATCAGTTAATAACAATTTAGTTTGCATGGCAATCCTAAAGGACGAAGGGTGAAACGGATCGTTTACTCAGTTATATGCTTTTGTTTTTTCTTTTACCAGGACGGATTCGGCCAGGTGGGGGTTGATTATGATCTGACCAAGCCCCAGAAATACGAAAACCGGACCCTGGGTTATGAGAAAACTGCCACCACCAAATGGACTACTGCCCGTGCACTGGAGCAAAACACCATTACCCACTATAATTTCTATTATAATACCAACAATAAGCTGACTGACGTGCTGGTCCGGGCCAAAGCGCAGTTCAAAGAAGATTATACCCAACTCCTCCCATTTTATAATTACTCCCTGGAAACAACAGCCAAGGATAAACGAAATCTGGATTCCGTACTGGACAAAATTAATTCTGCTATTCTGCTC
>Ga0163162_10004816_pt1 | contig 13024 bp, 14 predicted proteins | sample S55metaG_FD_115310 | JGI IMG/M metagenome (GOLD analysis project Ga0163162, IMG submission 115310) | Switchgrass rhizosphere microbial communities from Kellogg Biological Station, Michigan, USA - S5-5 metaG | ecosystem: Host-associated > Plants > Roots > Rhizosphere > Soil | place: USA...
GCCTTCTCAACCGACTCGGCGCGCAGCACCGGAACCAGTCCAATCTCCTTCAAGGAGTTCAATACAGCAGCCTTAGTCATCGTCTCTCCTAATCACTAGTCACTAAACACTGTTCCTAACGCTGAACGCGAGCGCCGCCGCCCTTCATCACGCGCTGCACCTCGTCAAACGTCGCCATCGTCGTATCTCCGGGAGTCGTCATCGCCAGCGCACCGTGAGCGCAGCCGCAGTTCACGGCATAATCCGCACCCTTCTCATTGAGGAACCCGTAAATGAGACCAGACGCAAACGAATCGCCGCCACCAACGCGGTCGAAGATCTCCAGATCAGGCATCGGCCGGGCCTCGTGGAACTTGCCCTCGTAGTAGCAGACTGCGCCCCAATCATTCACGCTCGCCGTCTTCGCATGACGCAGCGTCGTCGCCACGGCCTTGAAGTTCGGATACGCAGCTACGGCCTTCTCGATCATCTTGCGGAAGTTCGCCGAGTCAAGTTCGCCCAGGTCATCACCGACGCCCTCGATCTCGAATCCGAGAGCAGCCGTGAAGTCCTCCTCGTTGCCGATCATCACGTCAACGTACTGAGCAAGATCACGGTTGACTTCGGTCGCCTTCGCCTTGCCACCAATCGACTTCCACAGAGAGTCACGGTAGTTCAGGTCGTAACTGGTCATCACGCCATGTTTGCGCGCTGCGACCAAGGCCTCCTTCGCAACATCGGGCGTCGTCTCGCTTAGCGCGCAGAAGATGCCGCCAGTGTGAAACCACCGCGAGCCTTCCTTGCCGAAGATCTCGTCCCAGTCAATGTCACCCGGCTTCAGTTGGCTGACTGCCGTGTTGCCACGGTCAGAGCAACCAAGCGCTGCACGGACGCCAAACCCGCGTTCAGTGAAGTTCAACCCGTTGCGCGTCGTGCGGCCCACACCGTCGTACTTCGCCCACTTCACATGCGACTGGTCAACGCCGCCCTGCAGCATCAGGTCTTCGATCAAGCGGCCGACAGGATTATCTGCAAGCGCCGTAACGATCGCCGTCTTCAGCCCAAAGCAGCGACGCAGGCCACGAGCGACGTTGTATTCACCGCCACCTTCCCATGCCTGAAACTGCCGCGTCGTGGCGACACGAACGTCGCCCGGATCGAGACGAAGCATCACTTCGCCCAGGCTGACCAGATCCCATTTGCACTCTTCCTTCTTGCGAATCGTCAAACTTGCGCTCATCTATCGAAGCTCCGTAATTGCTACTGCGTCCATGTCGTCATACACCTGGTTCTCTCCGCCCATACCCCAGCAGAAGGCGTAGTTCTTCGTCCCTACACCGGCATGGATCGACCACCCCGGTGAAACAGCAACTTCCTTGTCTGCCACTACCAGATGACTGGTCGCATCCGGCGGCCCCATTAGGTGAAGTACGCGATGCGCTGGATCAACATCGAAGTAGAAGTACACTTCGCTGCGCCGCATATGTGTGTGTGGAGGCATCGTGTTCCAGTTGCTTCCTGGCTCCAGCATTGTGACACCCATTACCAACTGGCAGCTCTTGATGCCGTCCTTGTAGATGGCCTTGTAGATCTTACGTCGATTGCAGGTTTCCAGTGTGCCAAGCTCTACCGGCTTCATATCGCCAAACTTAACCATCGTCGTCGGATACTCAGCGTGCGCGGGATAGCTCAACAGATAAAACTCAGCTGGCTTCTTCACATCCTTGCTGGCAAAGCTCACGTCTTTCGAACCCCGACCAACGTACAAAACATCGCGCTTGTCCATCTCGAAGGTCTTGCCGTCAACAACAACCGAACCCGAACCACCGACATTCAGTACGCCAAGCTCGCGCCGCTCTAGAAAGTACTCTGCACGCAATTCTGGCTCTGTCTCAAGCTTCAGCGCCGAACCCGTCGGGACCGCCGAGCCGATCACGGTACGATCCAGGTCGACATACGCGAACTCGATTTCGCCCGGCTGAAAGAGCTCCTCAATAAGGAAAGTATCCCGCAGCTCCTCCGTATTCATCATCTCGTACCGAACGGCATCCGCCATCTGATACAGCCTCATCGCGTATCTCCTTGTTACCTGAGTATGTTATGTGCCCGTTTGTGGAAGTGTTATTAGGCCTGTGAGTCAGCATATATCCTGCTTTTCGCACGGTCCTATGCCATATGGCCTAGTAGAAAACGATCCTATCCACCATACGAAACTAAAAGAACCGTGGTCAATCAATACACCAATAACCGCACGACAACTTTTGTGGTGTTGCGCTCCCTTCTTGCCCTGCAACATTCACCCCGTTAGAGTGACAACACCATGCAAAACATTCTTGATCTCTTCCGACTCGACAACAAAGTTGCTCTTGTTACCGGCGCCGCTACCGGCCTGGGAGCTGCTATCGCCACCGCTCTCGCCCAAGCCGGGGCCACTGTTGCGGTCCACGGCAACCGCCGGGCCGCGACCGAGACGGCAGCAGCCATTGGTGCGAAATCAGCCGCCTTCCAGGCTGACCTGTCCACAACCGAAGGCGCAAATGAGCTCTTCGCCAAGGTAAAAAACCAGTTTGGCCGTGTCGATATCCTTATTAACAATGCAGGGACGATTATTCGCCACGCCGCCGAGGAGTACCCTCTCGAAGACTGGCAGACCGTTCTGCAGGTCAACCTGACGAGCGTATTCCAGCTCTCCCAGCTTGCGGCGCAGGACATGATCGCGCGCTCGGCTCCGGGACAGAACGTCGGGAAAATCGTGAATATTGCATCGCTGCTTAGCTTTCAAGGCGGTATCCGCGTACCCGCGTATGCGGCCAGCAAAGGAGGCGTTGCGCAACTCACCAAAGCCCTTGCCAACGAGTGGGCTCCCAAAGGAATCCAGGTCAACGCTATAGCCCCTGGCTACTTCGCAACCACCAACACAGAAGCCCTGCAGGCAGATGAGACACGCAATCGGCAGATTCTCGAACGTATTCCCGCAGGCCGTTGGGGACAGCCGAGTGATCTCACAGGAGCGGCGCTCTTCCTAAGCTCGCCGGCTAGCGATTATGTGACTGGCACCGTTGTTACCGTCGATGGTGGATGGATGGGTCGGTAAGAGGCAAAGTAAATCTTTAGAGCCACGCGAGAGTCCTCGCGTGGCTCTTCCGCTTTTTATTCGACCGGAGGCAAAGAAACGCCGCCGCGCGCGCTTGAGAGGTAAGCCGCCTCCACGGTTCGCATCGTGTCGATCGCGTCTTCCACACTGGTAGGCAGCGTCTTCGCATCGCCCTGTACATATGCCTGCAACGATCCCATCGACCCCATGAAGGCATCCGGGAACCAGTTGCCTGGGACATGGGCGTCTCTCCATCCGCAACTGTCACGGACGATGTACTCGAGCGTATCTGGCAGGCCAACCGGATAGTTCAGGTTCACGCCCATCTGCGCACGCATTGCGCCGGTCATTCCTTCCCACTGCACAAAGCTCCGCTGAAACTTCGGGTCGAAGTCATGGCTATGATTGGAGGCAACAAAGGCGCGCTTATCTTCGCCGTAGTCCAGAACGATTACGCTCTTCGTCGCCGCGAGCTTCGGCGTTCTCGGACTCTTGATCGTTTTTGCGTAGACGCTCAGCGGGTTACCGAACCAGCTGCGCACCAGATCAATGTAATGAATCGAGTGGTAGAGGATCTCGAGCCTGGGAGCACTGCTTAGGAAGCTCCACAACTCCCACGGCATGTGGACACTGACGTTGACCTCCATGTCATGCAGGTCGCCGAGTACCCCGGAGTCAGTGATGGCACGCGCAACAAGCATGTTGGGAGCCCAACGCAGCTGAAAATTGATCGCCGCGGTCAGTCCCTTCGCTCGGCAAATGCGCAGAATCTCTGTCGCCTCAGCCAGAGTCTCGCCCATCGGCTTCTGAATCAGAACGGCTGCGCCATCCGGAAGTTGCGGAAGGATCGTCGAAATCGCCCTGGCTGGGACGGCGACGTCGAATACAGCATTGGTCGGCGCGAAACGAATCGCTTCCTCAATCGACGACGTTCCAAACGGAACATCAAATTTCTTGGCCAGAATATGAGCTTTTTCGTGGTCAACGTCCACCAGCGCGGCTACAGGAAATCCTGCCTTTGCGTACGCTGGCAAGTGGGCATCGTGAACGATCCCACCTGAACCGATCATCACGATAGGTCTAGGCTCGCTTGGCCTCGGCGCCGTGGCTCCCGTCACAACACTTTCTAGATCCATGAAGTATCTTTCATATGATAAATTTTGATTCTACTAACAAAATTTAACCGACTCGTCATTATGAAGATCCTTGGGTCTTGCACCCATTCATCAGCACCCGTACCCTAACAGAGTCATGTCGTCTTCGCTTGAACTCGCCCTGGTGTCCTGTGCCCTGCTTGGCCTGCGTCACGGTTTCGACTATGACCATCTGGCAGCAATCACCGACATTACCAGCGTGCAGCGCTCATGGCGCGAGGGGATGCGGCTCGGACTGCTCTACGCTTTGGGGCACGCCCTTACGGTGGCCGTACTGGGCGCGGCAGTGATTCTTTTGCACCTTGGCCTTCCCCGCCATCTTGACGCTATCGGCGAACGGCTGGTGGGAGCAACTCTGATCGTGCTGGCGCTTTATGTGCTGATTGCCTTCTTTCGGCGTAAAGCCGGCTCTGATCATACCCACGTCGTACCCGCCAGTCGCATCGCCCTGCTCATCTCCGGTGTGCGATACGTCGGTTGGCGAATGAGGCAGCTTTTCAATGCAAAAGCGGCGCGTCCTGACCCGTTTGCCTTTCGATATGACCGCGGCTCAGTCTTTCTTGTAGGTGTTATTCATGGTCTCGGGGCTGAGACTCCGTCACAACTGCTGCTCTTTTTGCTTGCCGCCAATCTTGGCGGAACCAGTCGCGGTTTTGTCGGTTTGCTGTGCTTTATTGCAGGGTTGCTCATCATGAACACTATGATGACCGCTTCGGCCTCAGGCATCTTCGCCTCAAGCGCGCATCGTCCTCGTCTGCAGACGTTCATCACATCGCTCACCGCAGCCTACAGCCTGATCATCGGCACCATCTTTCTCTTCGGAGTAAGCGATAAGCTTCCTACTTTGGTTCGCTAAATTGAATGAGTAACTTCGCCACCTACCCAAGTCTCGCCGGAAAACTCGTCCTCGTCACCGGAGGCGCTCAGGGCATCGGTGCAGCTGCCGTGGAGCAGTTCGCGCAACAAGGCGCTCGCGTTGCATTCCTTGACCTCGCCGACGAATCCGCTGCCGTACTCATTGCGCGCCTCACACCTCTCGTCTCCCATCCCCCCATCTACCGCACCTGTGACCTCGCTGACGTGTCGGCTCTCCAATCCACCATTGCCGAGGTCACCTCTACCTTTGGTGCTCCCAGTGCGCTGGTCAATAACGCCGCCAGTGACGACCGCCATCGCTTCCAGGACGTCACTCCCGATTACTGGGACCAGCGCGTCGCGATTAACCTCCGCCACCAATACTTCGCCGCGCAAGCCGTCGTTCCCTCCATGAAGGCAGCCGGATCAGGCTCCATCATCAACATGAGTTCTATCGCCCCGCTTATCCCCACGCCAGATCTCTCCATCTACAACATGGCCAAGTCCGCTATAACTGCGATGACTCGCTCACTCGCCCACGAGCTTGGCCCCTTCAATATCCGCGTCAACTCAGTCCTCCCCGGTGCCATCCTCACCGAACGCCAGCGCCGCCTCTACATGTCGCCCGCATATGAGCAGCAGGTCTTCACCGCCCAACACCTCAAGCGTCACATCCTTCCCGAGGAAGTCGCTCGCCTCCTTCTGTTCCTGGCAGCAGACGACAGCGCCGCCATCACGAGCCAGAACCACATCATCGATGCCGGCTGGATCTAGCTCCTTTCCCGCCTACAATATCCCTCATGCTCCGCGTTCCCTTCACTGATCTCTTCACCGCACTTCATCGCGCCATGCTTTCCCTCGGTCTTCAGGGAGACCGCGCTGCTCTCTGCGCCCAACTCTTCGCCGAGACTACCCGCGACGGCATCTACTCACATGGCCTCAATCGTTTTCCTCGCTTTGAAGCGATGGTGCGGAATGGCAGCATCGATGTTCACGCAACCCCTACACTAGCGGCAGCTTTCGGCAGCATCGAGCGATGGAACGGAAACCTCGGTGTCGGCAACCTCAATGCGTATGCCTCGATGCGACGTGCGATCGAGCTTGCACGAGAACATGGTGTGGGCGTTGTCGCGCTCGCCAACACAAATCACTGGATGCGAGGCGGAGCCTTTGGCTGGCAGGCGGCAGAGGAGGGCATCTTTGCCCTCTGTTGGTCGAATACACTGGCCAACGTTCCGGCGTGGGGGGCAACAACACCCGCTATCGGCAATAATCCGCTTGTTGTTGCTGTCCCCAGGGCAGACGGACACGTCGTATTGGACATGGCGATGAGCCAGTTCTCTTATGGCGCGCTGGCTTCTTACAGCAAACGCGGGCAGCCGTTACCGGTACCCGGTGGATATGACGCTCAGGGACATCTGACCCAGGATGCCGCGGCGATTGAGGCATCGCAACGTGCCCTGCCTGTTGGCTACTGGAAGGGCTCAGGACTGTCACTGGTGCTGGATATGATTGGGGCAATGGTGTCCGGCGGTATGGCTACGCATCAACTTTCGCGAGATCCTTTGCGTGAGGCGGGGCAGTCGCAGATCTTTCTCGCGATCGATCCTTCGAACATCGCCACGGCAGACGAACTGAATCGCATTGCTGACGGAATTATTGATCATCTGCGCCATGCCACGCTGGCCGATCCCACACAGCCAATCCGGTATCCCGGCGAGCAGACGCTTCATCTGCGCGAAGAAAATATGCGTCTTGGAGTTCCGGTTGATCCGGATGTTTGGCAGCGAATCACACAAGAGTTGAATGCTTAGGCGTCGGCTATCGAACTGGCCTACAATCTCTTTGAGATGAACCTCGCTGAAAAACGCGACCTGCTGTATGCGACTCTGCGCGAGCTTGGCAGTGTGATGATTGCCTACTCCGGTGGGACGGACTCAGCATACCTGGCGTGGGCAGCTCAGCAAGTGCTAGGCGAGAACGTGCTTGCGGTCATTGCCGATTCCCCTTCACTTCCTCGCACTGAATTGAAGGCGGCCCTTGTATTTACAGTGCAACACAACATCCCAACAAGCATCCTCAACACAACTGAGCTCGACGATCCGAACTATCAACGCAACGATGCAAATCGATGCTTTCACTGCAAGGATGAACTGTTCAGGGTCATGGAACTTGAGCAACAGGCGAGAGGGTTTCGCCACCTCGCCTACGGGATGAACCTTGATGACCGTGGTGAGTTTCGTCCGGGGCAACAGGCTGCCGCACAACACCTGGCGGTTGCACCGCTGGTCACGGCCCAGCTCAGCAAGGATGAGATCCGGCAACTTGCGCGCGAAGCAGGACTGGAATTATGGGATAAGGCCGCATCAGCATGTCTCTCGTCGCGGATTGAGTATGGGCGCCCTGTCACACGTGAAGCTCTAACCCAGGTGGAGCACGCTGAGGAAGCACTTCATGCCCTCGGCTTTCGGCAGGTTCGCGTCCGCCATCACGGCGAGATTGCCCGCATCGAAATCGCGAGATCCGAGCTACCACGAGCCCTTGCTATGGAGATGCTCGACCGCATCACGGCTTCATTGCTGTCACTTGGCTTTGTCTACGTAACGCTCGATACCCGGGGATATCGCTCAGGCTCTATGAACGATATCCTTCCGGCTACCGAAATTACTCCAGCCACTCGCTGAGGCCTTGCGTTACTGCGCCGGCTTCGAATCCCCTTTCGACGGAGTCGCAACCATCTTTGGCCTCCAGAACGAGGGATCAGCCTTGATCCAGGAGTCCTCCGGATAGCTTATCTTCGGATTGAAGCGGAACAGGTTTGTCTGCTGCGACTCAATGCAGGACGCTGTTAGTTCACCCAGCTGCTTCATCTTGTTCTCTCCCAGTGCGTCAACGAATTTCTTCAGGTCGGCAAACCCCTGTTCGACCTCTGCGAGAGATTTCATTGGGTTGAATACAAGAAACATGCCTCCGTTGTCTGCGCCGTAAACGCTCTCGAACAGCGCCCATTTGGCGTCCGGAACCTTTTCGTAGCCCTCCTTGTACAGTTTCACCAGGTCCTCCCATTCCTTTGCATGTCCCGGCCGAACATGGAAGACCGATATCTCAAAGTAACGGCTGCGCGGAAGGTCTACTGTCCCCGCTCTCAGGCTGCCTTCTTCCCGATACATAAATACCCCTTGATCGAAGGAGGTGAGCAGATCGCCATCGGACACGATAGCTCGATCGATTGACGCTGACAGGGTCGTATTTTTGGCAGTGTCCAGGTTGTCTTTCTCCCATGCAGCAAACGATGGATAACCGGTTAGAAAGAGGGCGCGCGTTGCCCCGGACATCGATTCCATCCCAAGATAGTGGGTTGGCCACTTTGCGGCGCTCATGGCACGGACGAAAGCGCTCTCTGATCGCTCGTGAATAGCACCACCTTTTCCGGGCTTGAGAAATTCACGCTGTATGACAAGTACTTTGGGTGGCCCCATGCTCTCCTGTGCCGCCGCAACCTGTAACCCCGTTAACAAAAAACAAACAATCGCTAAGAGCCCTGTAAGCTTCTTCATATCGAAAGCCTCCTTGTGGCTGTTTAGGTTCGTTTGAAACCGCGAATTGACCTAGCAACATTTGCCCCGTCCAGTCAGAACGAGGCCGCCAACTCAAAGATGATTCGGGGAGTCCGCCGAATTTTACTCCTTCGTAAGTTCTTGTCCAGAACAATCCATCATTTCCAGCTCACATAGATCAGGCACTCAAATCCTCGGATTTGTCGTGAAAGAATATCGACTATGCGAATCGCGTATCTCGATTGCTTTGCAGGTGTCAGCGGTGACATGTTTCTGGGGGCCCTGATGGACGCTGGCGTTCCATCTCAGGTTTTTGAGGACGCTACCGCAGCGCTAAAACTTGGGGCTACCCTCACAATCAATAAGGTGGATCGCAGCGGCATCTCATCCACCAAGGCTGACGTTCTCGAAAACGGAAAACAGGCCGAAGCAGCCAACGCTTCAGATAGCGGCCCCACCCACAAACACGAGCATACCCATCCTCATGGCTCTGAACATCACGAAGCAGAGCACGCTCATCCCCATGAGCACGGGCACAGCCACGATCATCCTCATAGCCACGGCCGCTCCCTTTCCGTCATACGCTCGCTCATTCACGCCACTGAGCTGCCGGAGCCGGTGAAACAGATGGCCGTCCAGACTTTCGAACTGCTGGGTGCCAGCGAAGCGAAGATTCACAACGTCGACATCGAGAAGATTCACTTCCACGAAGTTGGGGCGGTTGACGCCATTGTGGATATCGTTGCGGCCAGCGCAGGTATTCATGCGCTCGGAGTGGATGCCTGGTATTCCTCGCCGTTGAATGTAGGCAGCGGCATGGTTGATTGCGCACACGGGCGTTTCCCTGTTCCTGCACCCGCAACCGCTGATCTACTCCGGGATATGCCGACCTACTCAGCCTATCTTCAACAAGAGTTGGTCACTCCCACAGGTGCCGCGCTTATTCGAGCTCTCGCACCCACGTTTGGCCCGCAGCCGGCGATGCGAGTGCAGGTGATCGGTTATGGCGCCGGGTCACGCAATCCAAAGGGTTTCCCGAACGTTCTTCGTCTGTCGATTGGTGAAGCAACTGGATCCGCACACTCGTCCGTTGCCATCCTCGAAACCGCGCTCGATGATATCTCTCCGCAGATTCTCGCTCACGTCACCGAGCGAGCGCTTGCCTTTGGAGCCCTCGATGTCATGTCGAGCGCCGTACAAATGAAGAAGGGACGTCTCGGTACCCTCATCACGATCCTGGCCGACGATGACAAGGTCCCGACGCTTGAGAACCTGCTTCTGCGAGAGACCAGTACCCTCGGCGTCCGGATTCACCATGAGCGGCGCTCCTGCCTGGACCGCACTCACACAATCGTCGCGACATCGTATGGCGATATCCGCATCAAGCTCGGCTCGCGAGCGGGAGAGATTCTCAACGCCGCTCCTGAATTCGAAGACTGCCGCGCCGCCGCCGCGCAACACAATGTGCCAGTCAAGCAGGTTCTGCAGGCTGCAATCGCGGCATATCATTCCACCAGCGTGCAGCCCAGATGAATAAGGCGACCCTCCTCGATCTTCTCGCAGCCGTCGAGCGTGGCGACCTCTCGCCGGATGAAGCCTCCGAGCGCCTCGCGTTACTTCCCTTCGAAGATCTGGGTCACGCTCGCATCGACCACCATCGAACACTGCGTATCGGGCTCCCCGAAGTCATCTACGCTGCGGGCAAGACCCCGGCGCAGACAGCAGAAATCTTCGCCCGCATGGCCGCCGCAGGCTCTGATGTGCTGGCTACACGCGCCAATCAGCTCACCGCCGATGCAGTTCTTGGCGTAGTTCCAGACGCCGTCCACCATCCGAGCGCACGTGCCATTACGCTTCGTCAGTCAGCAAACACTGGCAATCGCGGTCACGTGGCCGTGGTCTGCGCCGGCACGAGTGACCTGCCAATCGCCGAAGAGGCCGCCATCACCGCCGAACTCTTCGGTACACAAGTCACCCGCCTCTACGATGTGGGGGTTGCGGGCATCCACAGGCTGCTGGCGGTGCGCGAACAGCTCGCTTCGGTAAGCGCCGTCATTGTCTGCGCCGGTATGGAAGGCGCTCTCCCTTCAGTCGTTGGCGGCCTCGTCGGCGTTCCTGTAATTGCTGTACCTACATCCGTGGGTTATGGAGCGTCGTTCGGGGGGGCCGCTGCCTTGCTGGGAATGCTCAACTCCTGTTCCCCGAATGTCACCGTCGTCAATATCGACAATGGTTTCGGCGCCGCGTACACCGCAACCCTCATTGCCCGTGCGTCCCATCGCGATTGAATCCACAGACCCATCTTTCCTCACAATCCAGCCACATCAAACGAGCATGCAACGTCGAAACGTTCTAAAGTCCACAGTCGCAGGAGTTGCCGCCGCCACAGCAGACCATACGTTTCGCAACTCACGGAATCCAAAGGCTCACGAGCACTGATATCATCTAACCATGACACAGCTTGATGTTCTGTACCGGTATGGTGTGCCTCCTACCGAAGCTGCTGCCCTGGCGGTGGCCAGGATTCGCGAAGTGTATGGCGTTCGCAGGGTAGCCTTCGACGAAGCTGAAAAGACTGTTCGCCTTGAATACGACGCCACCCGCCTAAACGAATCTACGATTCACCAGTTGCTTCGCCGCGCAGGACTCGATATCGTCGAGAGGTTGCCAATGTTTACCGCTCCTGAACCTGTAGCGGAACCGGCCGCAGTAGCACCCGCAAAGTAACAGAAGCTTAGTCAGAAGTTTTCACCCGCGCCCGTAGCTCAGCTGGATAGAGCATCTGGCTTCGAACCAGAGGGTCGGAGGTTCGAGTCCTTCCGGGCGCACCATTTTCTACAGATCACATCTGTAAAGACAGAGGCCAGTAATCGTCGCTCGACGGTTACTGGCCTTCCTTCTGGGACCAAATCTCTAGTTGGGGTGAGGCGCTGCGTCATTGAATGTTTGGAAAAAAGCCTCGTACTCTTCCTTGCCATTTTGCTCCGAAAAGCGAAGTGGCTTAACACGATCAACCAACACCTCCATCGCAGTCGTCTGTGTCTTGAGAATCTCGATCATCTCATCAAGAAAGTCCTTCAGCGGCATGGCGCGAGGGTCGGCTGCCTGCGCGCTCCCCATCAACTCTGTCTGCACATATGGCGGAACAATCTCAATAACCTTGATGTTGCTCGATTTGAGCTGGTAGCGGAGCGATTGGCTGTAGGAGTGGATCGCGGCCTTGGTAGCACAATACGTAGGAGTTAGAGCCAGGGGGATGAAGGCAAGCCCCGAAGATACGGTCATGATCGTCGCGTGTGGCTGTTTTCCAAGCTGAGGCAGCAACACCGCGTTGAGACGTATTGGCCCAAGAAGATTGGTTGCAATCATGGCTTCTGCATCGGCGAGGTAGTTCCGCGCACCAAGGTCTTCTGGGCGCATGATGCCTGCGTTGTGGATGACGACGTTAACTGCGGGGTAATCCTTCTCCAACTGCTCAGCAAATGCCCGGATATTGGTTGCGTCTTCGATGTCGAGTGTCACTGCGGACATACCCGGGTTGGCTGCGACGGTCTCCTCCAGGGCCTGCCTCCGGCGACCTGCAATGATGACGTGATTGCCAAGCTTGTGAAAGGCCTCTGCCAGGCCTCGGCCGATACCTGAGCCTCCACCAGTAATAAGAATGGTGTTGCCGGTAATTTTCATGGTCTTGTGTCTCCTCTGAAAAAAATACTAGGATGAATACTTACTAATAGGAAGTAGGCACCTAAAAGATTTATACTTACCAAAAAGAGAGTGTCTAAATCATCGGACTTCCTGCAATGAAACGAAAAAACAGTAGCGGAAAAACCCTCCTTGCTAAATCTGCCATCGAGGTTGATTCAACGGTCGAGGTGCTTGTGCGCCAGATTATCGAGCGAGTTGCCGACAAGTGGACGATGCTAGTTCTCGAGGTTCTGGAGGAACACGGAACGGTTCGATTTACCCGCCTGGGAGAGTTCGTCGGCGGAATCAGCCAGAAGATGCTTACTAAGACTGTTCGTCAGATGGAGAGCGACGGCTTGGTGACGCGGACAATCCACCCCGTCATCCCGCCGCGTGTCGAATACAGTCTGACTGAACTCGGACGAAGCCTGGGAGCGGCGTTCTGCGGGGTCTGGATATGGGCGGAACAGCATCATGATGAGGTCGAGCAAGCGAGGCTGCGATTCCACGAGAACGCATCGAATCGACACAGTGAATTCTCGGACTGAATGGAGCCCGGAGATTTGATCTTGCGACTGAAATCCGGTATCTTAAGAAGGTTGCATTCAACGCAATGTGCGCCCGTAGCTCAGCTGGATAGAGCAACTGGCTACGAACCAGTAGGTCGGGTGTTCGAATCACTCCGGGCGCACCATATAACC
>Ga0163162_10004817_pt1 | contig 13023 bp, 14 predicted proteins | sample S55metaG_FD_115310 | JGI IMG/M metagenome (GOLD analysis project Ga0163162, IMG submission 115310) | Switchgrass rhizosphere microbial communities from Kellogg Biological Station, Michigan, USA - S5-5 metaG | ecosystem: Host-associated > Plants > Roots > Rhizosphere > Soil | place: USA...
ACTTCCGACTTCCGACTTCCGACTTCCGACTTCCGACTTCCGACTTCCGACTTCCGACTTCCGACTTCCGACTTCCGACTTCCGACTTCCGACTTCCGACTTCCGACTTCCGACTTTCACCCCAACCAATCAGTTATAGATCCGTATAAAATGCTCAAACGCAACGGCCAGCCTGCTGACTAATACGATATTATTTTAACATTAAAGAAATTTACACTGGGCTGATTCGTTTTTTTAGTAGATTTGAAAGATCTAAAGTGAATACCGAAACACCTTTTCGTACTAAAATAAGTTCGCGTTGGTTAAATCTAACCGGCGATCCCGCCGTCTTCCCGCTCGAATACAGGATATTCCACGCGCTGTGTATGATTATGGTCATCGCCATGATTATCACCATACCCGTCAACCTGATCATTAGCGAATGGGTAGCAGCCGGGCTGTGTGTTGTGGCCGGATTTGTATTTGCATTTTTCTTTTACAGGTCGCGTTTTGGCGGCAAAGTAAGGGGCAGCATCTTTATAACTGCCGTCATTTGCAATGCATTGTTCTTTATCAATTACTTTTATAATTCAGGTATCAGCGGGCCAAATGACGTGGTTTTCTCTCTTGCATTATATCTCATTATATTCATTACGCCGCAAAAACAACATAAATACTGGCTTTCGGCAAATGTGATATTATTGCTTACAATGCACGGCATCGAGTATTACTATCCAAAGTTGGTGCCCTATAATTATCTGAACCGATCCGATCGTTTTTTTGACGTCACGGCGGCTTACCTGGTCGGAGTGTGCATTATGTATTTCACTATCAGGAACGTACGCCATAGTTATGACTTTGAGCGGTTGCAGGTAGAAGAAAAACGAAAAGACATTGAAGGCCAGCATCAGTATATACTTGCACAAAATGAGCAGTTGGAACACATCAATTCTGAGAAGAACAAACTGATGTCCATCATTGCACATGATCTGCGCGGTCCGCTTAGCAATATTCAAAACTATCTTGAACTGGTGGGTGAATATGGTCTGGATAAAGAAGAGCGCGAAGTGGTTGAAGGCGACCTGCTGCGGGTGACGCAAAGCACGCTCAATATGCTATCCAAACTATTGATATGGTCTAAATCACAAATGGATGGCGTGGTGGTTAAACTGGGCGACCTAAACCTGAACGAGACACTAAAAAACACGCTCGAGATGGAGCGCATAATGGCTACAAAGAAAGATATTGATCTTACTTATAAGATCGATCCAACCATCAGTGTAGTAGCGGACAGCGATATGCTGCAACTGGTGGTTCGAAACATTGTGAGCAATGCCATAAAATTTACACCGGCAAATGGCAAGATCGATGTAAGCACCAAAAGAATCAGCAATGAATGCCGCATCAGCATTGCCGATAACGGCCGCGGCATACCTTACGAGCAGCAGTCTGACATGTTTACCCTTAAGGCACGATCAACCTTTGGTACCTCCAATGAAAAAGGTGTGGGCTTAGGATTGATTCTTTGCAAGGAATTTACCGAACAACAAGGTGGCCGCATCAGCTTTGAAAGTACCCCTGGCAAGGGCTCTACATTTTATATTTTTATGCCATTAGGATAAGTTGGCAGTTTGCACTGTTTTGTCGTATTTTGATCAGCTAAATTACTTCCGACTTCCTCACTCCTCCCCGTCTCCCAAATTATATTTCTTCCTCAATTCGGCTATCAGCGTATCAGCATGGCCTAAAATCTCAGTAGCAAAAACAATCTTGCGGTCCAAAAATCTGGAGCGCACCAATTCTACATATTGATTAAACAGTACTTTGTCTGTACTTAACAATGGCGGATTGGTTTTTAAAAATGAATCGATTTTCGCCCTGCGCAATTTGAGGTCTTTTATATGCGAAACGTCATTGATAATGGCATTGTATTTAAAACTAAAAAGCTGCGCCCTGATTTTTCTTACTTCAGTATAAACGCCATCGGTCAGGTTTTCAAACGTTTTCAGGTTTTGACCTAATTGTTCGTATTGTGTGAGCTTTCGATTAAAGGACAGATCGGCAAAATAACGAAGCGAGGCCGAATTCTTCATTTCCTGCAGCGTGGCATCATGCGGTATAAATACTTTGTAAGCGCCACCCCATAATCCAAACCAATATAGTTTACCGGTAGATACCAGTTTTGGGTCGGTATCGGATAATAGCTGCATTAACGTATCTATATTGGCCTGGGCATTTTTTGTATAGGTGAGGTATTCATGCAGTTCGGCGGTATCGGCTTTCAGGTCGGCATAAAGGGTTACGGCAAATTCCTTTGCACGGTCGCGTTCGGTGATGTGCTCACGCAGGCTTTCAGCAAAAAAGCCCATCGTTACGGCTACAAATATCATCAGGCCTTCTAACAGGTATTCTTTAAAGCCTTTCTTTTCTACCTCGGGGTGGTGGTGTACTTCCATTTTTGATTTCGGTTTCGGATTTGCCATTACAATTCAATAAGTTGTGTTATTGACTATTCACTCACATCATACTCCTTCTCCAGCTCTTTCAACACTTTGTCGGCTACCACCAGTTGCTTCTGGTATTCCTGCATTGACCTCAATGTCAGAATTTTGACAAAGATTACCATATTGAGGTACTTTTTTGCTATTGACGGATCCCATTCTAAATGTATCTGGTGTGTGATCTTTACCTTTGTCATGATATCGTAAGAGCCTCCCAGGTCACCCGTGGTCATTATTAGGGGGATCATCTGCTCAGTAATAAACTTTTGCGTAATATCTTCGCGACGTACCACATGCTTTGCCTGCAAATCATATTCATTCATCAGGCTCACCATCTTCTGCTTAAAACTACGGACGATGCCCGACGATTTTATTTGTTCGTAATTCTCTGTCGAAGGCTCAAAAGGCAAAACGGCGCTTGCAACAATTCCCTTGGTTACAATCACAGTGTCGTTCCAAACGGCCGGCGGCTGACGCATAACGGTTTCAATACTATCAATTGCCGCTATCTTATGAGCCGAAAAGCGCAGTGCCTGGTGAAGCAACCCGGTATCTTTTTTTATATCGCTGTGGTATGATCGTGCAAATTCGGCAGCACGTTTATGCTCGGATATATTCTCCCTGATATTTTCGGCAATAAAACCCATCGTAACAGCTAAAAATATCATCAGGCCTTCCAGCAAGTATTCTTTAAAGCCTTTCTTTTCTACCTCGGGGTGGTGGTGAACTTCCATATTGTGATTTCGGAATTACGATTTACGATTTTAGATTTACTATTTTGAATTGCTATTTACTATTCACCACTCACCATCGATTAATGACTACTTTACCTCCACACTGATAATATGCAATTCCTGCTTACCCACATTTTTCAACGCGTGAGGGCCCAAGGGCTCTGACCACAATGCTGAGTGCGGGGCAAATGATTTTCCTAAACTTCTTGAATCCACTAACACATTTCCGCCAGCGTCATAACGGATAAAATCCGACCAGCTTATTACAATATGTGACGCGGCAAACTGGTGCGTATGCACGGCAGTCAAATCCCCTGCTGGAATGTTGGCGTCGATCACGCGCACCCGTTCATTCTCAAACAATAATTTATGATGTTCTGGTGCAGCTATCAGTGCATCCAGTTCGGGAAGCCATTGTTCAGGTTGCATACTCGACTATAAATATAATATAATCAAGGGTTTATTTAATATCATTTAATTTTATATAAAAAATTCCGCTCCGATTTATCCCTGACCGGTTCATTAATCATTCTTGCATTTCTTCACAAAATTGCTTATCTTGTTATGGCATTTAATCTTTAATTAAAAAGAGTCTTGTTTCTTTGCTTAAGCGGGTTATTTTTGCACAACTACTTTACTACATCATTTAATGAAAAGCGGCCTAAATAGAAGTTTACAATACTGGTTCGGGATTTCTATTTTCATACTGGTCGTTATCTCTGCTGTTTCTTATACTTTTATTACCAATCTGCTCGAAAGCCGCAACCTGGTTGATCATAGCAATGAGGTGATCCTGAAGTTGGAGAAGGTAATGTCGATAATGAAAGATGCGGAGACAAGTCAACGGGGATACATTCTTACCGATCAGGATGATTTTCTACTGCCTTACAAGGATGCTTACCAGAGTGCATCGTACCTTTTAAACCAGGTTCAGCAATTAACGTCCAACAATCTTTATCAGCAGCATTATTTAACAATGGCTAAACGCCTGCTGAATAATGAAAATAACCTGCTGGCCAGCATGATCGAGAAAGAGCAGGCACGCGACACCATTTATGTAGATGATCTGCGACTGGGAAAATCTATGATGGATAGTTTGCGTAAAGCTGTCAGCAAGATGGAAAACCAGGAAACAGAGTTATTACACCTACAGCTTAAGGAATTGAATAAATATACCAGTCTTGCCCCGGTAATGATCATTGTTACATCTATTGCCGCTGTAACTGTTTCATTGTTGTTCTTTTTAAACATCAGCAAAGGAATTGATGAAAAAGAGATCATGCAAAAACTGCTGGAATCTAAGGGAAAAGAAACAACTGAAGCAAACAGAAAACTCGCCGCGGCAATAGAAGAACTAACAAATTTGAATGAGGCGTATATTGTAAGCAACGAAAGCCTCAACAAATCGAAACGCAGCTTGCAGGCTTTAAATGATGAGCTGGAGGAACGTGTGCGGATGCGGACAAATGAGCTGCAGGAAAGCGAAAAAAGACTGAGGAATATTATGGATACCATCCCTCAGATTGCCTGGACAAGTAAGCCGGATGGCGGTGTTAATTTTTACAACAAGCGTTGGTTTGAGTATACCGGGCTCGACTTTGAACAATCGAAAGCGTGGGGATGGAAAACAGTGATCCATCCGGAAGATCTGCAGTACAACCTGGATCAGTTAGGTTTAATTTTAGGAAAAGGAGTTGGCGGAGAATTTGAGATACGTGAAAAAAGCAAATCTGGTGAATACCGCTGGCACCTGGTGCGTATGCAGCCTATTCATCGTGAAGATGGCTCTATCCGTTTGTGGGCCGGCACGGCTACGGACATACAGGAGCTCAAGCTACTACAACAGCAAAAGGACGACTTTATAAGCATAGCCAGCCATGAACTAAAAACACCTGTTACTACGCTTAAGGCATCGCTGCAGTTTATGCAGATGCAAAAAAGCAACTTGAGCACAGATAAGCTTGACAATATGATCGATCGCGCCAATAAAAGCGTCAACAAAGTCACTTCGCTTATTGAAGGCTTGCTTAATGTAAGCAAGTTTAGCCAGGGGCAATTTACTCTGCGTAAATCGACATTTGACCTGGCAAAACTTATTCGCGACTGCTGCAGTGAGATGAATATACCAAAAGGCTTTACTATAAATGTGTCGGCTGAAGGCGAATTACTAATAACAGCCGATGCCGGAAGGATAGAACAAGTATTAATCAACCTGCTAGGAAACGCCATAAAATATGCCGAAGAAAGCAAAGTGATCGACATTGTGATAGAGAATAAGCAGACAGAAGCGAAGGTTTCAGTTATCGATCACGGACCGGGTATCGCTGAGTCAAAAATACCATCGCTGTTCAATCGCTATTACCAGGTGCAAAACAACGGGAACAACAGCAATTCAGGGTTAGGTATCGGATTATATATATGCTCGGAGATCATCAAAAAACACAATGGCGAAATTGGCGTAAATACCAAGGTAGGTAAAGGCAGTACATTTTGGTTTACGTTGCCGGTTTAGTCAGTTCGCAGTTTTAAGTGGGCAGTTTGCAACGCCCCGTTTTCTTTGTAATTTGATAAGCCAAATGACTTCCGACTTCTGACTTCCTAAGGCGCTATATTATCCAGTTCGTCAATATGTATTAGCAGATCCTGGTGAAAAGTATCGCGTTTAAAACCATCTGGAGTATAATAAACCACATTCACATATTCGTCGCTTTCAATGAAGCCTCCTTTGCCGTCGCTATCTACCACATAACCTTCAACAGCCATCTTCGGACCATCGGCAATCATTACCACTATATCGCCTAACAAAAATCTCTTTTCCATAACGGTAAAGATATTAAGCTGGGAACATATTTCATAAAGAAGTAATTTTGAAGTACGATGAAAACCCTCGAAGACCTGCTACTTCTCGGCGACCCGCGCCTGTACCAAATATGTGAACCCGTTTTGCCGGAGGAATTTCCAAAAGTAAAAGATTGGGTAGTGGATCTCCACAATGTAATGCAACAAATCCGCGAGCGTTATCATTTCGGCCGTGCTATTGCAGCACCACAGTTGGGGATCATGAAACGACTGATCTATATGAATATTGATCGCCCGGTAGTGTTCATTAATCCCGTTCTGAGCAATTTGAGCGATGAAAAGTTTGAGTTATGGGACGACTGCATGAGCTTCCCTAACCTATTGGTAAAAGTGATGCGCCACAAGGAAATCACCATTGATTACCTCGACGGAAACTGGCAGCCCCAGCAATGGCGTCTGAAGGATGACTTATCTGAATTACTTCAACATGAATATGATCACCTGGATGGCACCCTATGCACCATGCGGGCCATTGATGACCGATCGTTTAAATGGAGGCCGTAAAAAAGGTGATCAAAAGCCCTTGTCCGGTTGAAAATCTAACGAAACAGAATTCATACAATAGCGCTGATGCGTAGGCGGAGGTCCGTCGTCAAAAATATGGCCCAAGTGAGACCCACATCGTGCACAGCGAACTTCGGTACGCTGCATTCCATAAGAATTATCTTCTAAATAAACAACACTGTTCTTGCGCACCGGCTCAAAAAAGCTCGGCCAGCCGCAGTTGCTGGCAAACTTGGCATCAGAGCGGAACAGCTTATTACCGCAAACTGCACAATAATAGGTGCCTTTGGCGGTAGCGTCCCAGTACTTGCCGGTAAAAGCGGTTTCGGTGTCACTTTCCCTTGCTACTGCATATAGTTTGGGCGATAATATTTTCTTCCACTCTGCATTACTTACATGCAATGGCTTTGTATCTGTATTAGAGTAATAAGGGTTGTTCTCGTGCCCCTTATCACTCTTTATATTTTGTGCCGATGCCCCGGTAACCATTGCTACCAACAGCACAACCATGAATCTGAATCTCATTACTTCAATTTATTTTTAAAAACTGCTTTAAACTTTTCCAGCTCGGGCTGTATCACATACTTGCAATAAGGCTGATCGCCATGCAGGTTATAATAATTCTGATGATAACCTTCTGCTTTATAAAAGACCGTGTATGGCGTTACCTGTGTCACTATTTTGCTTTTATAAGCTTTTGCCTCATTTAGTTTTTGGATATAATATTCGGCCTTTTGCTTTTGCTGAGCATTGTGATAAAAGATAGCCGAACGGTATTGTGTGCCTACATCATTGCCCTGGCGGTTGAGCTCTGTAGGGTCATGGGCAACAAAAAATGCCTGGAGCAAATCATCATAACTGATCACTGATGGATCATAAACTATATTGCAGGCTTCTGCATGCCCGGTTTCGCCTGTACAAACCTGTTCATAAGTCGGATTGGCCACGTGTCCGCCAGTAAAACCTGAGGTTACTTTTATGACTCCTTTCAATTGCTGGAATTTTGCTTCGGTGCACCAGAAACAACCGGTTGCAAATGTTGCGGTATCTGTTTTGGCGGGTTTAAAATGGCTGTTTACAAACAGCGATAAAAAACAAAGTATTCTGATCATATGCTCAATAAACGATGTTAAACTGCGTGCAGATGGCTCGACAAATCAATTTGATGCAAATATGACAATATCGACGAATATTACTGCAAGGACAACTCAATCAACCAATCAACCCCTTAACTCAATCAACTCACACTCTGTAACAATCTTGTCTTTTAAGATTATTTAACATTTTGTTAGCTGTTTACATTAAACTATTTGTGCTACTTGCGGTCGTAGCGTTTAAACCCCTAAAACGATCGCCCATACATCACAAAATACTTACCACCGGCATGTAAAGGCTTTGCTTTTGCTGCTGATCTGTACAACGACACTTTCTGCCTTTGGGCAGAACGACAAATACATTCCACTGGCAAATAAGCCCGACACTACCAAACCGCATATCGATACCAGTAAGTTGACCGATATTCGTGATGTATTACAAAGCACTTTTCATACACAATGGCACCGAAGAAGCGATTCTGTTGGATTGCACCCGGTAGCATCCATAGTCCCTGCTTTTGGTTACTCGCTGCAGTCGCGGCTGGCGGTGCTGCTATCAGGTAATGTGGCTTTTCGAACAGCGCCACAATCTAATGTGTCCACTTTTGTTAGCAGCATTGCTTACACCCAAAACAAGCAGATAACATTACCTATCCAATCGAGTATCTGGAGTAAAAGCAATAACTACAATTTTGTTGGCGAAATACGATTGTATCATTATCCGCAAGCCACGTTTGGGTTGGGTAGCAATTCGAATATTGAAAACGAGGCGCCGATGTCTTACAATTATATACGGTTTTCGGAAATAGCGCTGCGGCATATTGCCGGCAATTTTTATATGGGCGCAGGTTATATGATCGATTACCATGCTGATATCACCATCGGGCCAACGGAGAGCGGCACCATTGCAGATTACCTCATCTATCGGAGAAAGTCAACCAAAACGCATTCTACTTCCTCAGGTTTTACGCTGAACGGGCAGTTTGACGACCGGGACTCACCCATCGACCCAACTACAGGCTTTTATGCCACGTACGAGTTCAGGCAAAATCTGAAAACTATGGGCAGTACTTTTACCTGGAGTTCGTTGATACTGGATGTGCGTAAATATTTGCGTTTCCCGGAATCATCGCATAATGTGCTGGCATTCTGGTCGTATGACTGGCTTACGCTGGCTGGGCGACCACCCTATCTCGATCTGCCCTCCACTTTGTGGGACGCATCCACCAATGCCGGCAGGGGGTATATCCAGGGACGCTTTCGTGGCGCCCAAATGGTTTATGCTGAAACTGAATACCGTTATCGCATCACCAATGATGGACTGCTGGGGGGCGTCATATTTTTCAATGCCGAATCTTTTTCGGCCGAGCCGGGTACGCGCTTACAGGCTATCCAACCGGCAGTTGGACCTGGCTTGCGTATTAAACTCAATAAAGTGTCCCGTACAAATATTTGTGTAGATTATGGTTTTGGGCGACAAGACTCACACGGCCTGTTTATTAATATCGGCGAGATATTCTGACTTTACCACGCTAAATTAACTTAAAGGTTAATAATTGTTAAATTTCATTATTATGACGTTTAAGGTATTGCAAAACGTAATTATTTACCTAAATTTATTTTATCACGAAAGGACATGCTTATGGTGAGGTTTTCTATCCTTTTTTTAGGTTTTTTAACGCTGATGTCAGTCGTGTTAACTGCCTGCCAGAAGGATGAAAACGTAACTCAAACCACCACCCAGTTAACCGACTCGGTTAAAGCAAGCAGTTCATCTGCATCAGGTAATTTCCTTGCTAGTAAAGGTACTTTGAGCGTTAAACTTAAAGACTCCATTTACACCTTTAACGCCGAACAGGATTCCATTGCTTTTGTAAACATCAATATAGATGGCGAACAATATTATGGTCTTACGGCTATAAACAAGGCACATACCGTTAGCTTCGGCATTAGTTCATCTGGTGCACCAATTGATGACGTGGCTAGCAATATATCCGGCGCCCAGGTTTTGTTAAAGGGAACAAGCAAGAAGAACCTGGAGTATACGCTGATCCAAAGTCAGCAGCCGCAAAAGCTGGGTAATATATCCATCGAAAAATACAATCAGGATACTACACTTGCTAAAGGTACTTTTCATACCATTGTTGCCACAGACACAAAAGCCACCTCACCTAAATATGACGTGGAAGGCAGCTTTGAGTTGAAGATCAAATAGGGACTCTATTGATTGAGCAGGATTATAAAGTTGATTGAGTTAGATTAAGTTGATTGAGTTGGATTAGGTTAACTTAATCAACCACTCAACTCAATCAACCACTTAACCGCCAAACTACTTCACCATAGTCAAATGATCAATGCGCATCACAGTTGTAATATCGTTTGACAATCTGTGAAGCGGGGCATATTCGCTCTTGAACTGATCTCTTTTCATCTTTCTTGCTTCGCGATTTTTATAATAATCAAGCAACGATTTATCAGGTAGGACAATCATATACGTATTGGCGGGATAGCCATCCGTACACCTGAAAACAATCGAATTATATTTGATACCGTGACTGGCATCCAATTGGGCCTGCTTTCTCATGCCGGCCTCAAAGTCTTTCATCTTGTCGGCCACAACTGATATGAATACCATCTTCCTGAAGGGGTAACTATCCCTGTTATAACCCGGTTCCTGGTAGCTGATAGAATCAACCCGCATCCAGATAGACCGCATTACCGGGCCGATGATGTTCTCCCTGTTTTCTTTGCCAACGACAGGATTTTCGGCATTAAATTTATCCTGGTTTTTTACGCGGCGGGCTATATATGCGCCCAGATTATCTGCGCCCTTAAATAAGACCGAACCATATACCCGGCCAGATTCGGAAGTATGGGCTATCCGGCCCATTTCGATATCGGCATCGGCCTTAAGCCACCAGGCTTTTACAGTTGGATAATTCTTTTCATAAACGCTTTCATCGTGAACCCGGTATTCGAGCGATGTCATCCAAACGGTGGTGTCTTTTTGCGCCAGGGCACTTTTGCCGGCCAACAAGAATGTACACAGTAAAAGTGCACACAAGTACAAGGATTGCTTTTTCATAACTCATTAATTTAGGGTGAGAATTGGTAGATTAAATTTATACCTAAATAATTGATAATGAGAAAATTATAATTTTATTAATTCATGGTAGATACAGCGCCAAAAATGTATCATTCCTGTTACATTGCTTAACTGCGCCGAAATAAAAAAGGAAGGAAAATTCAGGAAGTAGCTATGGATTAAAAGTTTTTCGTTTCAATGAATGGAAGATAGTGAGTAGTCAATGGTGAATGGTGATTAGCAAACATGGCGTAGAGGCGCGATGCATCGCGTCTCAATTAGATATGATTTTGTTGCGACATAAATAAAATGCGGGCTTATTCCAAATCATATTGCTTTTGCACGTACTTAAGCAATTCTACTGCACTTTTCTTTAACCTGGTGTTATCATCTAATATTTCTTTACTAACAACCCGTATCAAAACAATATCTGATCTTAATTGCGTCAGGTCGGCTTGTGTCAGGTTACGCATTTGTGTATCTGGAAGCGGCTTTTTCGCAAAGGCAGCATATAAGTTATCCGGTGTAAAATGCTGCCTCAAAAATGGGTCGAGCATGCTTCGTTGATATTGCAGGTAAATGTCCTGCACGGTATGTATAAGTTCTACATCACTCTCGTACGAAGCAATATAACTAATGATCCTGGATTCGGAGAGTTGTTTAAGATGCAATTCATTTTTAATGGCCAAAATAGCACCACCTGTAGCATGAAATAGCCATAAATTGTGTGACTTGATAATAAAGCGTTGTATCTTGTTCAGGTCGGCTTTTGCCAATGGTTGTTTTAAAAAGATAAATAAACTGTCGTTGGCATTTAAGATCTCAGTTTGGGCATGATAGATATAATTCAAATTTCCTGTATCTGCTTTCAGATCCTGTACTAATTGCTCAGTTAATTGGCGGGCATGTTCTTTGTTGGTGATGTTCTCGCGGATGTTCTCGGCAATAAACCCCATCATCACAGCTATGAATATCATCAGGCCTTCCAGCAGATACTCTTTAATACCTTTCTTTTCTACTTCGGGATGGTGATGTACTTCCATTTTGATTTCGGATTGCGGATTTACGATTTCGGATTTATTTTCGATTTCAGACTGCTGAGTGTCGATTGCGGAATGAGTTTCTTCTTTCGCACCAACAGATTTCGGCTTTGGTCTCCCTGGTTTCTGTCCCGACTTCGGACCTCGGACTTCCGACTTCTTCATCCGGCCTGTATTTTTCCTGTTAGTATCACTCATAAATTCAGGAAATAAAGATAGAAATTACCCGTTAATTCCCCTTTATCAAATGCCACAGATAAGCTGCTCCAAAGCCCAGAGCAATGTATACCAGCACCTTAATTAATAGCGTTCTGGTTTTACTATTCATCCTTTAGGTGGTATTCCCTGTTTATCGTTTCTATCAGCTTTTCTACCACAGCTTTTTGTACAGCAAGACGGCGCATTTCACCTATAAAGCTTGATTTCCGCTGGTGCAGGTAGTAAATCAGCAGGTTGATCTTTTCCTTATCATGACTGATCAGTTGCGGGTTACCAGGGGGTCTTAGTGTATTATTAGTTGACCCGGAAGCATATTCTTTTTCCGTGAGTCCCTTATTTTGTATCATTACCATTTTATCAAATACCCTGGCGTCAAACAAAGTTCCAAGCAGCGGATAGCTAAGCATATTTTCTTTCGCTTCAATATCTAACAGATTGGTATACTGTGCTATTGACCGTTCAAAATCCATCATGCCATTGATGATATCCTGGTTTTGTATCAGGCGCAGGTTACCGGAGCTTTTTAGTTCTGTTATGGTGTTGTCACGGGGTTCATAAACACCATTACGGGTTGATAGCCTTGCCAGGTAATACATATTGGCACCGTCTTTTACCGGGCCTTCTGTTTCCAGGTAACTGATCAGTGCGTCAAACTGCGATACCCTTACATACAGTGCCGGCAACCAAACGTTCAAATTTGTGGTATCGGCCGCAAGATCCCGTTTAAGGTTAACTACAAACTCATGCTCTTTTGATCGGTCGCTCAAATGTTCGCGGTAGCTCTCTGCAAAAAAGCCCGTGGTAACGGCTAAAAAGATCATGATATATTCGAGGATATACTCTTTCCAGGGTTTTCTTTCGTGATGCAGGTTGGGGTGGTGGTGCACTTCCATGTTTTGATTTCGGATTGTCGATTTCGGATTTATTTATTTCTTATTTGATCAGTTATTCCAATGACAAATGACCAACGAGACTGCTCACCACTCACTACTCGTCTATCTTATATTG
>Ga0163162_10004818_pt1 | contig 13022 bp, 9 predicted proteins | sample S55metaG_FD_115310 | JGI IMG/M metagenome (GOLD analysis project Ga0163162, IMG submission 115310) | Switchgrass rhizosphere microbial communities from Kellogg Biological Station, Michigan, USA - S5-5 metaG | ecosystem: Host-associated > Plants > Roots > Rhizosphere > Soil | place: USA: Michigan...
TGAGGAATCTCGCCGACTACGATTTCGCCGGCGTCGACATCGCGTTTTTTTCCGCCGGGGCTGCCGTTTCGCGCCTGCACGCGCCGCGCGCCGCCGCAGCCGGCGCTGCCGTGATCGACAACACCTCGGAATACCGCTACCAGGGCGACATCCCGCTCGTCATCAGCGAAGTCAATCCGCACGCGATCGCGCGCTACAAGCCGCGCGGCATCATTGCCAACCCGAACTGCTCGACGATGCAGATGCTGGTGGCACTGGCGCCGATCCATCGCGCGGTCGGCATCACCCGCATCAACGTTGCAACCTACCAGTCGGTTTCCGGCGCCGGCCGCTCCGGGATGGAAGAACTTGCCAAGCAGACCGCGGCGTTGCTGAATTTCCAGGAACATGCGCCGGCAAAGTTCAGCAAGCAGATCGCCTTCAACGTGATACCGCATATCGACGAGTTCCAGTCGAACGGGTACACGAAGGAGGAAATGAAGATGGTCTGGGAGACGCGCAAGATCCTCGAGGACGAATCGATCCAGGTGAACCCGACGGCGGTGCGCGTTCCGGTGTTTTACGGCCACTCCGAGGCGGTACATGTCGAAACCCGCGACCCGATCACGGCAGAGCAGGCTCGCGCCCTGTTAGAAAAGGCGCCCGGCGTGGAAGTGATCGACGAGCGCAAGGCCGGCGGATACCCGACGCCAGTCAGCGATGCGGCTGGCCACGACCCGGTATATGTCGGACGCATTCGCCAGGATATTTCCCACCCGCGTGGCCTGAATCTGTGGATCGTTTCCGACAATATTCGCAAGGGCGCCGCGCTGAATGCAGTACAGATTGCCGAGATATTGGCAAAAACTTACTTGTGACCTATAGTTACGATTGTGTTATAAGGCGTTTTCGAGCTTAGGGACTCAGGCGGAAGCTCGTCCAGTGGTTAAATGAAAGACATAGTTGGGGGGCTAACCTCATGAAAGGACCGGTGAAATTATCACTTGCCGTTGCGCTCGCATTGGCGGGCAGCAATGCATTCGCATTGGGGCTGGGAACCATCCAGGTCAAATCCGGATTGAATCAGCCGCTCGATGCAGAGATTCCGGTCTTGACCGAGTCGGCTACGGAAGCGACCGAGTTGACCGTCGATCTGGCGTCAGCCGAGGATTTCGAACGCGTCGGTCTGAATCGCGCGCGATTGACCGTCCCGCTCGAGATGGCGGTGACGACGAACGCTCGCGGGCAAACCGTCATCAAGGTGACGACGAAAGAGGCCGTGCGCGAGCCGCTGATCGATTTCCTGATCGTCGCGAACTGGACGAAGGGCAAGGTGCTGCGCGAATACACCGTGCTGCTCGATCCACCGGTCACCGCGCCACCGGCCCGCGGCGCGCCTGCCACGGTCGCACCGGTCAGCGAAAAACCGGCTGCCGCGACGCAGCCGCTGCCGGCGACGAAGCCTGCGCCGCCGCCAAAAGCGGCTCCGGAACCTAAACCACCCGTTGCAGCCGCTCCGCAGAAACCGCCGAAGAAGGCTGCTGCGCCGCCGCCTGCGCCCGCGCCTGCAGCGCCGCCGAAACCGGCAGCGCCATCGACAGCCGGGAACGACTACGGCCCGGTCGCCCAAGGCGAGACGCTTTCGGAAATCGCCCGCGCTACGCGTCCGGACGAAAAGACCAACATCAATCAGATGATGCTGGCCCTGCTCAAGGCCAATCCCAAGGCGTTCTACCAGGACAACATCAATGCGCTGAAGCGCGGCGCGATCCTGCGCATTCCGAGCAGCGACGACATCCGCGCCAGTGGCGCTATCAGCGAGGCCGTGGCGCAAGTGCATAGTCAAAACGAAGCGTGGACCTCGAAGGCGCCCGTAACCGCCCCAACCCTGGTCGCGCACACCGGCACTCCGGCCACGGCCGCGCCGGCGAAGCCGGCCGCCAGCGATGCCGGCAGCAAATCGCAAGAGCGCCTGGCGCTGGTGCCGCCGCGCGCCGGAAAGGGCGATGCCGGCACTGACCGCGTCGGCGCAGCTGGCGGAACCGGCAAGGACGATGCGGCTACCAAGGCCGAATTGGCGCGGACGAAAGAAGCGTTGACGAGCCGCGAGCAGGAAGCCGCCGAACTGAAATCGCGCGTCAAGCAACTCGAGGATATCGGCAGCAAGGATCAGCGCCTGATCTCGATGAAGGATTCGGAAATTGCCGAATTGCAGGCAAAGTTGAAAGACCTGCAGGCCAAGACGGCGGCCAGCGCTGCTGCTGCAGCGGCCAAGCCTCCTGTCGCAACGACTGCCGCCCCGCCGCCGGCTGCTGCCGGCAAGCCCGACCAGAAAGTGACGGCCAAAGACATCTGGGGCGACATGAGCGCCGCGGACAAAGCTGCTGCGGACAAGGCTGCGGCCGACAAGAGCGCTGCGGGCAAACCCGCCGCGGGGACGCCGGCTGCGACGACGAGTCCGCCGCCCGCAACGGCTGCCGTGACGACGCCCGCGCCGAACACGACGACTCCGCCCGCGGCTGCGCCGAGCACGAGCTCGACCGCGTCGAACGCGCCTCCGGCTTCGACAACGCCGGCAGCGACGACGCCAGCGGCGACGCCCGAGCCAACAGCCGGAAGCGTGGCCGTGACATCGCCGCCGGCGACACCTTCAACTGGGTCGGCGAGCTCCACCGAAACGCCCGTCGCGGCTGCCTCGCCAGCTGCATCGGATAGTTCAGCATCGGCATCGAAGCCGGCAACGACCGCGGTCGCACCGGTGAAGTCGGCGCCGGCGGCCAAGGTCCTGCCGCTGGAGCCCGCTGGCGAACCGTTCTACAAGAACCAGAACGTTCTGCTCGGCGGCGGCGCCGCGCTGCTGCTGGTCGGATTGCTCGCGCTGATGCGCTTCATGCGCAAGCCGAAGCCGTTTGCCGTTGGCGGTATGGTTGGTGGCGAAGGCGATCTCGGGCCTGACGCGGTTCATGAAGAAGAAGGGCTTCTCGACACACTGCGGCAAGACCCGGGCAACAGCACGGCATCGCTCGAACTGCTGCGCCACTACTATGCCCGCGGCGATGCGGCCCGATTCGAGGAAGCCGCTGAGCAGATGCATGCGCATCTGGTCGACCCGGCTGCGCCGGAATGGGACGAAGTGCTGGCGATGGGCGCCGTGCTCGCGCCGCACAACCCGCTGTTCGGACAGGTTTCCATGCACGAACACGAAGGTGGCGAGGCCCATGCGCACGCCGAGCCGCCGGACGAGTTCGTCTTCTCCGAGCCGATGCATACCCAGGCGGGCACGTTCGACGACCGGCCGCTGCACGCCGGGAACGAGCCGGCTGTCGAGGAACAACGATTCGACTTCGATCTGCCGGTGCGCGCCGAAGACACGCCTCCGGACACGGCAACGCTGTTCCACGAGCCGCTGCCGGACTTTACCCGTGAGCACGAGCAGCACGCGGCCGAATCCATCAGGGACCATCACGTGGAAGCGCCGGCAGAGCCGCAACCGGAGCACACACACGTGGCGCAGCCCGACGAGCTGTTCGTCGGCGAGGATGCGATCGGCACCAAGCTGGACCTGGCCAAGGCCTATCTCGACATGGGCGATCCGGAAGGTGCCCGGTCGATGCTCGATGAGGTCATGTCGGAAGGCAACGACTCGCAGAAGGACGAAGCCCGCAAGCTCCTGGCCGAGATCAAATGACCTCAGGATGAAGTTTGCTGGTAGGTAACGCGGAAGCGCGCTGAGTCAAGATCCGGTTTCACCAGGAACACCAACACTCGACGTCATCCCCGCGGCTCTCAACAGCGGAGCTGGTCAAGCGGCGATCCATGTTGATCTTGTTCGCCGAAAAAAAGCAAAATGGACTACGCGCCGCTCCTGCGGCGCGCCCTTCGGGCCATTCGCTGGGCGAATGTTCGCTTCGGCATCGTGCCTTCGCAGTCCCGCTTTCGCGGGAATGACGGCTGGTTTGGAATCCCGCTTTGCGCATCGCACTCGGCATCGAATATGACGGCACCGATTTTCTCGGCTGGCAGCGCCTGACCCATGGAAACACGGTACAGGGTTGCGTCGAAGCGGCGCTGAGCTTCGTCGCTGATGCCCCGGTCGCCGTAACCTGCGCGGGACGCACCGATGCCGGCGTGCACGCGCGCTGCCAGGTCGTTCATTTCGATACCGACGCGCAGCGCAGCGAGCGCAGCTGGGTGCTCGGCGTCAATTCGCGCCTGCCACGCAGCGTCGCCGTGCGCTGGGCGCGCGTCGTCGGCGACACATTCCACGCGCGCTACAGCGCGACGGCGCGGCGTTATCGCTATCTGATCCTCAACCGGCCGGTGCGGCCGGCGCTCGACGCGCGCTATGTGGCCTGGGAACGCGCGCCACTCGACGCGCAGGCAATGCACGACGCCGCCCAGGCACTCGTCGGCGAACACGACTTCAGCGCGTTTCGCGCGATTGCCTGCCAGGCGCACACAGCGCGGCGCAATCTGCGCGAAATCGCCATTGCGCGTGACCGCGAGCGCATCAGCGTCGAAGTCGAGGCCAATGCGTTCCTGCATCACATGGTGCGCAATATCGTTGGCAGCCTGCTGCTGGTCGGGCGCGGCGAGCAACCGTCGGCCTGGATTGCGCACCTGCTCGAGGGTCGCAATCGCGAAGTCGCCGGGCCGACCGCGACTCCGCAGGGACTGGCTCTGCTCGCGCCGCGCTATCCTGTCGAATTCGGATTGCCCGGGGAAGTCAGCCGGTGAAGATTGAACGCGTGAGAGTCAAGTTCTGCGGATTCACGCGGCGCGAAGATGCGCTGGCCGCCAGCGCGCTGGGCGTCGACGCGATCGGTCTGGTGCTGGCGCGCCGCAGCAAGCGCTTTGCCGGCATCGGCAACGCACGCGATATCCGTCGCGCGCTGCCGCCATTCGTCACCGTGGTCACATTGTTCATGGATGACGAGCCGGGGTTCATCGCCGAGGCAATCGCTACGGTCAGGCCGGACCTTCTGCAGTTCCACGGCAGCGAAGAGGCGCCGGATTGTGTACGCTACGGGCTTCCGTATCTGAAAGCGGTACCGATGGGAAACGGTGGTGACTGGCGTGCCGTCGTGACGGCACATCCTCAGACCGCCGGCTTCCTGTTTGACGGCAACGTGGCAGGCGAGCAGGGCGGCAGCGGCAAGCCGTTCGACTGGGCGCAGTTGCCTGGCAGCCTGTCCGCCCCAATGATTCTGGCCGGCGGGTTGACGCCGGAAAACGTCGGCGACGCGATTCGCGCGGCCCGTCCCTACGCGGTCGACGTTGCCAGCGGCATCGAGTCGACACCGGGCGTGAAGGATTTGGAAAAAATGCGGCGCTTCGTCGCTGCGGTGCGTTCCACTGAGTGAGGTTGGCAATTGGCTGCAAATTTCAAAAGTATTGAAACCACCACAACCGGCGAGATCGACTACGCGGCGTATCCCGACGCGCACGGCCGCTTCGGCCCGTATGGCGGCATTTACGTCGCCGAAACGCTAATGGCGCCTCTGGCGGAATTGACCGCGGCCTATCTGCGCCTGCGCGATGATCCGCAATTCATCGCCGAGCTCGATCGCGACCTCAAGCACTACGTCGGCCGGCCGAGCCCGATCTACCACGCCGAGCGCCTGTCGAAGAAGACCGGCGGCGCGCAGATCCTGCTCAAGCGCGAAGACCTCAACCACACCGGCGCGCACAAGATCAACAACACGGTCGGCCAGTCGCTGGTCGCGCGGCACATGAGCAAGCGCCGCATAATCGCCGAAACCGGCGCCGGCCAGCATGGCGTTGCAAGCGCGACCGTCGCCGCGCGCCTCGGCCTCGAATGCGTCGTCTACATGGGCTCGACCGACATCGAGCGCCAGGCGATCAACGTCTACCGCATGAAGCTGCTCGGCGCGACCGTGGTTCCGGTCACGTCCGGGTCGAAGACGCTGAAGGACGCCCTGAACGAAGCGCTGCGCGACTGGGTGACGAACGTCGACAACACGTTTTACATCATCGGCACGGTCGCCGGTCCGCATCCGTATCCGCTGATGGTGCGCGACTTCAACGCGGTCGTCGGCCGCGAAGCGCGCGCGCAGATGCTCGAGGAATACGGACGCCTGCCGGACACGCTGGTCGCCTGCGTCGGCGGCGGATCGAACGCCATCGGCCTGTTCCATGCGTTTCTCAACGATCGCGCTGTCGCGATCGTCGGAGCCGAAGCGGCGGGCGAGGGGATCGCGACCGGGCACCACGCCGCGTCGCTGGTCGCCGGGCGCCCCGGTGTCCTGCATGGCAATCGCACCTACGTGCTCTGCGACGACAACGGCCAGATCACCGAGACGCACTCGGTTTCCGCCGGTCTGGATTATCCTGGCGTCGGCCCGGAGCACGCCTGGCTCAAGGACACCGGCCGCGCAAGCTACGTCGGCGTGACCGACGACGAGGCGATGGCTGCCTTCCACGAACTGGCGCTGACCGAAGGAATACTCGCTGCGCTCGAATCCAGCCATGCCGTGGCGCACGCGATGAAGCTGGCCCGCACCATGGCAAAAGATAAAATGATACTTGTGAATTTATCCGGCCGCGGCGACAAGGACGTGCATACGATCGCCAAGCGCGAGGGAATTTCGCTGTGAGCGGCGATAGAACGCGAGGTGTTGGTGAAAAGACGGTAGCCGGGAGCCGGGAGCCGGGAGCCGGCGAGCGGGGTGTTGCGATCGGAGACCCGAACGCTGTTCCGGTTAGCGGCTACCGGCTGCCGGTTACCGGCTCTACGGCCAACCGCATCGACCAGCGCTTCGCCGAACTCAAATCCGCCGGCCGCACGGGACTGATCCCGTTCGTCACCGCCGGCGATCCGCTGCCGGATGCGGTCGTGCCGTTGATGCATGCGCTGGTTGCCGCCGGCGCCGACCTGATCGAACTGGGCATGCCGTTTTCCGATCCGATGGCGGACGGGCCGGTGATCCAGCATTCGAGCGAGCGTGCGCTCGCGCGCGGGATCGGGCTGCGGCACGTTCTGGGTTGGGTCGGCGATTTTCGCAAGAGCGACGCCACGACGCCGATCGTGCTGATGGGCTACCTCAATCCGATCGAGATCTACGGTTACGAACGCTTTGCCCAGGCCGCCGTCGCCGCGGGCGTCGATGGTGCGCTGATCGTGGATTGTCCGCTCGAGGAGTCGGCGACGATCGCCGCGCTGCGCGCCGCGGGATTGCGCCAGATTTTTCTTGCCGCGCCGACGACGGCCGACAGACGCCTGGCCGAAGTGTGCGAACGCGCGGAAGGATTCCTGTATTACGTTTCGTTTGCCGGCATCACCGGCGCCGATCGCCTCGACCTTGCGCCCGTGCAGGCACGCGTCGCGGCAATCAAGTCGCGAACGCAGACGCCGGTGGCGGTCGGATTCGGCGTGCGCGACGCCGCATCGGCCGCGGCGATAGCGCAGTTCGCCGACGCCGTCGTCATCGGCAGCGCATTGGTCGAGAAACTCGCGAACTGTGCGACCCCGGACGAGGTCTGTGTACGCGCGGCAGGATTTCTCGCTCCGATCCGCGCCGGACTCGACGCCGGAGCGGATGCAGGCGCAAGCGCGCATGCCGCGTGAGCCGGAAAAACCCGAACAAGCCCTGCCGGCCGCGCCCGAACTGGCGCCGCCTATCGATACTGGAGAAGTTGGCGACATGAGCTGGTTGCAGAAACTGATGCCCTCGCGCATCCGCACCGAAGGCACCTCGAAAGGCAAAGTGCCCGAGGGCCTGTGGGAAAAATGCGAAGGCTGCGGCGCGGTGCTCTATCGGCCGGAGCTGGAGCGCAATCTCGATGTCTGCCCGAAGTGCGGCCATCACCATCCGATCGGCGCGCGCCAGCGCCTGGCGGCGTTCTTCGATGCCGACAGCACCAAGGAACTATTCGCCGAACTCGAGCCGGTGGACACGCTGAAATTCCGCGACTCGAAGAAGTACAAGGATCGCATCGTCGCGGCGCAGAAGCAGACCGGCGAGAAGGATTCGCTGATCGTGCTGCGCGGTCTGCTCAAGGCCGAGCCACTGATTGCCTGCGCGTTCGAGTTTGCATTCATGGGCGGCTCGATGGGTTCGGTCGGCGGCGAGAAGTTCGCGCTCGGTGCCGAACAGGCCCTGGACGAACGTATTCCGCTGGTCAGTTTTGCCGCCAGCGGCGGCATGCGCATGCAGGAAGGCCTGCTGTCGCTGATGCAGATGGCCAAGGTATCAGCCGCGCTGGCGCGCCTGCGCAGCGCCGGCATCCCCTACATTTCCGTGCTCACGCATCCGACGACCGGCGGCGTCTCGGCCAGCCTCGGCATGCTCGGCGACATCAACATCGGCGAGCCGAAGGCGCAAATCGGTTTCGCCGGCCCGCGTGTCATCGAGCAGACCGTGCGCGAAACGCTGCCGGAAGGGTTCCAGCGTTCCGAATTCCTGCTCGACCACGGCGCGATCGACCTTATCGTCGATCGGCGCGAGATGCGCGACAAGGTCTCGGCGTTGCTCGCGTTGCTGATGCGTGCGTCCAAGGCCGCGTAATAAGAGAGCCAGGGCTTAGGGCTGAGGGCTGGCGCTGAGGGCTGAGCGCTGAGGGCTGAGCGCTGAGGGCTGAGTAGAGCCTCCTCCTCATTGCTCGCGAGTGTGTCTGGTGCGCTTAGGGAACCTCTGAATAGGTCGTCATTCCCGCGAAAGCGGGAATCCATCTTGATCTCGTTTCTTTGATCAAAAAAGCAAAATGGATTCCCGCTTTCGCGGGAATGACGGCATTTCTTGAGTTTTTCAGAAGTTCCTTAGGCGTGTAGTTCCACCTGGGCGCGAAGCTTGCTCAGCCCTCAGCCCTCAGCCCTCAGCCCTCAGCCCCCAGCCCCCAGCCCTCAGCCCTCAGCCCTCATTTCCATGCGCAACCTCAGCGACTGGCTCGACTATCAGCAGCGCGTGCATCCGCGCAGCATCGAGCTCGGCCTGGCGCGCGTGCGCGAGGTCTGGCAACGGCTCGGCGCCGGTGCGCCCGCACGCGTAGTCATCACGGTCGGCGGAACCAACGGCAAGGGTTCGACGGTGGCGTTCCTGGAAGCGATGCTCGTGGCGATGGGCAAGCGCGTGGGCTGCTACACATCGCCGCATCTGCAGCGTTACAACGAGCGCGTGCGGCTGCTCGGACGCGAGGCCGGCGACGCCGAACTGATCGACGCATTCGAGCGCATCGAGGCGGCGCGCCTGATGCCTTCGCGCGACCCGATCGCGTTGACCTATTTCGAATTCGGCACGCTGGCCGCGCTGTGGATTTTTGCGCAGAACAAACTCGATGTCGTCGTGCTCGAAGTCGGCCTCGGTGGCCGCCTGGACGCGGTCAACATCGTCGACGCCGACGCCGCGATCGTTACGACGGTCGACCTGGATCACCAGGACTGGCTCGGCAACGATCGCGACAGCATCGGTTACGAGAAGGCTGGCATCTTCCGCGCGGCGCGGCCGGCGATTCTCGGCATGCCCGAACCGCCCGCCGGATTGGTTGCCGAGGCGGCACGACTGGGTGCGGATATTCGCCGGGCTGGCATCGACTATGACTTTTCGCCGCAGTCTTCCGGCTGGCAATGGCGGACCGGCGAAGCAAGCATCGACTTGCCGCAGCCGACGCTTGCCGCGCCATGCCAGACGGCGAACGCCGCAGCGGCCATCGCGGCGCTGCATTGCCTGCGCGAGCGCATCGGCTGGGATCCCTCCGCCCTGGCAACGGGTGTGCGTAACGCGCGGCTTGCTGCGCGGCTGCAGCGTTTTGCGCAGACCGGCGCCGCCGAAGTCATCGTCGATGTGGCGCACAACCCGCAGGCTGCCGGCGTGCTCTCCTCGTGGCTCGAACAAAATCCGATCGCCGGCCACACGTTCGGCGTATTCGGCGCGCTGGCGGACAAGGACGTCGGCGGCATCGTCGCGCCGCTGTCGTTGCGGATCGACCGTTGGTATCTCGCGGGACTGGATTCGATGACGTCGCGCGGCCTTGCCGTCGCCGAATTGCGCGAGCGCGTAGCCGCGACTGCGTCGCGATTGGCGCCCATCGTGTCCCACGCCGACCCGCGCGACGCGCTCGCCGCCGCGCAACGGCAAGCGGCCGAAGGTGATCGCATCGTCGCGTTCGGCTCGTTCTACGTCGCGGCCGTGGCGCTCGACGCGCTGGATCCGGGCAAGAGGATCCGAACGCGATTGCCGTAGCAGATACGCCTGCGCTCCTCGACACGACTGAATCCGCATTCAGCGCGGATGCGGCGCAGGCGCGGGTATAATGGCGGCGTTGCCGATGAGGTCGCCCATGGATTCTGGTTTGAAACAACGCCTGCTCGGTGCTGCAGTGCTGGTCGCTCTGGCAATCATCTTCGTACCGATGTTCCTCGGCAATGCGCCGCCGAAACCGGACAGCGCGATCCAGAACCTCGACATTCCACCGCTGCCGGAGCGCAAGTTCGAAACGCGTACGCTGACGGTCGAGCCGCCGGCCGGCGCTGCGGCGGCACCCGCAGCGCCAGCAAAGCAGGCCGACAAGCTGCCGACGGTCGACACGAAAGCGCCGTCGACGTTCGAGGCAGCGGACACGGACAAAAGCGGCAAGGCGGCGGAAGCCGCGGCGACGGCGCCGGCGAAAGCCGCTCCCGACAGCAAACCTGCGGCGCCCGCGCCGGCCGAGCCCAAACCCGCGGTCGCCGAGACGCCTGCTGTTCCCGGCGGTCGGTTCAGCATCAATCTTGGTATTTATGCGGATCACGCGCACGCGGACGCGCTTGTCGCCAAGGTCACGAAGCTTGGATTCCGCGCCTACAGCGATGCAACCGAATACCAGGGCAAGAGCGCGCAGCGCGTTCGCGTCGGGCCGTTTGCGGACCGCGCGGCTGCGGAATCGGCGCGGCTGAAGATCAAGCAGGCCGAGCCGAAGGTTCCGAGCAGCGTGGCCGAATCGGCCGAAGCTCAACCGGCGGCCGACGCGCCGGCGACGGCAGTTGGCGCCGATCGCGCCGGAGGCTGGGCCGTACAGCTCGGCGCCTTCAAGTCCGAAGCGGAAGCTAACAAGCTGCGCGATCGCGTGCGCACGGTCAGCATCGCTTCGTTCGTCGATCGCTCCGGCAGCGGCGACCAGACCCTGTGGCGCGTGCGTGCCGGACCCTACGCGGATCGAGCCGGCGCAGAAAGCGCGCGCGCAACGCTCAAGCAAAAACTGCAGACCGACGGCGTGATCGTGACGCAGCCCTGACCTGCGTGAAACCGGAAAAGTTTACGAATGAACTTTGCCGACTACTGCATCATTGCCGTGCTCGGTTTGTCCGTGCTGATGGGACTGTGGCGCGGTTTCATCGGCGAGGTGCTGGCGCTGGCTTGCTGGGTCGTGGCGTTCTGGGTCGCGTGGGAGTTCGGACCGCGTCTTGCCGCCGCATTCAGCGGCATCGACGCGCCGTCGGTGCGTCTGCTGCTCGGCTACGCGATCTGCTTCATTGCCGTGCTGATTGCCGGTGCGATCGTGAGTTTTCTGATGCGCAAGCTCGTTGCCGGCAGCGGCCTGACGGGCAGCGACCGTCTGCTCGGCATGGTGTTCGGACTCATGCGCGGCCTGGTGCTGGTCACGTTGATCGTACTGCTGCTCGGCTTCACGCCGCTGCCGCGCGATCCGTGGTGGCAGCACTCGCAGTTGCTGCCGACGTTCCAGGAAGGCGCTCACTGGGTGGCGGCGCGGTTGCCTCCGGAGGTGACCCGATACCTTGATTTGCGTGGATTGCTGCCGCAGATATCGGTACCGGCAGCGGCAGGACAACCGGCGCAGAAACCGCCGGAGAAGGGCAAGTGACCGTCGCCACGGGGCAGCGGCAGGTTCTGGATTTCGGCTCGACCCGGCAACCAACGCGACGCGTTCGGTTCTGGCGGGCCGCGCAGACGGCGTCTTCGGAGCGAATCAGAGCATGTGTGGAATCATAGGTATCCTCGGCAAGTCCGAAGTGGCGTCGGCGTTGTACGACGGCCTGACCGTGCTCCAACATCGCGGCCAGGACGCGGCCGGAATCGCCACGGTCGATGGCAATCGCCTGCGCCTGCACAAAGGGGCGGGCCTGGTCGCCGACGTGTTCCAGCGCGACGAGTTGCTCACGCTGCGCGGCCACATCGGCATTGGCCACTGCCGTTATCCGACCGCCGGCTCCGACTCGAGCGCCGAGGCGCAGCCGCTGTACGTGAATTCGCCGTACGGGATCGCCTTGTGCCACAACGGCAACCTGATCAACACCGAAGCGCTGCGGCGCGAGATGTACGAAGGCGACCGCCGCCACATCAACACCGATTCGGATTCCGAAGTCCTGCTCAACATCTTCGCGCATGAATTGCAGATCCAGGAACGGCACGCGCTGACGCCCGACCACATCTTCAAGGCGGTCGCTGGCGTGCACGAGCGCGCGCGCGGCGGCTACGCCGTGGTTTCGCTGCTGCTCGGCTACGGCATCGTCGCGTTCCGCGATCCGCACGGCATTCGCCCGCTCGTGCTCGGCGAGCGCGAGACGGCTGCGGGCAAGGAATACGTCGTGGCTTCGGAATCGGTGGCCCTGGATATCCTCGGCTTCAAGTGCCTGCGCGACGTCGCCCCCGGCGAGGCGGTCCTGCTGAGTGCCGACGGGCGCCTGTTCACGCGCCAGTGCGCCGACGGGCGCCTGCATGCGCCGTGCATTTTTGAATATGTATACCTGGCCCGGCCGGACTCGATGATCGAGGATGTATCGGTGTACAAGGCGCGCCTGCGCATGGGCGAGCGGCTCGCGGCGAAGATACTCAAGCTGCGTCCCGACCACGACATCGATGCCGTCATCCCGATCCCCGACACGGCGCGCACGGCGGCGAGTTCGCTGGCGCAGGCGCTCGGCGTGCCGATGCGCGAAGGCTTCGTCAAGAACCGCTACATCGGCCGCACGTTCATCATGCCGGGGCAGAGCGAACGGGTGAAGTCGGTGCGGCGCAAGCTCAATGCGATCGGCCTGGAATTCCGCAAGAAGAACGTGCTGCTGGTCGACGACTCGATCGTGCGCGGCA
>Ga0163162_10004821_pt1 | contig 13020 bp, 7 predicted proteins | sample S55metaG_FD_115310 | JGI IMG/M metagenome (GOLD analysis project Ga0163162, IMG submission 115310) | Switchgrass rhizosphere microbial communities from Kellogg Biological Station, Michigan, USA - S5-5 metaG | ecosystem: Host-associated > Plants > Roots > Rhizosphere > Soil | place: USA: Michigan...
CCAGCAATTTGCCGAGGGTATAACCAGCACTACCCAGTTTTTATACGATTGCCCCAATGTAAATACCCAATACCGGCTGACCCGCCTTGATTTGAGTACACCAACCTACACCCGCGGACCAGGCGAAACAACAGGCGTGTTTGCATTGGAATCTGCAATGGACGAGATGGCTTATGCCCTTAACATGGATCCGCTGGAATTCCGGAAAAAGAACTATGCCGAAAAAGATCCGCAGCAAAACCTGCCATGGTCGAGCAAATACCTTAACGAATGTTATGAGATGGGCGCGACGCATTTTGGCTGGGACAAGCGTAAGCAAAAGCCCGGTTCAGTAACGAAGGACGGATGGCTCGTGGGCTTTGGCCTGGGGTGCGGCGCGTACGGTGCCGGAAGGGCAAATTGTACCGCACGTGCCAAACTGAGTGCCGATGGAATACTATTAATACAAAGCTCGAGCAGTGATATGGGCCCGGGAACCGCAACTGTTATGGTCAAGATCGCTTCGGACATCATTGATATACCGGTTGAAAATATAAGGTTTGAGCTGGGCAGTTCGGCATTGCCGGCAGCACCGGGGGAATATGGTTCCATAACCACCTCTTCAGTCGGTTCTGCAGTGTACGATACCTGTACAGCGCTTAAAGAAAAATTTAATCAAACATTAGGGAATGGCGGCAGCGACAAGCCTGATTATGTTAAGATATTAAAAGAACACAACCTGCCATATCTGGAGGTTACGCACGAATCGTCGGGCCGCTCGCTCGAAGCCGGTAAATATTCGGCTCACGCCTATTGCGCCCATTTTGTTGAAGTGCATGTTCACCCAAGTTTAGGTACCGTTAAAATAACCCGCGTTGTATCGGCTGTGGACGGCGGTAAAATATTAAACCCGATAACTGCGCGTAGTCAGATCATCGGGGGTGTAGTTTGGGGAATTGGCATGGCGCTGATGGAGGAAGGTGTAATTGATCATCGTTATGGCAAATATGTGAACAGCAACCTGGCCGAATACCACGTAGCCTCGAATGCTGACGTACCGCAAATTGAAGTGCTTTTTGTTGATAAAAAAGACCCTGTTACCAACCCGATGGGTTCAAAGGGAATTGGTGAGGTTGCTATTGTGGGCTTCGCCGCTGCAGTTGCCAATGCGGTATTTAACGCCACCGGCAAACGTGTAAGGGATTTGCCTATTACGCCTGATAAGTTGGTTTGATGGGTTGGTTGATTAAGTTGATTGAGTTGGAATGAGTTGATTAAGTTATATCGTTAAAATAGTTAGCGTTTACCGATGAGAAACAAAACGATAAGTAAAGCGGCATCCAATGAAGGCTTAAGCCGCGTTGACGGCCGGTTGAAAGTTACCGGGGGTGCCAAATATTCGGCCGAGTTTAAGGTGCCGGGTTTGGCCTACGGCGTTTTGGTAGGCAGCACAATTACAAAAGGCTCCATAAAATCTATCGATGTAAAGGCAGCAAGAAACGCGCCGGGTGTTTTGGCGGTTATCTCTCATTTTAATTGTCCTAAAATACCGGGCTACCAGGTGGAACCGGGCAAAACCGAACCCGCGAAAGGGACTTATAAGCTATTCTATAACAATAAAATTTTATTTAACGGACAGCCGGTTGTTGTTGTGATTGCGGATATTTTTGAGCGTGCTTTATTTGCGGCTTCGCTGGTTAAAGTTCAATATAACACTGATAAACATCGTACCAAATTGCTTGATAATTTCGCGTCAGCCTTTGCCTCCCCGGATGGTGCTGAAACAAAGCGCGGCGTTGTTGACGCCTGGAAAACTGCCCCTGTAAAACTGGAACACGAGTACGTTATACCCTCGGAAGTGCACAGCCCGATGGAAATGCATGCTATTACTGCCCGTTGGGATGCTGAAGACAAGCTTACCGTTTGGACCAAAACACAAGGTGTTAAAGACACTCAAAATGGAATAGCGACAATATTCAGGATACCGGCGGACCATATCCAGGTAAATTCAAAGTTTGTAGGCGGCGCTTTTGGCGGCGCGCTACAGGTTTGGCCACATGAGGTTGCTGCTATTATAGCGGCCAAAGTAGTTAAGCGTCCCGTTAAGTTGATGTTGGGGCGTGCAGATATGTTCACTTCGGTTGGATACCGTCCGCATACCTGGCAAAAAATAGGGATTGGTGCTGCGGCCGATGGCAAATTGGTTGGCATCACACACGAAGCTATCGGGCAAACCTCAACCTATGAGGATTTTAATGAAGGCACGCCGGGCATTAGCCGGTCCCTGTATGCTTGCCCCAATGTAAATACCAACTATAAAATAGCTGCGCTTGATATAGGTTCGCCTACGTGGATGCGTGGGCCGGGAGAAGCAACTGGCACTTTTGCGCTCGAATCGGCTTTGGATGAACTTAGTTATGCATTAAATATAGACCCCGTTGAACTACGGGTGAAGAACTATGCCGAAACTGACCCGGGAAGCGGTAAGCCTTTTTCCAGCAAATATTTAAAAGAAGCCTACAAAATGGGTGCAGATCATATTGGCTGGAATGATCGTAATTCCAAGCCCGGCAGTGTTTTAAAAGACGGTTGGCTGGTGGGCTATGGTATGGGTGGTGGTAGTTTTGGCGCTTACCGCGATCAGGCGACAGCAAGGGTAGTAATGACGGCCGATGGCACACTCCTCATACAAAGCTCGGTTAGCGATATCGGGCCTGGGACGGGTACGGCCATGGCGATTATAGCATCGGAGGTGATGGGAATGCCAGCCGAAAAGGTACAGTTTGAAATGGGGGATTCTTCACTACCTTATGCACCCCAGCAGGGCGGCTCGGCAACTGTGGCAACTGTTGGATCGGCTGTTTATGCCGCCTGCACAGACCTGAAAGAAAAATTTCAAAAACTTATTGGAAACGGCGGCGCCGACAAACCTGATTATATCAAAATACTAAAACAACATAATTTACAAACGTTGGAGGCCACCACGTTGTCAAAAGGTGGGCCCGATATGGAGAAATATGCCATGTACTCGTGGTCGGTGCATTTTGTAAAGGTAAACGTACATCCCGCTACCGGTGTTGTAAAAATAGAAAGAGCAGTATGTGTTGCGGATTGCGGGCACATTGTAAGCCCTAAAACTGCCCGAAGCCAGGTTGTTGGCGGCGCAATAGGCGGCATCGGGATGGCCCTGATGGAAGAGGTGGTTATTGATCACCGTTATGGCCGCCTCGTAAATAACAGCTTTGCCGACTATCACGTACCGGTAAATGCGGACATCCCACAGATCGAGGCCTTATTTGTCAACAAGCCTGATCCTTATATAAACCCCATGGGCGCAAAGGGCATGGCCGAAATCGCCCTTATCGGGATGGCTGCCGCTGTAGCAAATGCAGTTTATAACGCCAGCGGGAAAAGGGTAAGAGAACTTCCAATTACACCCGATAAATTGGTGATGCTGGATGAAGTAGGGTTGAGTTGATTGGAGCTGATTGAGTTAGATTAAGTTGAATAGGCTGATTAAGTTGGATTGAGTTGATACGGTTAATCAACGAACATGGGATAGACTATGGAAAGCAAGATAATTAAGAAAACAACTGCCGAAGATGGATTGAGCCGGGTGGATGGCCGGTTGAAAGTAACCGGCAAGGCCAAATATTCGGCTGAGTATAAGGTAGCAGGTGTAACCTATGGCGTAATGGTGGGGAGCATTGTCACCAAAGGCGTTATCAAAACCATTGATACCAAACCAGCAGAAAAAGCGCCAGGCGTGCTTACGGTAATCACTTATCTGAACGCACCGGCGATACCCGGCTATCAAACGGATAAACCGCAGCAAAAAGGCTCCTTAAAAATATTTTACGATAACAAGATTTATTTCAACGGACAGCCGATTGCGCTGGTAATCGCCGATACGTTTGAACGGGCGTTGTTTGCCGCATCGCTGGTAAAGGCTACTTATGATACGGAGGCCTTTCAAACCAACCTGAAGAGCAATTTAAATAATGCCTTCGCTCCCCGTAAGGATTATTTACGCGGGCAGGCCGACGCTTATAAATCGGCCCCGGTAAAAGTGGAAGAGGAGTACATTATTCCTACCGAGGTGCATAACCCAATGGAACTGCATGCCATTATTGCCCGCTGGGACGCCGACGATAAAGTAACCGTTTGGGACAAAACGCAGGGAATAAAATCGACGCAGCGCAGCATAGCGCAGGCATTTAAGCTGCCACCCGATAATGTGCAGGTAACCGCGCCTTTTGTGGGCGGGGCATTCGGTGCTGCCTTACGTACCTGGCCCCATGAGATTGCCGCAGTGCTTGCCGCGAAAGTTGTAAAACGCCCGGTAAAGTTGGTATTGGGCCGGCCCGATATGTTTACGTCGGTAGGCTACAGGCCATATACCTGGCAAAAAATAGGTATAGGCGCTACCGCCGATGGCAAGCTGGTTGGCATTACGCATGAAGCAACCGGTCAAACGTCGGCTTATGAAGACTTTACTGAAGGGGTGGTTAATATCAGTCAGCTTTTATACGCCTGCCCCAATGTAGATACAAAGTATAAGCTGGTGTCACTCAATGTAAATACGCCGACTCCGATGCGCGGGCCAGGCGAAGCGACCGGTGCCTTTGCACTTGAATCTGCCTTGGATGAGCTCTCTTACCTGCTCAATATCGATCCGATAGAATTGCGCATGCGCAACTACGCCGAAACAGATCCGGATAACGGAAAACCATATTCAAGCAAGTTTTTAGGAGATGCCTATAAATTAGGGGCAGATCGTATCGGTTGGAGCGAGCGCGCGCAAAAACCGGGTTCGGTTACTAAAGATGGATGGCTGGCGGGTTACGGAATGGGCGGCGGTTTGTTTGGTGCACATCGCAGCAATGCAACCGTAAAAGCGATTATAACTGCCGACGGAAATATGGTTTTACAAACCGCAGTTACTGATATCGGTCCGGGTACGGGGACCGCTATGGTTTCTATTGCTTCGGAAACAACCGGCATCCCGGCAAACAAAATAAGATTTGATTTAGGCGATTCATCATTGCCACCATCGCCCACGCAGGGTGGTTCGGCGATAGTTTCTACCGTTGGCTCGGCAGTACACGATGCCTGCAACGAACTGATCGGAAAATTCAAACTGTTGCCCGGTTATACGGCCGGTACAAACATTGACTATGCGCAGTTGTTAAAACAAAATAACCTGCAGCAACTTGATGTAACTACGGCTTCAAAGGGCGGCGAGGAGCAGGGTAAATATTCCATGTACTCCTGGTCGGTGCATTTTATTAAAGTGCTGGTAAATCCGGCAACCGGCGTGGTTAAAATTGACAAGGCAGTTTCCGTTGCCGATTCCGGAAAAATTATCAGCCCAAAAACTGCAGCGAGCCAGATCAAAGGTGGCTCCATTATGGGTATTGGCATGGCCTTGATGGAAGAGGCAGTAATTGACCATCGTTATGGCCGGCTGGTAAACAATAACTTTGCTGATTATCACGTGCCGGTTCAGGCTGATATCCCCCAGGTAGAAGCGCTTTTTGTTAATAAGGCCGACCAGGTGATAAATCCCATCGGGGCGAAAGGCATGGGTGAGATAGCTACCATAGGCGTTGCGGCTGCAGTAACCAATGCCATTTATAACGCCACCGGGAAACGTATACGCGAATTACCGGTTACGCCTGATAAGTTGATTTAGGATTGAGTTGATTAGGTTGGATTGAGTTGATTTAGTTTAGTCAGTCGTCTTGTTGAAAGAGAGCGTGACCGATTGCAATGGGATTGCGCAAACTTAAAACAGAGTTAACTGATGTTGTGTTAATACTTGACTGTCAATAACTTAGCGATTTAACATATCAATTCGGTTAAACTATGTTAAACGGATTTGGTTGATTTGATGGAAGTGAGTTAGTTGATCCGATAGCTATCGGATGAATTGGGTTAAGTTGATTGGGTTTAACAAGAGCTGGCGTAAATTACCGGTTTACCTCAAATAAGCAATCTTATAAATCCGAAATCCAACTTCCGAAATCCGAAATCGCAGCCAATCATTTTACATCCGCTTAACACTAATCCCATAAATTGCTGTTAAACTTGCATTAAGAAAACTGCTATGAACTTTTTGCCAGGATTTAAACACCACTTCGCAGTTTTCGTTACCATATCAACAAAGCCTTATAATCAATGAAAATAGGAATAGTTTGTTACCCAACTTTCGGCGGTAGCGGTGTTGTAGCAACGGAGCTGGGCAAGGCCCTTGCCGACCGTGGCCACCAGGTTCATTTTGTAACGTATAACCAGCCTGCGCGGCTTGACCTGTTTTCCGAAAATCTGTTTTACCACGAGGTTTCTGTTTCCAATTACCCCCTTTTTGATTTCCCGCCGTATGAACTGGCCCTTGCCAGTCGGCTGGTTGATGTGGTGCGGTTTGAGAAACTGGATATCCTGCATGTGCATTACGCTATTCCGCATGCTTCTGCAGCTTTTATGGCAAAGCAGATTTTGTTAACCTATGGTATTTACATCCCTGTTGTTACCACCCTGCACGGTACCGACATTACCCTGGTGGGTAAGGACAGGACCTTTAAGCCGGTGGTTACGTTTTCGATCAATAAATCAGATGGGGTTACGGCCGTTTCTGAACATTTAAGAAGTGATACCTATAAGTTTTTTGAGATTGAAAACGATATCCGGGTAATCCCGAATTTTATCGATCTTACCCGTTTCAGCTTGAAGGCCAAAGACCATTTTAAACGGGCGATAGCACCTTTTGGCGAAAAAATTGTGGTCCACACCTCTAACTTCCGCAAGGTAAAACGCACGGAAGATGTGGTTAAGATATTTGCCAAATTGATTAAACGAATACCCGCAAAATTACTGATGGTGGGCGATGGCGGCGAGCGCTCTTACTGTGAGCAGCTTTGCCGCGACCTGGGCGTTTGGGATGATGTTCGCTTTTTGGGTAAGCAGGATGCCATAGAGGAAATACTATCCGTATCTGATTTGTTCTTAATGCCTTCTGAATCTGAAAGTTTTGGTTTGGCAGCGCTGGAGGCCATGGCCTGTAAAGTGCCGGTGATCAGCTCAAATGCAGGCGGCTTGCCCGAGTTAAACGTTGAAGGCGTAACCGGTTTTTTAAGGGACGTTGGCGATGTGGAGGGCATGGCCGAAAAAGCCATTTACATTTTAGAGGACGAAAAACGGCTTCAACTATTTAAAGACAATGCCCTGGCACGAGCAAAAGAATTTGATCTTGCAAAGATCCTCCCGGCTTACGAAGACTATTACATTGAAGTAATTGAACGGACGAAAGAGAAAGTAATTTAATAACAGCCTTTTCTGGTGCGGTTAAGCGTTGCGGCTTCCTAACAAACAAAATTTCTTCCCTATCGGTTGTTGAAGTGTGCGTACTTACAACAATCACTTTTATTCAGGGACCAGCGGCCTTGTTCTCCCGGTGCCCAATAAACAAAGTTATCCGCCTGACTTTCAAAACTCAAGCAGGCTCTGTTATTACGCGTCGCTTTTTAACAGCATCGAAGTGAACAGTTCATTTTATAAAGTGCCAATGGGCGCTACCGTTGCCAAATGGGCGGGCTCGGTGCCCGATGGGTTTAAATTTACTTTCAAGCTATGGCGCGATATTACCCACCAGAAAAATCTTGCGTTTAATCCGGCAGACGTTGAACGCTTTATGCAGGTTATTAACCATTGCGGCCAGCACAAAGGTTGTTTATTAGTACAGTTTCCGCCCGGTTTGCACAGCTCAAATATCGCCTCGCTCCAAAATCTCCTGTCGGTAATAAGGGTCGCCGATCCGGATGGGGAATGGAAAACGGCAATTGAATTTCGCCATGCTTCATGGTATACCGACAATGTTTTTGAGCTATTGGATCGGTATAAAGCGACACTTGTAATTCATGATATGCCTGCTTCAATAGCGCCCTTAAACCCCATTTCTGACGATTTTGTTTACCTCCGGTTCCACGGGCCGGAAGGAAGATACGGCGGAAACTACCAGGACGACTTTTTAGCCGAATATGCAACCTATATCATGGAATGGCTGACTGAAGGTAAATCAGTGTATGTTTATTTCAACAATACAATGGGAGACGCGCTTAAGAATCTTGTAACCCTTAATAAATTGATAAAACAAACGGATTGATTGTAATACCGCTGCTGTATTTATTCAGCTGGTGCGAATTTCAAACAAACGGGGTTACCAATCTCAATGCTGTTCCCGGTATACGTTAGCTTGCCCGTGTCGTTATTGATCCTGTAAACAAAAACGGTGTCGCTATTCTGATTTGCCACCAGTAAAAACTTCCCGGTAGGGTCGATGGTAAAATCACGTGGGTCCTTGCCCCTGCTTGCAACATGTTCAACCAGCGTGAGTTCGCCGGTTTCCTGATTTACAGAGAATACCGTGATCTCATTTGTCTCCAAACGGTTCGAGGTGTATAAAAAACGGCCATCAGGCGAAATATGAATTGCAGCAGCCCCGGTTTTGCCGGTAAAGCCGTCGCGAAGCACGCTGATGGATTGTTTTTGTTTTAATTTGCCATCATCATAATCATAAACGTTTACTGCCGAACCCATCTCCTGCAATACGTACAAGTGTTTTTTGTCTGGTGAAAAATCAATATGTCGCGGACCATAGCCTCCTGTCACACTCTCAAATGCCGGCGATGCTGGGGTTAAAGGCTGTTTCCTCGACGCCCGGTAGCGATAGATATTTATTTTATCTGTACCCAGATCGGTGTATAAAAGATATTTTTCGTCCGGACTAAGCATTGCCGTGTGCACATGCGGCGCCGATTGACGTTCTTTATTAACTCCCTGCCCGTTGTCTTGTATAACCTGCGATGCAGGTGCCAGCGAGCCATCTTTGTTCACTGGCAAAACAGCCAGGCTGCCACCCGAGTAGTTTGCAACAAAAATATTTTTCTGGGCTTTATCTATACTTATATAGCACGGCCCGGCGCCTGATGAAGACTGTTTGTTTATAAGTTCAAGTTTACCCTGCTTTGGCTGAAAGGTGAACGCACTTACTTCACTCTTAGTACCGTTTTCACTTACCGCATAAACAAATTTATTATTGGCGGATACACATAGGTAAGATGGGTTATTTACACCGTCGATTTGACTCAGATAAGCCAGTTTGCCTGTTTCCACATAAAACCGGTAAACGTAAATCCCGTCACTTTTGCCACCAGTATAGGTGCCAATGATCAAATCATAAGTTGATGGCATCGCCTTTTTATGCTGCGCATACATAAGCACGGGAAAAATCAGTAAAATTATTGTCAGGAATTTTTTCATCATCAGGTAAATTGGTTATGATTCACAAGATAGTAATACGAGCTGAAAGCGTAAAGCAAAAAGCTGAAAGCTTCGCCTCAATGGCTGGCTTTCTGCTTTGGACCTTTTGCTTTCGGCTTAAATAAGATGCTTAAGCTGAATCACTTCACTTTCCTCAAGGAAGCGCCAGCGGCCACGCGGCAGGTCTTTTTTGGTAAGGTTGGCGTATACCGCCCTATCCAGTTTAACCACCTCGTATCCTAAATGTTCAAATATGCGCCGCACAATACGGTTTTTACCGCTGTGTATCTGTATCCCTATTTCTCTTTTTGTTCCGCCCGATACGTATGATATCGAATCAGGCTTTATTAAACCGTCTTCCAGCTCAACACCAAAACCAATTTTGTTCATATCCCCCTGCGTGAGGCTTTTGTTTAGCTCAACCTGGTATAGTTTAACAATATTATTACGCGGGTGCGAAAGTTTATCGGCAAGGTCGCCGTCGTTTGTCATTAAAAGCAGGCCCGTCGTATTTCTGTCAAGCCGACCTACCGGGTAGATGCGTTCTTTGCTTGCTTTTTCAACCAGGTGCATTACAGTGCGGCGCTCCTGCGGATCTTCGGTTGTGGTGATATAATCTTTTGGTTTATTTAGCAATACATAAACCATTTTTTCGCGTTTCAGCGTTTCTCCGTTATAACGTATTTCATCTTTTTGCGGGTCCACCTTATGTCCCAACTCAGAAATTACAACGCCGTTTACTGACACTACTCCGGCCGCTATCAGCTCATCAGCCTTACGGCGTGAACATATCCCTGCGTTGGAGATATAGCGGTTGAGCCTGATGAGTCCTGTATCCTTAGTTTCGGGGCCTTTTTTGCGGCCGCGCAAAGTTTTCGCTGGTTTATCCAGATCAGGCGTTATCTTATCGTACGATGGTTTTGAACGCTGTGGCCTATCAGCATTATAAGGTTTATCGCTGGTTGTCCTTTTAAATCCGCTTCCGGCAGATGGTCGGGCACTGAATTTTTTGTCGCCCGTACGTTCTCCGCCGTCCCGATAGCTACCGGGACTTCTTTTTGGTTTGTCGTCGGTGTTAAATGAGCCCGACGATTTGCTGCGCGATGTAAATGGCTTTTTATCTCCGGTGTGTTCGCCGCCCCTGTAGCTATCGGAACTTCGTTTCGGCCTGTCGCCGTCATCAAATGAACCTGGCGACTTGCTTCGCGATGTAAATGGTTTTTTATCCCCGGTTTTGTCACCGCCAAAACTTTTGGGCGGTCTCGGGTCGTTATCAGCAGTTCTGCCTGTATATGGCCTTCCTTTAGCAAATGATCTTTTTTCGCCTGAGGATTCGCCTGCGTCAGAGGGGCGACCACTATATGGGCGGCTCTTTCCTGCAAATGGTTTCCTTTCACTTGCCCCACCGCTAAAGCTGCTCGCCGGTTTATCGAAACCACCTTCCCTGCTTTTAAAGGGTTTGCTTCCTGATGAAGAAAAAGATTTTTTCTCTCCTGAACGTTCGGTACTATACTTTTTGTTTGATTTGTTGTCGCCGGTTTGATCAGAACCGGATGAGGAATTTCCCCTTGATGCAGATGATCTTTTTGGCCTGTCACCAGCTTTTGTAGTTCTGCTGGATGATCTGCCGGACTTGTCGTCGCGACTGTTCCCTGGTCTCTTAAATGCCATGATTTTTTGTTTAGCGCTTTCGCAGCGTGAGGGTCAAAGTTACTGTTTTTCGGGCGATAATTACAATTTTTTTAATCGGTTCAAAAACTGCGGTTAGAGCTTTTAGGGACAGTTTTTGAACCAAAAAACGGGTTTAAAAAAACCGGCAAAAATCTAAGTATTTGATTATGTGCTCCGTATAGGTTACCTTTGCGGCACATTCTACCAAATGTATAACTTATGAATAAAAAAGAAATGACTAGAAAGCGCTTAATTACGTGCTCCGTAATCGTGGTGATGGTAATCATTTCGGGGCTCAATGTTTACGGCACAAGGACACACAAAAAGGGAAGAAAAACTGTAAAATCCCGCCCGCACATCTCAACAATTATCTTCAAAAACGCCGATGCTGAAAATGATTACAGCTTCGCTAACGAAGCCTTACCCATTGACGAACCCCGGGTAAACCGCCGGCTGCAGCGTTCGTTGCAGAGACACAATTTCAAGTGTGTTCAATCGAACATCCTGCAAAGCAAAGCAGAAAAATTATTTCCCATTATTGAACCTATTTTGAAAGCCCATGGTATTCCTGACGACTTTAAATATATTCCTTTAGTTGAATCAGGTTTGTGTGAAGGCACTTCGGCCAGGGGAGCGAAAGGCTTATGGCAATTTATGCCGGGCACCGCCCGCACCTACGGCCTTAAGGTTGGGCACGGGGTTGATGAACGCCTCAACACGCGTAAATCAACAATTGCGGCCTGTAAATATATTAAAGAACTGTACGATGAGTTTAAGAGCTGGACTTTAGCCGCCGCCGCGTACAATAACGGATCGATTAAACTGGCGAAGGCAATTTACAAGCAAAATGAAGATAATTATTTCCGTATGCATTTAAACCGCGAAACCGGGGCTTATGTATATGATCTTATCGCTATGAAAGCTATTATCTGTCAGCCCAGGAAATATGGCTACACCACTTATTATAGTAGTATAAACGCCTTTAAACCAGAACCATCCGATTTGCTAACCTTTAACCGGTAGCAATCGCAATACGGTCAAAAAAATTACATTACGGAGCATTTTGAGGCTGGTTTCCCGATGGGAGGCCAGCCTTTTTTACGTATATTTGCACCCTGTTATCGGGTTTATCTGTAACGGGTTCGCAAGTTTAGGTTTTGCTGTTCCTGTCTTACAACCCGCAAAATCAACCTGATTTAATAACTACAATTCTACATGATTACAAAACCTGTTGACCTGGGCGAGCAAAACGAAGTGGAAGTTTACGGGGCCCGTGTACATAATTTAAAAAATATCGACGTTTCCTTTCCGCGTAACCAGCTTGTGGTTATTACTGGTTTAAGCGGCAGTGGGAAATCATCGCTTGCGTTTGATACCATTTATGCCGAGGGCCAGCGCCGCTATATGGAGACATTTTCGGCTTATTCGCGCCAGTTTATGGGCGCTATGGAACGGCCGGATGTCGACAAAATATCAGGCTTGAGCCCCGTTATTGCTATCGAACAAAAAACCACCAGCAAAAACCCACGCTCAACCGTTGGTACCATAACGGAAATCTACGATTTTATGCGTTTACTTTTCGCCCGTACCGGGGATGCCTATTCCTATGTAAGTGGCGAGAAGATGGAGCGAATGTCGGAAGAGCAGATTTTGAAAACCATATTTGAAAAATTCGACGGCCAGCCTGTTAATATACTTGCGCCGGTTGTAAAAGCCCGTAAAGGCCATTATCGTGAACTTTTTGAGCAAATACGTAAGCAAGGTTATTTAAAAGTATGGATTGACGACGCTATCGCCGATGTTGAACCGAAAATGCAGCTCGATCGCTATAAGATACACGATATTGACATCGTGGTTGATCGGCTGGTGATTAGTGAAAAGGATGGCAAAAGGCTATATACTTCTATCCAGGCCGCATTAAAAATTGCCAAAGGCATCATCCGCATAGCCGATAAGGATAACAATGTATTTTATTACAGCAAATATTTGATGGATCCTGTTTCGGGAATTTCATACGATGAGCCGCAGCCAAATACCGTTTCGTTCAATTCA
>Ga0163162_10004823_pt1 | contig 13016 bp, 10 predicted proteins | sample S55metaG_FD_115310 | JGI IMG/M metagenome (GOLD analysis project Ga0163162, IMG submission 115310) | Switchgrass rhizosphere microbial communities from Kellogg Biological Station, Michigan, USA - S5-5 metaG | ecosystem: Host-associated > Plants > Roots > Rhizosphere > Soil | place: USA...
CAGGTCGGTAAATTGTTTATGGCCGCTTTGGTTTAATTTTGTTAACAGGTCTTCCGGAAGCTTTACAGTTATTTTACGCTCGCCCCGGTTAAAATTGGTTATTACTAATATACGTTGATTGTTGGTATACCGAAGATAAATGTACTGGCGGGTATCAAAGCCCGGCTGATGTTCATTAGCAATCATCAGCTCATAAAAAGCCCCTGTTTTTAAAGCTTCGCTGTTATGAACCGCTGTGAGCAGGTTATGATAAAAGCCGCGTAGCCTCTGTTGATCGGCAGATAATTTTGCACCATCGTATTCATGATTGTTAACCCATTTTTGATGCTCGGGCACACCCCAGTAATCAAATATAGAAGTGCGACCATCATTCCCGCTAAAACCCTCGGTACCCTGAGCCGGCTCTCCTACCTCCTGACCAAAGTAAACCATTACCGGGCCGGTGTTCAACGTAGCGGTGACGATCATACCCGGAACAGCCAGCCATGGGTTGCCTGCAAAATCATTACAGGCGATGCGCTGCTCGTCATGGTTTTCCATGAAGCGAAGCATGTGTTCGTCGATACCTTTACTATCATGGTTCCAAACCGCGTTAATTTCCCAGGTTGATGAGTTGTGCTCATCGCGGGTCAGGCGCTTGATAGCATCATACAGGCCTACTTTATCATACAGGTAATCGAACTTTCCTTTATAAATATAATCGGCGTATTTGCCTTTATCATAGGCTTCGCCAATGAATACCAAACCGGGATGTTCGGCTTTCAGTTTAGGGATCACCCAGCCCCAAAACTCAATCGGCACCATCTCCACCATATCGCAGCGGAAACCGTCAACGCCTTTTTCGCTCCAATAATGCAGGATATCGTAAACCTTATTCCACAGCGGTGGGATAGGGTCGAAATGACCGCGACGGTGATCCATATAATCAACACCGTAGTTCAGCTTCATGGTCTCGAACCAATCGTTAATTGATGGCGCAGCGCTGAATACATCGTTACCTGTTGCCCTGGCAGGATTTTCATCAAATTTCCCATCCTTCAGCGGGCTTTTAAACTCATCGCCCCCCGGATTATATCCCGCCGGCACCACAAAAGGCTGACCGGGCATATAGTAAAAATCGTTAGTAGCACTAAAAGCTTTACCCTTATCATCATCCTCGCCAAAATCACGTACACCGGCAGGTTTAACATCCGATCCATAAGTGCGGGCTACGTGGTTTGGCACCAGGTCCATCAATACTTTTAAGCCGTTGTTATGGGTACGTTTGATGAGGGCTTCATATTCGCCGATGCGGTTTTTAACATCAACTGCCAGATCGGGATCGATATCGTAATAATCCTTAATAGCATATGGCGAACCTGCCCTGCCCTTTACAATATCCGGATCATCGGCTTTAATGCCAAATTGCGAATAATCGGTCATGGTGGCGTGCTCAATTACACCAGTATACCAAACGTAGGTAAAGCCCATCTTTTTGATTTGCTGCAGGGCTTTATCGTTGATATCGTTTAGCTTGCCAACGCCATTTTCTTCAATGGATCCGTTGGTTTTATTAAGCGTTTGGGTGTTGCCAAACAAGCGTGGTAGTAATTGGTATATGATGAGCTTATGATCAGTATTTTGTTCCATTCGTTTTTTTGTATGATGTTTTTGTGCGTAACCTGTGTTGAACAATAACACAGCGCTTAAAATAAAGATTGAATTTAACTTCATAAAACGGCCTTTTTTATATTAACCCGATGTGCCACAATACCGCCGACTGCCGAAAAAATAAAAGCCATCAGAATATCTAAAGCCGGATAAGGAAAAAGTTGAATCCCCAGCATAAGTAATGCTATCCATGCAAAAAAGCCTGCAACCCAGGGCACCATAATTGCCACTGTTAAATTATATAGTTGCTTTTTTTCTGTGAGATGGATAGAGAAATAGCCGACACCGTAAAAAAATGCAGCATTGAATAACAGTGAAAAAATAAATGAGAACAAAGATGGCTCATGCGACATCAAAAGTGCAGGCAACAGAAATACGCCTCCAGTCAAAAAACCTACACCTATTATAATCCCAATAACCCACTTCATATTTTTCTATTATGCTTCAACTAATAACTCATCATTGGCTTTCACCAGTTGCTCCTTACCGTAAACCAGCACGGTAGTTTCCACATCTGATGTATTTTTGATCTGCACACCTTCCTTGCTCACCTTAACGTTCAGCAACGCGCCACGGAAACCAATATGGAATGAAAAAGACGACCATTTTTCGGGGATGAACGGCTGGAATACCAACTTTCCTTCCCTTACACGCATACCGCCAAAGCCTTCCACAACAGCCATCCAAGTACCTGCCATTGAAGTGATATGGCAGCCATCCTCGGTATCGTTATTATAATCATCCAGATCTAAACGGGCGGTACGCAGGTAAAACTCATAGGCACGGGCCTCATCGCCCAGTTTAGCAGCCAAAATAGCGTGCACACAGGGTGACAATGATGATTCATGCACCGTACGCGGCTCGTAAAAATCAAAATTGCGGCGAATGGTATCTATATCATACTGGTCTTCAAAAAAGTAGATCCCCTGTAACACGTCGGCCTGTTTAATATAGCAGGAGCGCAGGATCCTGTCCCAGCTCCATTTTTGGTTGATAGGGCGTTCAGCAGCCGGCAGGTCTTTCACCAGGATCTGTTCTTTATCCAAATACCCATCCTGCTGTAAAAAGATCTGACGCTTTTCATCATAAGGATAATACATCTTATCTACAATATGACTAAACCTGCTGAACTCTACTTCTTCATCCAAACTGATCTTGTTTATCAACGCAGCGTATTTTGCAGGTTCTTCGGCTTTTACTTTAGCGGCCACATCCATGGTATATTGCATGCACCATGTAGCCAGGGTACTGGTATACCAGTTATTGTTTACGTTGTTCTCGTACTCGTTGGGCCCGGTTACGCCCAGCATTACATATTGTTCCTTATCTTCAGACCAGGTAACCCGTTGCGACCAAAACCTCGCTATACCCAGCAACACTTCCAAACCATAATCGCCTAAATAGGCTTCATCGCCGGTATAACGTACGTAGTTATAAATAGCAAATGCTATAGCCCCATTCCTGTGGATCTCCTCAAAGGTGATCTCCCACTCGTTGTGGCATTCGGTACCATCCATGGTAACCATAGGATATAAAGCTGCACCATTTTTAAAGCCAAGCAATTGCGCGTTCTCAATAGCTTTGCCTAATTGCTTGTAGCGGTACAGCAGCAAATTGCGGGTAACTTTTTGCGGCGCTGTCGACAGGTAAAAAGGCACACAATAAGCTTCAGTATCCCAATAGGTAGAGCCTCCGTATTTTTCGCCGGTAAAGCCTTTAGGGCCGATGTTTAAGCGATCATCCTCGCCGGTATAAGTTTGGTTAAGCTGGTAAATATTAAAGCGGATAGCCTGCTGCGCCGATACATCACCATCAATAATGATATCGTTGTGTTTCCATTTTTCGGCCCAGGCAGCAGCTTGCTCAGCCAGCATGGTGTCAAAACCTTTAGCGCTAATGCGATGTAAAGTGGCGTTTAATTGATCAATCAGTTCTTCGGGTTGATAATTTTGCGATGAAAGGTTTGCAGCGTATTTGATAACCGTGATGCTTTCGCCCTGTTTTGCCTGTAAATCAACCTTAGCAGCTACATATTTTTCCTTTTCGATAGCTTGGGTAGCCGGTTCAATTACTTCACCATTTTGAAGGATGCTGAACTTCATACCGGTAGCCACTTCAAAGCCCGTTTTTTTGGTACGCATTACGATATAGCCGCCATCTGGCTGGGTAGCTTTGCTTACCTCATCCCAAAACTTTTCATCGTAGTTGGAATCTTTGTTCACCACATCGCCATCAATTGACGGTGTTAAGGTGATAGCTCCGCTGAAGTTTAACGGCGTAAGCGTGTATTTGATAGCACCCGTTTCATCATCGGCCATGCTGCAAAAGCGGATAGCCTCTACCTTAACTTCTTTGCCTGATGCAGTTTTAGCATGAAAATCGCGCTTCAGGTAACCTTCCTTCATGTTCAGTTCCCGACGGAAATTTAACACCTCGCATTTGGCAAGATCAAGCTGTTCGCCATCTAACAGCACATCAATACCTACCCAGTTGGCAGCGTTGAGTACTTTGGCAAAATATTCGGGATAACCGTTTTTCCACCAGCCTACACGGGTTTTATCGGGATAATAAACCCCTGCCACGTAGTTACCTAACAGGGTATCACCACTGTAAGCTTCCTCAAAATTGGCACGCTGGCCCATACGGCCGTTACCCAAACTAAAGATACTTTCAGAAATTTTATTATAATGAGCGTCGAAGCCTTCTTCAATTATCTTCCACTCATCAGCTTTTATGTAGTTTTTCATTTGCCCCCTCTAAATCTCCCCCTAAAGGGTGAGACTTGAATTTAATAGTTAATACTTTGATTATTTATGCCCTTTTTTAAGCCCTCTCCCTTTAGGGGAGGGTTGGGTGGGGCTTACAACTTATACAATTTATCCAGGGTCATTTCATCCAACCCTTTAATAACCAGGTTAGCTCCGGTAAGTACATCCGGCGAGCCGATGCCTACTACCTTCATATCTCCCGCAACGGCGGCTTCAACCCCGGCAATGGCATCTTCAAATACCACACACTCTTCAGGCAATACACCGAGGGCCTGCGCACCAGCCAAAAACACTTCCGGATCGGGCTTGGCCTTGCTTACTTTGTTGCCATCTATCACCGCATCAAACATATCGGTGATGCCAATTTTTTCCAAAATGGTCATGGAGTTTTTACTGGCCGAACCGAGCGCCGTTTTAAGGCCTACTGCACGGCAGGTTTTTAAAAACTCCTTAGCACCAGGCAGGATCTCTTCAGGCTTCATCTGGTTTACCATTTCCATATACCAGGTGTTTTTTTGGGTAGCCAGTTGTTCCTGCTCGGCTTCGGTTTTGGTAACACCGCCCCAGCCTAATATTAACTGCAACGAACGCACACGGCTCACGCCTTTCAATTGTTCGTTCTGATGCTCGGTAAAATCAAAACCAAGCGAGTTGGCCAGCCTTTTCCAGGCTTTATAATGATAAACGGCGGTATCAACAATCACACCGTCGAGGTCAAAAATGCATGCTTTTATTGTATTCATTTTCTTGGGTAAAACACAGGGAATTAGTCCCCTAAGATATTATTTTAATGGGTAACGCCGGGGATTAATTCTAATACTAAAGTTGTCTTTCCGGGTATGGTGACTTTATCCAGACCAAGCACTTCGTCGGTTAGTACATTCTTCGCTTTTTTAGCATCACCAATGCGTTCAAAATACCTTGCAATAGCAGTTTCCTGCTCTTTATCGCTGCTATTGAACATGATCATTACCGTTTTTTGAGCATCATACCTAAAATAAACATAAATGCCTTTTTCGGGTACAAACTGCATTAGTTTACCGGTTTGCAGCGCCGTGGTAACTTTACGATAGTTAGCCAGCTTGCTTACATAGTTATAAGCATCGTTCTCTTTTTTGCTGCGGCCTTCGGCTGTAAACTTGTTATCCTTATCACCAGCCCAGCCACCAGGGAAATCCTCACGCACCAAACCGTCGGGATTGGAGTAGTTTTTCATCAGGATCTCATCGCCATAATACATCTGAGGTACGCCCCTCATGGTAAGCAACATAGCCATGGCCGATTTGTATTTGGTAACATCTTCACCTACCATGGAGAGCAGGCGGCTCATATCATGGTTATCCATGAATATGGTATTGCGGGTAGCATCCTGGTATAAAAAGTCCTGAGCCACTACGGAGTATAAACGACCAACGCCATCTGTCCAGCCGTCGTTACCGTTAATGGCTTCATAAATTGCATCTTTTAAAACAGCATCGGTTACTCCGGGCAGTTGGGTATCAAAGCCCCGGTTAACGGTATTGCCCTGCGTAAAAAATGCCTGGTTAGCAGCCGACCATACCAGCGTTTCACCAAATATGGAAAGTTTAGGAAACTCAGCTTTAACATCTTTAGCCCATTTGGCCATATAAACAGGCTCATTATAAGGATAGGTATCCAGCCTGAAACCATCGATACCGGCGTACTCTACCCACCAGATGTGATTTTGGGTAAGATAGTTTTGTACGTAAACATTGTTCTGGTTCAGATCGGCCATGCGATGATCAAACCATCCGTCCTGCATCAGCTTGCGATCCATTGGCGACGCATGCGGATCCATCACTGCCGCATCCCTGAAGTTCGATTTGGTATACGTTGGCCACTGGTGTACCCAGCTTTTCATCGGCATATCCTGTATCAGGTAGCCTTCGGTACCTGCGTGGTTGTGCACCAGGTCTTTGATCACCTTCAACCCCATGCTATGGCATTTTTCAATAAACTTTTTATACAGATCGTTAGTGCCATAGCGGGGATCTATCTTATAATAATCGGTAACGGCATAACCGTGGTATGAAGCGTGCGGCTCATCGTTTTCAATCTCGGGCGTAAGCCAGATGGCGGTAACACCTAAATTTTTCAGATAATCGAGGTGGTTCATGATCCCCTGGATATCTCCCCCGTGACGGCTGAACATCGAATCACGGTGAATACCCTGCTCTCGAAGGTTATTGAATGAGTCATTAGTAGCGTCACCGTTGCTAAACCTGTCGGGCATAATCAGATAGATCAGGTCTTTACTGGTAACCCCCTGCGCCCTGCCTGCTGACCTGTCGCGTTTATTAAGCGTATAACTATAAGTAAGGTCCTTTTCACCAGCCTTTTTAAATTTTATCGGGAACGTTCCCGGAATAGCCGATGAAAAAAGTTGCAGGTCAATGAATAAATAATTAGGATTTTCGACTTTATGCACTGCTTTTAGCTTTACTCCTGGGTAAGTAAGCACCACATTTCGGGAGGCAATGTTGTTGCCATGCACCACCAGCTGCAGGTTAGGGTTGCTCATGCCAACCCACCATGACATAGGCTCAACACGCTCAAGTGCAGGAATTTGCGCCTTTGCGCCTAATGCAAGCAGCATACAGCACATGACAGATAGTAAGGTTTTTCTCATATAAAAAATGATAAAAGGATAATTGGTTGATTAAGGACAAGCCCGTAACCGCGTTCCAAATTTATAATAAAATTAATTGCTTGTATGGAAAAAAAATAATTCACACTAATTTGCTTCGAATTAGGGCGAATTACACGAATTACTTATATGCTATGATTTGTGTAATTCGTTTAATTGCTCGCAAAGCGCTAAGCATTCGTGTTAAAAATTTCTAAACTCGAATTAATCCAATCAGCTTGTACAGCGTAATTCGTGTAATTCGAATAAATTGTGGGTGACATGCTAATCATTCGTGTTGAAAATTATTTTCTATCTTTATTTGGATTGATTACAAATAATACCAATATTTGTACCCGTTATATGATTGCGACCACCGAACTAACTTTATGGACCGACGTTTTCAGCACCAAAACAGGTGCAGTTTACCAGTGCGATGCGGAGCGTTGCTGGTATGTTGATTTCGCCGGTAAAGTTGCACGGTTTGATCATCGCAATTTCCTGAAATTACGCAAGGCGGTTTACGCTATCGACATTGAGGAAAAACTTCTTAATACTACTACCGATCCGGATGTGGAGATCATTTTTATCTGCGCCTGCGATCATTGTTATGTACTTTCCCTGGCTCAGATCATCAACCTGAAAGAGCTTTTGGAAGGTACTTTTGTGATGCTGGAACTCAACCATATTATTCACGACCGTCTGTTCAGTAACTCTCTGTAATTTAGACCAATTCTCAATATAATTTAGATTAATTTCATATTGATTTTAAATTAAACTAATATGCTGTAACAGCATTATTATTGCATTATAATTTCATGCAATAAGGCATATAACGTTTAATTTATCAAGATCATGAAAGACCTACTCCGCATAAAAAGCCTGATATCAGCAGATATCGAATTGCTTTTAAACCAGCAAGTTAAGAAAGAAGCACTCTCTTCATCAATATATTTAGCCATGGCTTCATGGTGCAACCGCAATGGTTATGATTTTTCATCTGAATATTTTTTCAAACAAGCAGAAGAAGAACGCCACCACCAGTTAAAATTTTATAAATATATTCTTGATATGGGTGGCAATGCTGTATCACCTGAAGTAACCGGTATCAAACAGGAATATAACTCATTCCGCGAAGTGTTTGAAGAAGCCCTTGACCAGGAGATCAGCGTAACCAATTCTATCAAAAATATTTACGCACGCTGCATGAAAGAGCAGGACTTTATTACTATGGAGTTCCTGAACTGGTTCCTGAAAGAACAACGTGAAGAGGAGTACAAAGCACGTCGCGCCCTGGAACTATTCGAAGTTATCGGCGAAGAAGGTACCGGCAGGTGGCAGATCGACAAACATGTTGGTCAGATTAAATATGACAGTGAGGCGTAAGCCCCGCCCTGCCCTCCCCGGAAGGGAGGGTTCTAATAAAAAAGTCCCCTTGCCATAAGCAAAAGGGACTTTTTTATGCATAATCTTCCTCAAACCCTCTCCTTTGGAGAGGGTTTGAGGAAGATTATTTGATCAGATCCATCAACTTTAAAACGTCCTTGGCGTGATATTCCTTTAACCAGGTATTGCCCGGCTGAATGCTGCATACCGGGGCATACTTACACCTGTCGGTACATTCAGTTTCAATAACCTCAATTTCTTCGGGGCCGTTATTGTGTTTAATATAAGCTTTGGCTATCTTATACATATCCTTACCGCCACGTTTTCCGCATTTGCTGCCTACACATACGTACAGCACTTTATCAGGTATAGTGAACTTGCCCATGGGATTTTGTTTTACAGGCTACAAAGTTAAGGATATGTTATGTGATATTTAAGTAATTACATTGTAACTATCCCGCCAGCTTCTTTTTAATAAATCCTGCAGCCTTGGTATATCCGCCTTCCGATCCATCAACAAAATGGATATGGCCATCTTCCAGGTCGCGAACATAGCATGACATTACCGATTCGCGGCTTACATGGAACCCAAAATATATTTCACCTGCATTTTCCAATTTCATTAATATCTCCTGCAACCTTTTTCGTTGGGCCGAAGTACCCGATATTACTGTATTGATCTTGCCATCAATAACCAGTGTATCCGACATTTCAACCAGCCTATTCAAATAATGCTTCCCCTTTTTGGTACTGAACCAGATATAACCATAAAGCATCACAATCCATTCCTTAAGCAATTCCATCACTTTTACATTACCCAGCTTTACTTTCATTTCCCGGCCCAGCCTGTCAAAAGTCGATTTAAGTTTCAGCTTAGGGACGGATATCGGCTGCCGCTTTTCGGGGTCGCCATAAATTTCATCGATATAACAGATCACTTTTTTGAAAACTTCGGCCTGTTTACTTTCCTCCCGGGCAACAACCAGCAGGGATACCACTTCGTCGGTATTTTCGGGCGGAGGGATCTTGTCCCAGCGACATTGCATCCCGGTCAGATCGAGTTCTCCTTCCTGCGCCATATAATCAAAAGATTCCCCCTCCCGGCCTTTTATCACCTTTTCGGCATAACTTAAGCCATTGCCCAAAACAACCGGGATGGTAAAATTGCCGGTTGTACAATATTTACTGATACACAGTTTGTACCCTTCATCATACACTTGTTTAACAGGCACAATACCAGTGCGCAATTCAAGGTTGAAGTTTTTGCGGGTATTGTCCTTATATAAAACCAGGGCCTTCATCACCGTGTCAACAATAGGTCCGGGTACAATAAACGTTGCCCCATCGCCCCCAAAAAAGAACGGCACAGTTATATTGTGTTTGAAAGCTATATTAAGCACGGATACAATGCTGCCTGTAGCAACGAAATTCACATTTTCGTGCTGTCCGCTGCTTACGGCAAGGGTACTTCCTTTAATATCGGTAATGATGATATGCCAGTCGGCAGGTACATTGTTAAACAACTCCTCTTTAATAAAAAGCTCACCAAGTGGTATGGTGTTCACTTTCAGATCGGAGTAAAAATTTTGGTCGATGGCGGGCATTTTTTCTTAAATAAAAAACAGGCTGATTATGTTTTAAAGATCGTGTTCAATTACGAAAAACGATGCAACAGCGATGGAAAAAATATTTTTATTGTTGTGATATTTCAAACATAAATTCGACATTCAATCAAGTTAAGCCAACCATTATAAACCATCAAGCAAAAGCTAAGTAAATGAAAGCAATTGAAATTATCTCTATCCCGGTAACAGACCAGCAAGCAGCCAAAGCTTTTTACCTGAAATTAGGTTTCGAAATTATAGTTGAGGCCAACTTCGAAAAACAAACCTGGATCCAGATGGCATTTCCCGGTTCGCCGGTTTCTATCACTCTTGTAAATTGGTTTCCGGAAATGCCGGCGGGCAGTGTACGTGGCTTTGTAATTAAAACCGACGACCTTGATAACGAGATTAAAGAACTAAGAGCCAAAGGCCTTGAAGTAGGCGATGCCTAAAAAACGCCATGGGGTAGGTTTGCCACCGTTAAAGATCCCGATGGGAATGCATTGAGTTTGCATGGGAAATAGAACCAGGATTTGGGGGGATTTTCAGATTTATCGGATTTTTTTAATCAAATCCGATAAATCCCTCAATTCCAATTCATCATTTCTCCAGTCAAATCCAATAAATCACTTAATCCGTTTAATCCGCTTTAAAAAAATCTGCACTTTTACCACATGCTAAAAAGATACTCCGCCCTCTTGTTTATTCTTTTGGTTTTATGGGGTTGTAATCCTAACAACACCAAACAACCCGATGCTGATGTTTATAAAGTTGTGAAGGTAAAAGATGGTGATACTCTAGGTTTGCTCAGCAGCGATAACCAGCAGGTTACCGTTAGGCTTGCCGAAATTGACTGCCCCGAAAAATCACAGGCATTTGGGCAGGCGGCTAAAAAATTCACTTCCGACCTTTGCTTTGGTAAAGAGGTAAAATTAATCGGGAACGTGCATGACCGTTATGGGCGTACAGTTGCGCAGGTAGTACTTACCGATGGTACAAACGTAAATTACGCGCTGGTAAAAAACGGCTATGCCTGGCAATACAAGGCCTACTCCAAAAACGCCGAACTGGCTACATTGGAACAACAGGCACGTGAAAACAAGCTTGGTTTATGGCAGGATGCCAATCCTACCCCGCCATGGGATTTCCGGAGGGAAAAGAAACAACCCAAAACAGATTCACTTCAAACCCCAAAACCTAAAAAACATTACCATAAGCGTAAACCAACGCTTGAATATGCAGCCTAAATGGTTAACTTTAGGGGCATATCATTACCCAATCAATGAAGTTTACAAAAGCGCTCATATCCATATTTTTCACTTTACTGCTCATCGGGGTACTGCAAACTAAAATTGGCGTTGTACCTCCATTGGGCAAATTCCTGAGCCCGGCAGATGGTTTTTGGCAAAATGCCGAAAGCAAGCACATTTTACCAGCTCTTAACCTTAAACTTAATGGACTGCAGGGCAAGGTTATCATCAAGTTTGATGAAAACCACATCCCGCACATTTTTGCCAAAAACAAGCACGACCTGTACTTTGCACAGGGATACATGACCGCTACCGACCGCCTTTGGCAAATGGATATCCAAACCCGGCAGGCAGCAGGCAGGCTGGCCGAAGTTATCGGCCCCAAAGTGCTGGATATTGACCGCTATCACCGCCGCATGGGTATGGTTTACGGAGCTGAAAAAACAATACAGGCCATGATGGCCGATCCTGTAATTAAGGATATGATCCTGGCTTATACTGATGGTATCAACAGTTATATTCATCAGCTGAGCCCGAGGGATTACCCGATAGAGTTTAAACTTCTTAATTACGCTCCTGAAGAATGGAAACCTATCAACTGCGCATTTTTGTTAAAGCTTATGTCAGAAACATTGGCCGGCGGCTCAAACGAATTTGCCATGACCAACATCCTGCGCAAATTTGGCCCCGCTACCACCAACGACCTTTTTCCTGATTATCCGATGCACGAAGATCCCATTATCCCCGTAGGGACAAAATGGGACTATTTTAAACCCCTGCCCATTCCTAAACCATCAGCCAACTTTTTGGCCAGCATGACCGATAGTGCAAAAACAAAGCCCCGCGTTGAAGGTATTGGCAGTAATAACTGGGCGGTAGCCGGCAGTAAAACGGCAAGCGGCTATCCTATTTTAGCAAACGATCCGCATCTTAATCTTACACTTCCTTCTATCTGGTACCAGATCCAGCTTTCGGCACCTGGCATGAATGTATACGGGGTATCCTTACCGGGAGCACCCTGTGTTATTTTAGGCTTTAACAACAATATCAGCTGGGGCATTACTAATGTTGATGCAGATGTGCTCGACTGGTATCAGGAAAAATTCAGGGATGTTAAGATGGACGAATACTGGTATGATAATAAATGGAATAAAACTACCCGCCGTATCGAAAAAATTGATGTGCTTGGTCAAAGACCGGTTTACGACACGGTAGTTTATACTCATCACGGTCCCGTTGTGTATCAAAATAATGCTCAAAAATCAGACGGTGCTGATTTTGTTCCGGTAGGTCATTCGCTGCGGTGGATAGCACACGAACCATCAAACGAACTAATGGCTATGTACCTGCTTAATACAGGTAAAAATTATGCCGATTACCGCAAAGCACTCACCTTTTTCAGCGCTCCGGCATCAAATTTTGTTTTTGCAAGTAAAGATGATATAGCCATTACCCCTAACGGTAAATACCCGCTTAAATATAAAGACCAGGGCAAATTTATTTTAGATGGAACCGATCCTGCCGACGACTGGCATGGCTGGGTACCCTTTGAGCATGACCCTACCGTTAAAAATCCGCCACGCGGATTTGTGAGTTCAGCCAATCAATCATCAACAGATCCTACTTATCCTTATTATATCGATTGGACATTTGCATCGTATGAACGAGGTAAGCGTATTAATGACAGACTCGCTGTTATGACTAAAGCCAC
>Ga0163162_10004829_pt1 | contig 13007 bp, 12 predicted proteins | sample S55metaG_FD_115310 | JGI IMG/M metagenome (GOLD analysis project Ga0163162, IMG submission 115310) | Switchgrass rhizosphere microbial communities from Kellogg Biological Station, Michigan, USA - S5-5 metaG | ecosystem: Host-associated > Plants > Roots > Rhizosphere > Soil | place: USA...
TTGGCGAATCATTTTGGCTGGCATTCCCCATTCTGGATGATCGCGGTATTTTGTTCGGCTGTTGGAGTTGTTATCGCCCTGTACATGAAACCAATCAATGAGCATTTAAAAATAAGATCGGATCAGCGAAATCCATTTCATCATTTGGTAAAAACAATTTCACGGTCTCATTACGTGCGTGGATTTATGGCTACCGCTTTGCTGGCGACAGGGGGTTTTATGCTAATGCCTCTCGGCAGTACCTTCAGCAATTTTAATCTTGGAATCAGGCTGGACCAACTATGGATACTTTATGGAGTTTCCGGGGTCTTTACGATCCTTACGGGGCCTGCTATCGGCAAATTGAGTGACAAGGTTGGCAAATACACCATATTTGTTGCTGGTTCTTTGATAGGCATAGTCATGGTTGCCATCTACACAAATCTTGGCATTACTCCATTATGGGTTATTATCATTCTAAGCATACTATTATATATAGGTATCTCGTCCAGGATGATCTCTTCATCCGCATTAATGACGGCGGTACCGGAACCGCAGGATCGGGGTGCCTTCATGAGCATTAACTCGTCGATTCAACAAATTTCCGGAGGAATAGCTTCCGCTGTTGCGGGCCTTATCGTGGTGCAAACAAAAAGCGGTGTTTTGGAACATTATAACAGGCTGGGTTATGTAGTGATCGGTACCATGACGATCACGATTATTATGATGTACTTTCTTAACAAATATGTACAAAATAAAAATGCAAAGTCATTCGCACCAATGATGAAGGAAGAAGTTCAATTGGCGACTGAATGAATTGATTCACCCAAAAATTGAGCAATATGGCAAAGACTACCTGGGAAACTTTTACCACAACCGGCGAACAGTTATTGAAAAAAATAAAAGAATTAATTGCTGAAGGCAATGTCAGGAAGATCATCATTAAAGATAAAAATGGGAAAGAGCTGATGAGTTTTCCCCTGACAATCGGAGTAGTGGGAGCCATGCTGGCCCCGGTACTCGCCGCAGTGGGAGCCCTGGCAGCTTTGATCGGGGAATGTACGCTCTCAATAGAAAGAGAAGAGACGGATTAAAAAGATCATTTGCAGTCCTGTTTCTTTAAATTCCATTCTTGACAATTCAGCACTAACATAGAGGTTTTCAGGTCATTTTTTATTTCTTCTGTTTTTCTCTCACGCAGCTCGCTGTTGTAATCGTGTAGATGAACGCGAATGTTACCGGGTATTTCTATATAATGGTAGATTTTTGATTTGGAAGATGGATCCGAATACCTCAAGTACAATTTTTTATCCCGGTATTCGCAGAAATTATATTTGATGATATAATGACCGGCCGCAAAATGATAAAAAGTATCGTATTCGTACCAATGATGCATCGCAATTTTTTCAGTTCGCTGTTTTGTAAAATCGTCATAAAATAAAAGATCGCAGCGATCATAAGTTGGTTTGTCCGTGCCATACATCGTATCAACGATCACCTTTTTTTCTTCATCGACCAATACGGGCTCTAATTTATAGACCACCCCTTTCGCCACGGGGGTTTCTACGATTATCATGCCGCTGCAATCCCAGGGACAATGTTGGGCAAAACTTTTAAAAAAGATCAAGCCACTGCAAACAACCAAGAGGATCGGTTTCATGGACTAAAGGTAAACCCTGATTTATTACTTTATCATGACACTGGCCGGTATTTACTTTTCAACATTGGACTAAGGGAGGCTGATAAGTAAAAATCATTAGCGCGTAGCAATATAAGTTCAGTAACTTCACAAAAAAAAGTCGCCATGAATATTTTTGTTGCTGGTTTGCCATATGACCTGGATGATGCCGAATTGGAAGAAATATTTGAAAAATTCGGTAAAGTCAATTCCGCTAAAGTTGCTATGGACAAAGAAACGGGCAAAAGCCGTGGCTTTGGTTTTGTCGAAATGCCAGTGGAGACAGAAGCAAAAGAAGCGATCGAGGGACTTAATAATATTTCACTTGGCAAAAAACCCCTCGTAGTAAAAGCAGCGGAAGATCGCCAGGCAGGCAGCGGTGGTGGTGGACATCGGAGCAGCGGTGGTGGAGGTTATCGTGGAGGTGGAGGTGGTGGCGGTAACAGAGGTGGCGGAGGCTATAATAAATTCAATAATAATAATCGTAATCGCTACTGATCTCTTCATAATCTCAGTTCCCCTAATCTCTGCAAACCGTAAAGGATACAGGTTATGTGCATAGCCTGAATGATCTTATTTTCCTTTACCAGGGTTTTTAATTCATCAATACTATATAGTTGAACGCCTATCTCCTCGTTATGATCCAATTTTTGCTCATGAGTTTTTACACCGCCGGTTGCCAGGAACATGTGCATCCAGTTGCTATTTGTTGATGGGTTCGCCGAGATCTTCCCCAGACACTCAAATTTTTTAAACGAATAACCGGTTTCTTCCAGCAGTTCCCGGGCAATAGCATCTTCCAAACTTTTGTCCGTATCATCAACACATCCGCCGGGAATTTCAAGAGAAATTTCTTCGATCGCGTGGCGGTATTGTTCTACCATTATTATTTTATTGTCTTCAGTAACAGGAAGTGCTGTTACCCAGGTTGGAAATTCATAAACATAGTAAGGATCAACAATTTTACCATCGGGAGTTTCACACCTGTCTTTACGAACAGAAAACCATGTGTCTTTAAAAAGGTATTCTGAAGAGAGGATTTTCCAACGCATGTGATTTGAGATTTGAAATTTTAGTCTAACTACGATCTTTAAATTTTTGCCCTTTAATGCCAGGTTCATCCAGATATTTCATGAATCCTGGGATGCCCAAGGCAAGATCTCTGTATTCCTTGATCAAATCAATTGTGTCTTCGGGAAGATAGCTCTGATCCGATTCCCCGATACAATGGCGATCTTGTTAATCCTGATGATCCTTTTGAAATACTTAGAAAGTTTAAAAATTCGGATTGACCTGATCGCTCGACAATATTTTACCACCCCATTCTCTCCCTCAGTGCCGTGATCTGCGCGACGTGATGCTTTCCATGCCAGGCATAATTTCCGAGAACATTCCACAATCTCATTGTTTTTTTATGCTCGGGATGAAAAAGAGTTCTGTTATTCCACTCGTCATCTGATACATATTTAAGAGCTTCGAACCAGCGGGCATGTAATGCATGTAATAAAGTAAGAGAAATATTGATCGGTAATTTTTGAACGTCGTTCATTTCCGCCCAAAGTTTTTCGTCATAAGGTTTGATGGTGGGATTGTCTTCAGTAAGTGCAAGCTTCATGCGGATATAGGCATTCATATGGCTGTCCGCAACATGGTGCACGAGTTGGTGAACAGTCCATCCACCTTCCCGATAGGGAGTGTGCAATTGTGACTCATCCAGGTTTAGAACCGCATTCTCGATTAAAAGCGGGAAAAACTTCAGATCTGCCAGCCACTCAACTTTACGCTCGATAGAAAATGGCTGCTGTTCATACGTGCCAATGGGATACCTAAGATCAATAGCTGCTGTTGTCATATAAATCGATTGTTGAAATGTTATGCTGATGCATTGTTATATCGGTGGTATTATTCATCAATTTCACCATTAAGCAATCAAACAATTTATCCTTCTAATCCTCTCTCAGTGAATGTCCCGTCAAATAAATAAATACATCTTCGAGATTTGCCTTCTTTACTTCCCTTGGTCGTTCAAAACCAGACGCTACAAGATCATCGATCATCTGGTCGGGACTGTTCAATGCAATGATTCTTCCTGAATCGATCACCGCTACCCTGTCACATAAATATTCGGCTTCATCCATGTAATGAGTGGTAATGATCACCGTTGTTCCCCGACCGCGGATCGTCTTGATCAATTCCCACAAACTTCTTCTCGCCTGCGGATCAAGACCGGTCGTTGGTTCGTCCAAAAAAATAATTTTAGGATCATTGATAAGTGTGGTCGCTACAGAAAACCTTTGCTTTTGTCCACCGCTCAGTTCCTTGAATTTTGATTTTGCTTTTTCGGTCAGGTTCACCATCTGCAGCAGTTCCATTGGCTCCATGTCTTTATTATACAGCCCGCAAAAAAGTTCGATCAGGTCAACCAAATTCAGACCGGGGTAATACCCGCTTGTTTGCAACTGCACACCAATGATCTTTTTTATCTCGCCTGGTTCTTTATCAAGGTTGTGTCCATCAACAAATACCTCACCACTTGTTTTTTGCCGCAACGTTTCGATGATCTCCAGTGTTGTTGACTTGCCTGCACCATTGGGTCCCAGCATTCCAAAAATTTCATTTTCGTATACATCGAAGCTGATTCCCTTTACCGCCTCAAAACTTCCATAATTTTTTACCAGGTCTTTTACTGAAATGATCGTTTTCTTTTCCATAGAAGGAGCAATTTACTGCAAAAAATTTTCGGCGAATGCATTTTTGTGTGACCGGCTTCTGCCTTCTGCTGAATTCGCGTGAAGATTATCCTGAGCTTGCTGAAGGATCGCACACTTGTACGTTCGGTAATTTTCCTCCACTTATTTTCTCTATTCACGCGGCTGCCGGCACGCCCGTATTATCTTTTATCTCCCTTATTTTTGAACCATGAAACAATTATTGCTGTTCCTCCTCATCCCATCTTGTGTTTTTTCGCAAACATTTACTTCGCAGGAAATAAACAGGTACAAAGCAGAAGCCCAGCGTGTCACGATCATCCGGGACAATTGGGGCATTCCTCACATATATGGAAAGACGGATGCCGACGCGGTGTTTGGACTATTGTATGCACAGTGTGAAGAAAATTTTCAGAAAGTAGAAGAGAACAATCTTGAAATGATGGGCAGGTTATCTGAAATAGGAAAAGCGGGGCTGTATGATGATCTTCAAATGCGATTGATCTATGACAGCACCGCCGCGATAAAAGACTATGAGAATTCCCCCGAATGGTTCAAAAAATTATTAGATGCCGCTGCCGATGGAGTGAATTATTTTCTTTACAAGCACCCGGAAGTAAAACCATCTCTATTGAAACATTTTGAACCCTGGTTTGCTTTGATGAGAACCAACGGGAGTATATCGGCAACGCAAACAGCAGAGTTGACCCTGGAGGACATTAAAAATTTATATCCAGCCAGTGATCCATCGATTTCCTTTTACGATAAAAGATTTTCAAAGAATGAGACAGAAGAAACAGGATCGAATGGTTTTGCGGTAGCCCCGGTAAAAACAAAATCGAAAAATGCGATCATTTATATTAACCCTCATGTTACTTTTTACTTCCGTACCGAAGTGCAAATGGTAAGTGATGAAGGATTGAATGCTTATGGAGCCGTAACATGGGGAACTTTTTTTGTATTCCAGGGATTCAATGAGCATTGCGGCTGGATGCACACTTCAAGTGACGCGGATGTAGCGGATCTGTACAAAGAAAAAATAGAAAAACATGGTGATTCACTTTTTTACCTGTACGACGGAAAATGGTTACCGGTAAAAACAAAACAAGCCGTGATAAGGTACAAAGACAAAAGTGCCGTTAAACAACAGGCATTCACCGTATACGCTACAGGTCATGGGCCCGTAATGGGCAGTCGTAATGGGGATTGGTTAAGTCTGAAAGAAAATAATCGTTCGCTGGATGCTTTAATACAATCGTGGCTGCGCACGAAAGCAAAGGGCTTTGAAGATTTCAAAAAGGTCATGAACATGCGTTCAAACAGTTCAGACAACACTGTATTCGCAGATGATAAAGGTAACATTGCTTACTGGCACGGCAATTTTATGCCGAAGCGTGATCCGAAATTAGACTGGGCCCAGCCCGTTGATGGCACTATTTCTTCCACTGAATGGAAAGACCTTTATTCGTTGGATGAAATGATACATGTCTATGATCCCCCGACGGGGTGGATACAGAATTGCAACTCCACTCCTTTCACGGTTTCGGGTACCAGTAGTCCCAAAAAAGAAAATTATCCGGTTTACATGGCACCCGACCTGGAAAATTATCGTGCGATCAATGCTGAGCGTCTATTAGATGAAAAAGATGATCTCACGATTGACAGGATGATCAAAGAAGTTGGTTATAGTCATCACCTTTCGACATTTGACGTTTTATTACCACAGCTTTTCCTTGCCTTTGATGAATTATCTGAAACTGATTCCCTGGAACATATTTTGGCCGAGCCTGTTGATTTATTGAAAGCCTGGGATAAAAACTCCTCTGCCTCTTCGGTGGCAACTACAGTGGCCATCGAATGGGCCTCGCGGATAACGAAAAATGTTTCGTCCGCGGAGAAATTGAATTTGCTTTATGAGACAATAAAAGACCTTCAGAGAAGATTCGGCTCATGGAAAGTTGCATGGGGTAATATTAACAGGTATCAACGGGTTGGCAATGGTGAAACTTTTGATGATAAGAAGGCAAGTTTACCTGTGGGGTTAGCTTCTGCTACCTGGGGTTTATTACCCTCGTACCAATCCCGCCCCTTCGTTAATTCAAACAAACGTTACGGATTTTCAGGAAACAGCTTCATCGCCTGTGTTGAATTCGGTAAAAAAGTAAAAGCGAAATCGATCATCACCGGCGGACAATCTTTTGATCCTTCATCAAAACATTTTACCGACCAGGCACAAATGTATATCAACGGAAACTTCAAGGATGTTCTTTTTTACAAAGAAGACGTGCTGAAACATGTTGAAAGAAAATATCACCCGGGTGAATAAATGATGTGTCATTTTAAATCGCCGGCTTACCTTGTTCTTTAAATTCGCCTAACTCTTTTAATTCCTGTAATTTCTTTTTACCGTACGCCATCCGCGTGATAACTACAAACAAGACAGGCACGATAAAAATAGCAAGTGAAGTAGCAGCCAGCATTCCTCCAAAAACCGTCCAACCGATAGTCGAACGGGCGATTGCTCCCGCACCTTTCGCAAACGCCAACGGTAATACTCCCAGGATAAAAGCAAAGGATGTCATCAATATAGGCCGTAAACGCAATCTCACGGCTTCGAGTGTGGCCTGCAATAATTCCATGCCGCTGTCGACACGCAACTTTGCAAATTCAACGATCAGAATTGCGTTCTTCGCAGAAAGTCCGATCAATGTTATTAATCCAATTTGAGAATAGACGCTATTACTTAACCTTGGAATGAAAATTAAGGTAAGTATTGCACCAAAAGCCGCAAGGGGCACAGCGAGTATGACTGAAAAGGGAACTGACCAACTCTCATACAATGCGGTCAGAAACAAAAACACAAATACAATTGACAATGCAAAAATGTAAATAGTACTGGAACCTGCTTCAATTTCCTGCTTACTTAACCCGGCAAATTCATATCCATAACCAGCCGGCAAAGTTTTAGCGACTTCCTGCAATGCCTCAATAGCTTGTCCACTGCTGTAACCTTGTTTGGGAGTGCCGTTTATTTCCGCGGAACGAAATAAATTAAAATGTGAGATCACAGGTGCGTTCTCAATTATCCTGTAACTTGTTAATACACTCAACGGCAGTAATTGCCCTGACTGATTTCTCACATAATATTGATCCATGTCCTTTATATCACCGCGAAATAAAGTGTCAGCCTGTGCTACGACGTGAAAGTTTCTACCGTAAATGGTAAAGTCATTTACATAACGGCTACCCAAGAAAGTTTGCATCGTGCTGTAAACATCTGCAAGCGAAACACCCAGTTTCTTGCATTTATCCCTGTCAACGTCCACCTGGTAAGCCGGCGTTCTTGCCGTGAAATAAGAAAATGCTCTGGCTATTTCTGGTCGTTTGTTCAATTGGCCTATAAAAGTATTTATCACTCTCTCAAATTCTTTGATATCATCAGTGCTTTCCTGTTGCTCCAATTCAAAAGTAAATCCCGCCGTTTGTCCTAACCCGGGAATAGCCGGAGGCTGGATCACGAGTATATTAGCTTCCTTTATCGCAGCAAATCGCTTCTGCATTTCCGCAATGATCCCCTGGATCTGCTGCGATTTGCTGGTTCGTGTGCTCCATGGTTTTAACTGGCAAAAAATAGTACCACCATTCGATTTGGATGCAAATGTTATTACATTCAATCCACCTAAAGCTGCATAATGATTCACTCCCGGAATCGTTTTGATGCTATCCATTATTCTATTCAGCGTCACCAGGCTTCGGGATGTTGAAGAGGCTTCAGGCAACTCATAGGTAATATACAGCCTGCCTTCGTCTTCGGTTGGAATAAAACTGGTTGGTTTTGCTTTGAATAAAAAATAAGTACCTACCAAAATACACAACAATAAAATGAGCGCATACCGGCTGCCTCTAATAACTTTCCTTACAGTATTTGTGTATTGATGCGTGACTCTTTCAAACCAGGAGTCAAAGTAATAGAAAAATTTATTTAACCCTTTTGCCTTCTTGTCCAAATGCTGCGGACGCAGCATAATCGAGCATAACGCAGGTGTTAGAGAGAGGGCAACGAATGCCGAAATAAGAACAGAGATCGCAATGGTTATCGCAAACTGCTGGTAGAGTCTTCCCAAAATACCAGGGATAAACCCAACCGGCACAAATACGGCGGCTAATATCAGCGCGATGGCAACTACAGGTCCTGATATCTCTTTCATGGCTGCGATCGTCGCTTCTTTGGGCGTTAACTTTTTATCATCAATATAATGTTGAACAGCTTCCACGACAATAATGGCATCGTCCACCACAATACCAATAGCGAGTACAAAGCCAAACATCGTTAATGTGTTGATCGTAAAACCAAAAACCGAAAAAAGAGCGAACGTTCCAATGATAGAAACCGGGATGGCGAGAATAGGAATCAATGTCGATCGCCAATTTTGCAGGAAGAAAAACACGACGAGCGTTACGAGGCCCAAAGCAATCAATAACGTTTTGACCACTTCCTCAATAGAAACCTTCACAACGGAAACTGACTCGAAAGGCACAACATAGTCGACATCCGCCGGAAAAGATTTTTTTAACTGCGCCATCTCTTTGTATACTTGATCAGCCGTTTCCAATGCATTACTGCCGGGAGCCTGGTAAACGAGTAAGAAGGACGCTCTTTTGCCGTCAACAAAAGAATTACTTGCATAGCTGAATTTACCAAGCTGTACCCTTGCCACATCTTTCAGGTAAACAATGGAGCCATTATCAGGATTTGACCTCACCACTATACTATCAAACTGAGAAGGTGTACTTAACCGACTATTAGTAAGAACCGAATATTCAAAGGCCTGGACATTTTCCTGCGGAGGCGCTCCAATTGTGCCTGCTGCAACCTGCAGGTTCTGTTCCTGCAAAGCACTCACTACATCATTTGCAGTTAATCCTTTTTGTGCCAGCTGATCTGTTTGCAGCCAGATCCGCATGCTGAAATCGTCCGCCCGGGTAAAAACATCCCCGATCCCTTTTAGTCTTAGCAGTGCATTCTTAACAAAAATATTTGTGTAGTTGTCTAAAAAAGTTACTGCATGAGTTCCGTTCGGCGAATAAATGGCCACTAACATTAAAATACTTGGATTACGCTTTCTTGTAACGATCCCTAAATTCTTTACATCAACCGGCAAAGCGGGAGTAGCAATGCCCACGCGGTTTTGAACATCCAGTGCTCCTGAAGTAACATCGGCGCCTACGTTGTAAGTCACCGTGATCGTGCTTTGGCCGCTGGAGGTACTGTTGCTTTGCATATAGGCCATACCTGGTGTCCCATTCACTTGCGATTCAATGGGAGTTGTGATCGTTTGCTCAACAGTTTGTGCATCGGCCCCATTGTAAATCGTGGTGATGTTGACGGTGGGAGGGCTGATATCAGGATACTGACTAACTGGTAAATTTAAAATGGATAAAACACCTATTATCACGATCACAATGGAAATAACGATAGCGGTGACGGGTCTTCTAATAAAGTTATCGGCGATCATAATTGTTTGGACATTGTAACATTCACTTTTGAACTATCTCTTAATCTTTGAAATCCTTCGGTTATAATTTTATCACCTTCGTTCACTCCGTGCCGTATAACTACTTTATCATTGATCCTTGGCCCGAGAGAAAGTTTTTGCTGAATAGCCTGGCTGCTGTCATTTACCACAAATACAAAATATTCTCCCATCTGTTCGGTCACGGCTTTTAAAGGGATCATCACCATGGCGCTGTCTGTTGAATTATTCTTTATCCTGACATTGACATTCATACCTGGTTTCAGCATATTCTGCGGATTGGAAAACACAAGTCTTGCTTTAATGGTTCCTGTTTGGGGATCGACAGCACGATCAATAAGACTTACCTTCCCGGGTTGAGGGTAAGTGACATCTCCGGGCAGCTGCAAAACAAATATTGAGTCGTTTTTTGCGGACAAATTATTTTGCAATTGAACGAAACGGGAAATCTCTCTTTGATCAACTGCAAGGTCGACTGCCATAGGATCATTGGAGGAAATTGTATTGAGTAAAGTTTGATTAGCAGTTACCAGTACCCCAATTTTTACCTGCGATATGCCGATTGTTCCCGTGAAGGGCGCATAGATGGTAGAATATTTTACCGTTGTTTGTGCATTGCGAACGCCTGAATTCGCTGCTTCCATTTGCATTTTAGCGCTTTCAAGATCCGCCATCGCATGGTCATATACTTGCTTTGCCACCGCATCTTGTTTCAGAAGACCCGCATATCGGTCAGCATCCTGCTGCGCTCTCGCCAAATTTGCCTTTGTTACATTCAGGTTAGCGATGGCCTGGTCTAAATTGGCCTGGTATTGTTGCCTGTCAATTTCATATAATTTTTGCCCCTGGTGTACATATTGTCCATCTTTGAAATAAATCCCGGTAATATAACCGGTCACCTGGGCACGCAGATCATTCTGGTTTAATGCAGCCACAGTAGCGGGATAGTCATCAAAATAAACAGCATTCCCTTTTTTTACTATTTCTGCACTTACAGTTGGAGGCGGAGGCGCCTTCATTGGATCAGCGTTCTTCTTGCTTCCGCATGAAAACAATAAAAGGGTCGCGCCGAAAGAAGAAAAGATTATCAAAGTCTTATTTGTCATGCCCACCATCTAACTTGTTTTATATTCAATTCATCATGAATCATTGTTGTAATGTGCCCAATGCTTTTTGCACATCGATCTTGCTCTGCAATAACTGGTACAATGCAGTATAAAGATTTAATTGCGATGTCCTCAGATCACTTTCGGCAACAATTACATCCAGGTACGTTTTAATACCCTGTTGGTACTGAAGCCTGATCACATTATAAACCTCTGTTGCCAACTGCACATTTTCTTTTAATGCATTGTAATTGGCAAGATTCCCTTTATAAAGAGCCAGTGATTGTTCGTACTCCGTCCGAATAACACTTTGCAATGAAGCGATATCCCAATCCAGGCGCTCAACCTGCCACCGGGCGGCCCTCACCTGGTACGTTCTTTTTGTTCCCTGGAAAATTGGAAAATTCACCTGCACACCCACATTCGAGTTGGGAAAAGCTCTCTCATATAACTTGCCAAAATCACTGTTGAGATAACCAAAATTGTAAACGCCGTATACATAGGCGGAAGGCAAATAACCCCACTTATAATATTTCAGATTATATTGTTGAAGATTTTTCTCGGTCTGCAGCAACTGGTATTCAATTCGATTGTTATAATTTATTTCCTGCAGCGTATCAAACCGGATTTCCCCTTCCAATTGTGTGCTGTCATATTGCAATTGAAGCTGAGCACTGTCAGGATAACCCATCAGTTGTCGTAAATAAAAATATTTTGAAGTTAACAGGTCCTGTTCCTGTTTACGTTGTGCCTTTGCATTATTTAAAGAAATGGTCGCCCGTTTATAATCTGTTTTATCGACTATGCCGCCCTGGTATTGATTGTATGCATCTTTCAGACTTCGGTCCAGCCTCACAATGTCTTCATCAAGCACCGACAATTGCTTTTGCGTGAGCAACACATCATAAAAAGCTTTGCTCACTCCCGAAATAATGCCTATCCGGGTACTGTCTGTGATCTGACTATATGCTTTTTTTATCTCACCCGAACTCCGGGCAGCCAGCAAAACATCAGGGTTGAAAATATTTTGTGTGCCTGAAATTCCAATGCTGGAAATATTGCTTGTTCCATTCGCTATAAAAGCCCCGTTAAAAAAATTTGTCGGCAACTTGATATTGTGCTGGTAATACGCATCAAGACTGATCTGGGGAAACCAATCTGCCAATTTTGTTTTGATGGTTGCTTGAGCGATCTTTTCATCAATGAGAGATTGCTGAATATGTGGTTGATGTATTAGTGCATATTGAATACAGGCAGGTAAAGTAGCATTCGGCAAACTGTCATTTGGAGAAGACTGAGAAAAACCTTTCAGCGAGTAACAAATGAGGGCTACTAAAAAAAGAAATTCGCTTCGCATTATTCCGTACTAAATATTGTTAAGTTCAGCAATAATTCTTTAATACAACGATATTATCCTGCTTTTTTTCCAAATGATGGTTCTCAGCAGACGATCGGCTTATTATAGTAACCGTGCGGTTCAGTTAATATGTCCACAACAACTGAGAGTTTAGTTTGTTTATATTTGTTGATAAACATGCCTGAAACTCAATCCACATATTATCATTCACCGGTTGGACTTTTAAAGATATCCGGCACTGATGACTACATCACTGAAATCATTTTTAATGATAAGATTCAGAGGTTAGACGTCAGAAAAAAAAATTTATCACCCATGTTGATACAATGTGTGGAACAATTGATCCAATATTTTAATGGAGAAAGAAGGAAATTTGAACTACCTATCCACCAGGAAGGCTCTTCTTTCCAGCAAGGGGTTTGGGCAGAGCTGATGACCATTCCGTTTGGTAAGACCATAAGTTATATTGAACTGGCCCGTCGTATCGGTGATACAAAAGCGACAAGGGCCGTCGCATCAGCCAATGGCAAAAACAATGTTTGCATTATTGTCCCTTGTCACCGCGTAATTGGTGCCAACAAGGAATTGGTCGGTTATTCGGGTGGGCTTTGGCGAAAAAAATGGCTTCTGGAGCATGAAATGAAA
>Ga0163162_10004830_pt1 | contig 13005 bp, 8 predicted proteins | sample S55metaG_FD_115310 | JGI IMG/M metagenome (GOLD analysis project Ga0163162, IMG submission 115310) | Switchgrass rhizosphere microbial communities from Kellogg Biological Station, Michigan, USA - S5-5 metaG | ecosystem: Host-associated > Plants > Roots > Rhizosphere > Soil | place: USA: Michigan...
ATACAAAGCAGCAAACGGTAGAAGCCGTGACCCAGCAAGAGGAACATCAAACTTATAAACTCGCTGCCGGCGCACATGTTGATGTGTCTAATATCAGTGGCCCAGTTTCCATCGAACCAACTAATGGTCCGTCTGCCGAAGTGCGCATTTATCGCACGGCGCCGAACCCCGACGATTTGGTTTACCGAAAAGTTTTTGTCGAACAGACGTCGTCGGGACTGACAATTCGACAAAAAGACGACCGCAGTGAGCCTTCCCAGATCGATCTATTAAATCGCGTCTTTCTTAAACTCCCACGCCAGGTCAGCGTGAGTGGAAACAATATCGGCGGTGCTTTCAAAATCAGCGGTAGCGGTATTGACGGTGTGATTGATCTGGACCGTATCAGTGGCAGCGTTGAGGTCATGAACTTGAATGGAGCCTTAACCGTGTCAGGCGTCAGCGGGAATGTCCGCGTCGCAGTCGCGCGCATCAACGACACGGGAGTGCGTGTGACTAATGTTAGTGGCAGCATTTACTTACGACTAGCTAGCGACCTGAACGCAGAATTGAGTGTCGGTAACACAAGCGGCGGTGTCCGCAATCAGATCCAGGGTCTCGCTCTCGCTCTCGTTAGTACTGGGCCTTCAACCTATTCCGGACGCCTTGGCGCGGGCGGGCCGCGAATCGTGGTTTCGAATGTGACAGGTGCTATCGTCCTGCAAGGTATATAGAGGCCAAGGAGTTTAGAATGAAAAACTTGTCAATCAATCAGGCTTTTGCTCTATTGTCGCTTGTCCTTGTTGCATCATCCGCGTGGGCGACCGTTCATCAAGAGGGTGACGAACTCAATAGAAACTTCACTCTCCCGGCTAAAGCACGTGTTGACGTATCTGCAATTAGCGGCAGCGTTGACATCAAGGCTATTGATGGCAATACGGCAATCGTCCAGGTCGTGCGAACAGCGCGCTCCCGCGCCGAACTGGATTGCAACAAAGTCGTTTTGGAGCAGACATCGGGTAATTTGCGCATCCAGAGTGAAAATCTGGGTTGCAATAATATAGAAGTCAAATATCGAGTGCTGTTGAGTGTACCGCGCACTGTCGATTTAGACGTTCATGGCGTCAGCGGCCCGGTTAACATCGGAGAGATCGACGGCAGGCTCCGCATCAGCGGTAATAGTGGCAACATCAATCTCGCGCGTTCCGGCAGGGATTCAATCATCTCGGGGAATATGGGGACGACAACCATTAAACTCCAGCAACTCGATGCAAGAGGACTCGACTTGAGCGGTAATATGGGAGCCATCAAGCTGTACATCGCCGACGAATTAAACGTCGTTGTGAAAGTGAGCGGGCTTAGCGGCTCCGTTTCGAGTGAACTGCCGAATGTGAAATTCAACAAAACGGGCGCCGCCGATTATGCTGCGCGAATCGGGTTTGGCGGGCCGACGATTCACGTCGACAATTCTTCGGGTAGTATTTCGCTTATCCCTTATCGGGACTAATCCTTCCGGGAAGGATTATTCCCGCCTCATTTCGACCTCACAAAACAGACGCACCGCAATAAGACATTCCGAAGTAATCGCAAGGTTTCGCTCAGCAAGCTTTCTCGAAGCGGGCCCTCGATTACAATCTGAAATCTCATTCGTTTTCCGGTGTGAGCAGCAAGAATAGTTAAAGGCTAAGAGGGACCTGAGCAGGTGTAGTACCGATGATGTGGAAGCAGAGTTTCTGTTTTGAAACCTATGCGGCATGTAGCAGAAAGTGAGGGGAGATGATGAAAAAGTTAGTCAATAACCGAGAGATGAGCAGCCTGATGCTGCTTCTCATGTTGGCAGTGTTGCTCTCAGCTTGTGGGCGGACGAAGTCTCAGGTCGCTACCAAAGTCGACACCAAAGCCACGGTGCAGGTTTCCGAGACCGAAGCCTCAAACCTCAGCGGTAAATGGACCGGGCCAATGCAGACCACCAGGTTTAAAGCGCAAATGGAGTTGGCGCTGCTCCACGAAGGCACTCAACTAAGCGCCCAGGCCACAATCCTCAGGGAGGGTGGATTGAAGTCCGACAAGCCGATTCGCGACCTCAAAGTGAGCGGTAATGACATCTCCTTCAAAATCGATCTCGGCGGAGCCGATGTGCAGTTTAATGGCCGTTTGGACGGCGATAAGCTGGGCGGCACGCTGACGGCCTTTCGGGGCGAGTCAGTTGCCGGGACCGGCACTTGGAACTTGTCGAAGTCCTGAGAGCCGAACTCTGGAACGGCAACGTTCCTAAACTGTTTCCTGTTAATGATCGTTCTGACCTTCGGCATTTTCCTGGATTTATATATCATGCCGAGTCTGAACTAGTCGGAGCGCAGGATAAATGAAAGCCGTCTGGGGCATCATGGGTGGTATGGGCGGGCTTGCCTCCGCCGAGTTTGTCCGCACCATCTACGAATACAACGCGCGGGAGATCGAACAGGATTCGCCCGTCCTGATACTCTATTCAGACCCGACCTTTCCGGATCGCACGCAAGCCTTCTTCGACAATGTCCAGGAGTCTATCAGCGCGCTGTTAGCTGAGAGACTGGAGAAGCTTTATCAATTAGGCTCGACCAGAGTCGTCCTTTGCTGCGTGACGCTGCATTACACCTTGCCGAAGTTACCTGCGCCATTACGAAACGGCATCGTCTCCTTAATTGATGTGGCCCTCGGAGGAGTGCTGAAAGCGCAGCATCGGCAATTGTTGCTCTGCTCCAGCGGGACGCGCGCGGCTCGAATCTTTCAAGAACATGAGCATTGGCCACGCGCCGCGGATTACATCGTCTGGCCTGATGAAGCGGATCAGCGCCTCATTCATCGCGTGCTCTATCAGTACAAGCTCGCTGACGATTCGCAGCCGCTCATCCCGCACCTCGGCTATCTGCAGGACAAATATCGCGTTGATTCATTCGTCGCCGGCTGTTCAGAACTGCACATGGTTACGAAGTATCTGCTCCGGCAGCACCAGCAGAAATATGAGTTCATAGACCCGCTCATGGAGATAGCGCGCAACCTGGATGCTTACGCCGCGACGCACCCTGCGGTCATGTAACCCGCGCCGCCCACGCACATCGCTCCTATCCCATTACCTTCCAAATACTATACGGCGTAAGCCGAAACACGTCTGCAATGTAGGAATTCATATATGGCGAGGAAACACCGTTTACTTATCGGAGGCCTCGGGGACGATGCTCATTCAGTCGGCATCTGGCTCCTTGCTTTGGGTTTCAAGGAGGAAGGCTTTCTGGTGAGAAATCTGGGCATCAGGAACGATGTGGCTGATTTCATGCGCGCAGCGCAAGATTTCGACCTCATTATGATCTCCAATAACAACGGTCATGCCGAGTTGTATTTGCAGGATTTCGGCAGCCTCTTGGCAGCCAATAGATTAGTTTGGAATTCTGAGAAAGTCTGGTACCTGGGTGGCAATCTTTCGGTCAGCGAGTCTGACGAAACGATCAAAAAGAAATTCATCGGCTTGGGCTTTACCAATGTCTTTCCCAAACCAATCGACTTCCGACAAATCCTCAAAGAGGTACGCAGGGACCTATACAAGTGCAATATCAGAGAAAGGGAAGTGGGCAGTCGCGCTGAATCGGACGGAACGCCGCGCCCGGTCTGCGATTTGAGTGGAGTGTCAGATGCAAGATGGAGCGCGGCGCGCCTTGAACGGGAACGGCGAACGATTTTGGCAGAGTGGCAGACGGGCAGAGAAGTTAACCTTAACGCACCTTCTTATCCTCCATTAAGCTCGGAAAAGAATCTGGATTTTGTCCTCTGGCGAGCAAAGACAGAAAAGCGCCTGCCGCTCCTGCAACCGAGAACTGGAGTGGCAAATCTCAATCAGCAGATTGACATACTCACATACCTGGAAACGTTCGGTATGGACATCGCTTCCGTGCAGTTGGATGCGGCGTCGCGTTCAAAGCTCTATCAGAAGGCGCAACTCGGTATCGAGCTTAGCGAAGAGCGACGGCGGTCTTTACTAAATGGCTTTCCCGTGCCGATCCACGGAGTGCCGGGAGTGCGGAAAATAGTCGAAGCGATCCACGTCCCGTTCCAAATTCGCGGTGGCGGCCCCGATCATCGCTTCATCTATGAACTCGGTTTGCAGGGCGGCGCCTCGGGCGTCGAAGGCGGCTTCATTTGCTACCTCTTCCCCTACGACAAGCTCACTACGCCGGTTGAGTGTTTGCACTTCTGGCAATACGTGGATCGGCTCAGCGCTCTTTACCATGAAAGGGATGGGCTGGTCGTCAATCGGGAATTCTTCGGCACATTAACGGCGAACCTGATCGAGCCGGCGCTCGCATTAGTGGTCAATATCGTGCAGGCGATCCTGAGCGCGCGCCAGGGAATCAAGAGTCTGTCCCTCGGCTACACGGAGCAGGGCAATCGCACGCAGGATATTGCGGCCATGCAGGTCCTGGAGAAGCTAGCCCGCAAGTATCTGCGCAAGTACGGTCATCCTGACTGTCGTGTGACGACGGTGTTCCATCAGTTCATGGCGGCCTTTCCCAAAGACGAAGCGCGCGCCGAAGAATTGATCTACAACTCGGCTATCACCGCAGCACTGGCTGGAGCAACCAGGATGATGACTAAAACGCTGGTAGAGGCGTCCAGGATTCCTGATGCGACTGAGAACGCCAGAGGCCTGGCCATCGCGCAAAGCGGACTTCGGGCCGCACCGGCGCGGTTTGACAACCTGCCGGCCGTCAATTTTGAAAAGGAGCTGCTGGAACTCGAAGTGACACAGATCATGGATCGAATTGAGGAACTCGGCAATAACTCGATAGCGCGCGGAGCTATCAGAGCCTTGCAGGAAGGCTATCTGGATATCCCGTTCTCGCCCAACGTGCACAATCGTAACGAGGTGGTCACGTTCAGAGATCGGTCGGGGGCTATCCGTTACGGGGATTGCGGACAGTTGCCCTTCAATTCGTTTCTCAAAGATTTTCATCAAGCGCGAAAAGAGGAGCGGATGACGCTCGAACGCGACACGAAACTCTTCTCCCTCGTGGAGAAAGATTTAAGCCGGATCTGGAAAAACGACTATCACGCCTGGCCGCTGGACAATCACTACGTCGAGTAAAGGTGGCTGGAATCGTATGACACGGGAAAATATTCAGGCACTTTTCAGCCGAGCTGCGGACGAGTTCGGTGAACTGACCGCAGACTCAGAGCCATGATCGCAGAGATGCGTCCATTGGACCAGACTTAGATAACGCGCGACTGCTTCAATGCAGTCGAACTCTCAAGGGGAATGAATAGCGTGCCAAAAATACACTGCTAACGGGAGCTTTGTCTCGCGATCGGGATTGTTAGTACTGCCTCAGTTTGAAAATTTCAATGAATACGCCGAAGGCGTTCGCTAATTTCAGCCCAGGGTTCGAGCTTGCGAGAACCCTGGGGACTACCATAAAAAGGCGTTCTAACCCTGAAAGGGTTCGCCAACCGCCTAACCCTTTCAGGGTTGGTCCAATATGAAAATTACTTTTCCCAGGGTTCTCGCAAGCTCGAACCCTGGGCTGAAATTAGCGAACGCCTTCGGCGTAATTTGGTCAAATTTCAAACTGATGCACTACGGATTGTTCACCAAACTGAATTGTTGAAGGAGGTTGTATGAGCACAGACGACAGAGAAGACACCACAATCTATAAGGTGGTTGTCAACGACGAAGAACAATATTCAATCTGGCCTGCTGACCGGGAGAATCCGCTCGGTTGGAAGGATGTCGACAAGACCGGGCTAAAGGCGGAATGTCTCGCCTATATCAAGGAAGTCTGGACGGACATGAGACCGCTAAGCCTCAGAAAGAAGATGGAAGAGGCGGCGCGGCGCCAAGCCGAAGAGCCGTTTCCCCCCAGTAGCCCTGAGCCGGCTAAGCCGGAAGGCGAGAGTCTGGTGAAGCGTCTATTTGAAGGCAGTCATCCGATCGAAGCCAGTCTGAGTCCGGAGAGAAACGCCAAAGCACTCAAGGAACGAATCGACCTGGGATACGTCTCTATCAAGTTTACGGATACGCGCGGAGAAACCGAACTGGGACTGAGGCTGGATCCCAGTGCGGTGGATACGAGTGGTGCTGACTTCGAAAACTCTTCAGGCATGGTCCACCTCGAAGGTGGCCTAACACTCAACTACGTTAAAGTTCGATGTATTGCCGACGTTAATCTCGAAACGCTCGAGGGCAACGGCCATTTAGTGCCGGTCGGGGCCTAGATAATTCCGCGAAGACACACCTCGCTGCAACCTCCGTGTTGTCTGTGCCTTTGTGGTTCCACACCAAAAGGCTCGTCATCCTTTCCTAAGTCTTAGCTATTAGCTGGGACTCACCAAATTCAGCTTATTCATTTAAAGGAGAATCTCATGCTAAACACAGCTCACCAACAGCAAAACGGCTACATGAATAACCTTATCGAAAAGATCATCATTGTCGGCGGTGGTACCGCTGGTTGGATGACCGCCTCGTATCTCAAAAAAGCATTGCCCAGGGTGGATATCACGGTTATCGAAGCCCCGACCATTCCCCGGATTGGCGTGGGGGAAGCAACTGTGCCGAATCTACAACCTGTATTCTTCGACTTCCTCGGAATCCCGGAAGAGGAATGGATGCGCGGCTGCAACGCCGGTTTCAAAGGCGCGGTGAAGTTCATCAATTGGAAGACAGACCCAGCCACGGCAGGAAAAGATCATTTCTATCATCCGTTCGGAATTATACCGAATTGTGATCAGATTCCGCTTACCCATTACTGGACTCTCAAGAGGTTGAACGGACACCAGTTACCAGTAGATTACTCTTGTTTTGTTGAACCTGAGCTTCTCGATCTCAAACACGCTCCGAGAACGTTGGCGGGAAAACGAGTCACACGGTATGCGTGGCACTTTGACGCCCAATTGGTAGCGGAGTACCTGAAGAAGTTATCGATTACGTGGGGCGTTCACCATATCGAGGACCACATTGAAGGCGTAATTCATAAGCCCGACGGACAGATCGATTCAGTCAAGACAAAAAGCGGTTCCGTTCACAGCGCGGATTTGTTCGTTGATTGTTCCGGGTTCAGAGGACTGCTCATCAACAAAGCGATGGACGAGCCATTCGTGGACATGAGTGATCACCTTTTCTGCGACAGCGCAGTTGCAACTCAGATCCCGAATGATGATGAGCGCTACGGAATAGAGCCTTTCACGTCCGCCATCGCCATGAAGTACGGCTGGACCTGGAAAATTCCAATGTTGACCAGGTTCGGCACCGGTTACGTCTATTCGAGCAAATTCACGACTCAGGACCAGGCTGTCGACGAATTCTGTAAACTGTGGAACCTCAACGGCAACACAAACTTTAATCTAATCCGTTTTCGCGTCGGTCGAAATCGCCGGGCTTGGGTCAAGAACTGTGTCAGTATCGGATTGGCGTCGTGTTTTCTCGAGCCACTCGAATCGACTGGCATCTATTTCATCTATGCAGCGATTTATCAGTTAGTGCGGCATTTTCCAAGTAAGTCTCTTGAACCAGGATTGATCGATGGGTTCAATCGCGAGATCGCCGGGATGTTTGACGACTCGAGAGATTTTATTCAGGCGCACTACTTGTCGAGCCCGCGCGAGGACACACCTTTCTGGAAGGCAAACAAGTACGATCTGGTTCTCTCGGATAACATTAAAGAGAAACTGGAAAGCTTCGATGCAGGATTACCAATCAATCCACCCTACGTCGACGAAGATTCTTATTACAATCACTTTGAGGTTGAGTTCAGGAATTATTGGACCAACGGGAGCTACTACTGCATCCTGACGGGACTCGGACGACAGCCGAAGAACATCCTGCCGCTAATCGCATACCGGTCCGAGAATATTGCCAGGGCGGAACAGCTCTTCGCAAACGTAAGAACCAGGGTGAACGAGCTCAAACAGATTACGCCCACCAATTACGAATTCCTGCGCCGTCTCCACAATGGCGAGCTAACGTTTAGCCACGATCATTCTCAAAAGGCTTCATCGGTTGCTTCGAAGTGAGGTCTGGGATTTGAGTCCGTAACGCCTGGGCCGTAAGGTCTGGGGTGCGTTACAAATAGAACGAATTGAGCCGGCGAAGAGGGCGACTGCTGCCGCCCTCTTCGCCGGCTCGCGCGTTATCTGCGATAAGAAGACGCAGGAAGCAGGATTTACGCACGGAAATAGACACCAATAATGGAAACCTGATCGGTCTCCGTAATCTTTCCACGGTTACCCTGCTGCACACTCAAACCATTGGGCGGCGCCGATCTCACCTGCGTTGATTAGGAGTGTTCTCAATACTACCTCTTTGACTTTACCTTCCGTTCCGTCTAAATATCTGCTGCCCCGCATTCTTATGCAGCACGAAACCAAACACGAGCGCTCCGATTCGATGCTGGGCCCTTTCCTCGCTGCCAGGTCGGAATCAACCTCAGATGACTTACTGCGCGCGATCATAGTCGAACACGCCGAGCCAATTATCAAGAAAATACTGAGAAGCAAGCTGCGAGTGGCGCTCAATGAACACGGCTCGCAGCAAAACCAGGACGCGCTCGAGATAGCCGGCGATCTGCGAGCCACGATCGTCTCAACATTGCGAGCCCTAAGACAGAATCCAAATCAAACAGCAATCGCCAGTTTCCCGGACTTCGTCGCGATCAAAACCTACTCCGCTTGCGCTGACTATTTTCGCGAAAAGCATCCGCGGCGGTGGAGGCTCAAAAGCTTACTACGCCGGCGCCTGAGACATAACCCGCGATTTGCGTTGTGGCAAGCCGAAGACAAGCGCTGGTACGCGGGCTTCAACGGACGCCATGAAACCGGAACCCAGGCGGGACAATCCGACGCCTTTGATTCCGCTTCGCATCCGCCGGACGGGAAGCTAAGTGAGGCCCAGATGAAGTCTGATGAGTTCCTGGGTGACTTGTTCGAACGCTCCGGTGGACCAATCGGTTTCGATGAGGTCGTCAAAATCGCCGCTGAAACGTGGCAGATCCACGATCCGCCGCCCGAATCGATTGATGCCGGTGACTCGGAGACAGATGACCACTTTACGAGTTCAGCACCCAGAGTTGATTTGGCGCTGGAGCAACGGTTGTTCTTTGAGCAGGTTTGGCGTGAGGTGTGCCAATTGCCCGTGCTCCAACGTGCTGCACTGTTGCTGAACCTCAGAGATTCGAGGGACGGGGGAGTGATTTCGTTTCTTCCTTTTTTAGGGGTCGCATCTAAAGAGGAACTCGCCCGGCTACTCGAAATGCCTCCTGAAGATTTTCAGAAGTTATGGAATGAGTTGCCGCTTGATGATTCCCGCATTGCGCAAATGTTTGGGGTTACTCATCAGCAAGTCATTAATCTGCGCAAGACGGCGCGAGAACGGCTGGCGCGAAGAATGAGAAAGCTCGAAGAGAAGTGAGAAATTTCGGCGCGAGTAGTAAGAATTAGAGGTGAAATACGGTTTAAGGTAATAGAGTCATGAAAAAGTCCAAAAAGGAATGACAGATCATCTTACAGAAACAGAGGTTAGTCTTTTCCGTGAGCGGACCATAATGCCAACGGCACGGGAAAGAGTCGATGCGCACGTTGCTGAATGTGAATCGTGCCTGCGTCGAATTCTGCCATCCGAAGATTCAGCGCTGGTGTACAGCGAGTTGACTGAAGCTCTGCTGCCCAGGGACGCGGACGAAGCTTTTCATCTATCGCATGCCGACTTGAGACGATACGCGAACGGAGTCGTTGACCAGGCCGATACTGTAATCTTTGAAAGTCACCTCGAGATTTGCGATCAATGTAGCGAAGCGATGCACTCGCTCCCCGCAAGCCCACTGGTCGAGACCGTTTCGGCTTCGACCAGGCAAGCTGAAATCCCGGCGGCGCAATTTTCTCCCGCCTGGCGTTCGGCATTTCAGTTTACGCCAGCTCGCGCCATAGCCGGAGTGATGGTTGCCGCAATGCTGGTTTTGGCTTTTGTGGTGTGGCTGCGTTGGCCCAGCGGCCCCGTGGATCAAACTACTCAAAAGACAACCAGCCAAACTCCGTCGAACACTTTAGGAGGCAGTTCGCCCGAACCTACACAGACGCAAGCGACGAAAGACCCAGCCACTGATCAGCTCGCGGTCGTGGCAAGTTTGGAAGACAACGGCCGCAAAATTCAGTTGGACAGCAAAGGCGCACTCGTCGGCCTGGAAGAACTTCCGGAAGCGAGTCGCTCGCTCGTGCGCGGGGTGCTTACGAATAAGACCTTGTCAAAGCCAGAGATTTTGGACAAGTTGACCGCACCTGCGATCACACTCATGGATCCCACTGCCCGAGAAGACACGTTTGGCCTGCTTGGTCCAACCGGGACAGTGATCGCGACGGACCGTCCTAACCTGCGCTGGCAAGTCCTGCCCGGAGCGACAAGTTACACCGTTTCAGTTTTTGACGCAGACTTCAATCGGGTAACGCGCAGCGCGCCACAAACAGTCACGCAATGGACCACACCGGTACTGCGCCGTGGGATGATCTATTCGTGGGAAGTAGTGGCGGTAAGAGACGGCCAAGAGGTGAGGTCGCCGGTTGCTCCGGCTCCCCAAGCCCAATTCAAGATATTGGAAGCGGAGAGATTACGCGAACTAAAGAGCCTGAAAAAGCATAGCCCGATCTCGCATCTCACTTTGGGTCTATCCTACGCGCGCTTTGGATTGTTGGTTGAGGCCGAGGGACAATTGCAAATTCTAAGCAGAGAAAACCCGAATTCTCCGATTGCAACGAGACTGTTGCGCACGGTTCAGGAATGGCGCAAACGTTAGTTCCCATTACCCACGACTACAAATCCGGACCAGAAAAACGGATGGCGAAATTTGGGGTCGGCCATCAGTTTGATTGCAGCCCTTCTCAGAGCTTCGGCGGGACTGACTTGCGATGGTCCCTTCTCGGATTGGAGGTTGCGGTGGAAATCTATCATCAGCCGGGCAGTACTGGCAGAGTCGACCTTCCACTGGCTCGCTACCGTGGTGGAAGTGCCGGCGATGAATAAAGCCCAGGACATTCCGATCAATCCTTCACCTGAACCGAACTGCCCGCGCGCTGTCTGGCAAGCCGACAAGACCGCCAGGTCGGCGTGAAGGTCGAGCTTCATGATTTCGCGCGCTTCCAAAAAACCATCTTCGGTCTCGCTTCCGGTCGCTAACAAGAGACGCGAGTAGAGCGGATTTACGTCGTCGAGGACACCATGCGCCGCAAAGTGCAGCACCGGATACTTCGAAGCTGTGGTCTTGAAAGTTTCTTCGCGCGCGGCGTTGCCGATCAGGATCGTGCTCTCCCCCGCGCCGTAGATCTCACCTATTGTCTTTACCTCTTGTTCAGCTTGCGGCAGAGAATCGAAAGACAGCTCTCCGCGAGTCGATCTCAACCGCGCCACCGATTGCCCACTCAGAGATGGATTGCCTATTGCCAGCAGCCGAGGTAAAGCCGGAGTCGTCGTGGCGCTGATCTTCGTCAAGAAATCACTAGAGGTTGAAGCGTCGCGTGTCTGTTGCCGCACCAGGGCCTTCTTCTTCATTTCGCTCAGGACGTTGAGCGAAGGCGCATAAGACAGCGCGTGATCCTCGAGCACATACTTGTCGGATTTTGACAGCAGAGCCTGAAACGGCAATTCCCAGAGTACTTCGGCGGGGACAATACAAATAGCGCGCTTACCCTCTAACTCGTCCTGCGCCGGTTGCAGTAAGAGGTCATACAAGCCCCTGGCCGGTTCTTTGAAATCAGCTGAGTTCCCGGCCAATCTTTGGCGAAAGTCCGCAACGCGTGTGGCCAGTTCGCGAGCGCTAATTTCTATCGGATAGACCTTCAATCTCAATGGATTTGTGCGGTCGGGTTTTGTGAGAACAAAGAGGTAGGTTCGGTTCTGTGTTACGACGTACTCCAACAGCGCGGTTGCCGAATCGGTTATCAGGGCTCCCGCTTCGTTCAAAGAAAAAGGTTCAGAACCTCCCGGCGCGCTCAAATCTGGATGTGCGGCATAGATCCGCGTTTCGTATGCTTCGTATTCAAGCCGCGCTTTCTGTAGTTGCGCGTCGATGAAGGCGAGTCGTGTTTTGTCCGGCTGACGCTGCGAAATCTCTTTGCGCTGTTGGGAGCTGAGCGCCGTTACTGCGGCCTGCAACTGCTTCTCGTGATCGCGCTCTTCAGCGGTCATCGTTTTGGAGATGTCTGACCGGCCGTGGCGCAGCACGTCGAGCAGCATGCGGCCTTTGGCCATCTCCGCGTAATGAAACGCCTCGGTTACTTTGTTCTGAGCGATTAATAGCCCGACCATCTCAACGTAAGGCCCGGTCTTGTTCTCAAAAAAGAGCTGTTGGTCTCGCTCACTCCCGACCAGTTGCCCGCGCATTTTTTCCAGAATCGCGATCGCTTCGTCGAACGACTGCTGCGCCCGATCCACTTGCTTGAGCGCGCGATAAGCTTGACCCAACGAGGTCAACGTTTTCCACAAGACCTCTGGTGCATTGCCTTCTTTGGCGAGTTCAGCGGCGCGAGCTGAAAGCTTTACTGCTTCGCCGTAGTTACCCTGCCGGTAACGAATACTTCCGATACCGTTCAAGGTGGTTGCTGTGATCGACTTGATGCCCAGCTCTTCCTGGAGCTTCAGACTGCGCCGGTAGAAATCATCCGCCTCTTCGTAGCGACCTTGTGCGGCATAGACCTCGGCAATTCGGTTCAGAAGGAAAGCCTGGCCACCCTTATCAAAGGTCTGTTCACAGATTTTCAGGCTGCGCTGGTAATACTCCAGCGCCCGCGTGTTGTCGATCTGCGCAAAGTAGGCATCCCCAATTCTAAGTAATGGGTGGGTGATATCCTGCCTGCTCCCGAGTTTTTCATAGAGACTGACGCTCTTTTGGTAGTAGTCCAATGCCTGCGGAAAGTTGCCCTGGTAATAATGAATGTCGCCCAATCTTACGGAGAGGACAGCAATGCCCTCTTCGTTGCCGAGGCTTTCCGCAAGTTTCATGATCTGCTGGTAGTTGTCCG
>Ga0163162_10004833_pt1 | contig 13002 bp, 10 predicted proteins | sample S55metaG_FD_115310 | JGI IMG/M metagenome (GOLD analysis project Ga0163162, IMG submission 115310) | Switchgrass rhizosphere microbial communities from Kellogg Biological Station, Michigan, USA - S5-5 metaG | ecosystem: Host-associated > Plants > Roots > Rhizosphere > Soil | place: USA...
GCTGAGCGTGGTCTTCTCACCCTTCAGCGTCGCCTGCAGCGCCTGCACTACCGTTGCCGCGTCGATCTCGTCCTTGATCTGAAGAAGGCTGCGCGCGACATCCATGCCGACCATGTAGCTGTACTTTTCCTTCTCGGTCTTGAATTTCGCGTCGATCGCCTTGGTGTCGACGGGAGGCTTCGCCGCGGCACCAGCCGGGGCAGCTGCGCCCTGCTTCATCGCCGGCGGAGCGGCGGCGGCGGGCTTGTCCTGGGCAAACGCGGGCGCTGCTGCGAGCGCAAGGGAAATCGCCGCGGCAGTCATGGTTTTGCGCAAAAACTGATTCATGTGTTCTCCTGGGGGCTAAATAATCTGCGGTGAATGCCTGCCGGCCTGCAGACTTCCGCATGAGGGCGCAAAGACCGGGGCGATAAAGGGCTGCGTATTGTGGCTGCAGCCCGGTTTGAAGGCAAACTGGCGGCTTGGACTGTACGGAGGGCCACAGGTTCCCGGCGCGTGCACGTCGTTCATCCAGGCGTTATCGCATTACCGTTGAGAAGCCGCGCACGCTATTCCCAGGACGCGGCGGCGGCGAGGAGGCAACTGCCGGTAAACTAGGCGGATGCTTCGTTTTGACGATCTCGCGCTGAGGCGCGGCCCCCTGCTGTTGTTCGAACACGTGGATCTGGCCCTGCACGCCGGTTGGCGGATCGGCGTGAGCGGACGCAACGGTGCCGGCAAATCCAGTCTGCTGGGCCTGGTTGCGGGCGAACTGTCGCCCGATGCCGGCCATTTCGAGCGGCCGCGCGACTGGGCGCTGGCCTTCGTGCGCCAGGAAGTTCCAGCCCTGGACGTCACTGCCCTCGACTACGTGCTCGACGGCGACATCGAGCTGCGTCGGATCGAGCAGTCCCTCGCCACGGCCGAGGCGGCGCATGATGCGGCTCGTATCGCTGCCCTGCACGAACGGCTGCACACGATCGGCGGTTATTCGGCGCGCGCGCGCGCCGGCGAACTCCTGCACGGCCTGGGTTTCGCATCCGCCGACGAAAACCGCGTGGTCCGCGAATTCTCGGGCGGATGGCGCATGCGCCTGAACCTGGCGCAGGCCCTGATGTGCCGGTCCGACCTGCTGCTGCTGGACGAACCGACCAATCACCTCGACCTCGACGCCGTGCTCTGGCTCGAAGAATGGCTGCGGCGCTACACCGGGACGCTGCTGCTGATCTCGCACGATCGCGAATTTCTCGACGCAGTCGTCACCCATGTCCTCAGTATTGCCGACCAGCGCGTCGAACTTTTCTCCGGCAACCTCAGCGCATTCGAACGCAAGCGCAGCGAGCGCCTGCTGCAGCAGCAATCGTTGATGGAAAAGCAGAGGCGCGAACGCGCTCATCTGCAACACTTCGTCGATCGCTTCCGCGCCAAGGCGAGCAAGGCGCGTCAGGCGCAAAGCCGCATCAAGGCGCTCGAGCGCATGGTCGAGATCGCGCCGATCCGCGCGGCGTCGCCGATCCGCTTCGAGTTCCGCGAGCCGGCGGCGCTGCCGGTACCGCTGTTGCGGCTCGATGAGGTTTCCGCCGGCTACGGCGAGCGCCGCATTCTCGACAGCATCAAGTTGAGCCTTGCACCGGGCGATCGCATCGGCCTGCTCGGCGCCAACGGCGCGGGAAAATCAACGTTGATCAAGTTGCTCGCCGGCGCGATACCGGCGGTTGGTGGCGAGCGCATCGCGGCGAGGGATCTCGCCATCGGCTACTTCGCCCAGCACCAGCTGGAGCAACTCGACCCGGGAGCCACGCCGGTCGATCACCTGAAACGTCTCGACACGCGCCTCGGCGAACAGGCCGCACGCGATTTTCTCGGCGGCTTCGGCTTCGATGGCGATCGCGCGCTGAGTGACGTAGCGCCGTTTTCCGGCGGCGAGAAGGCGCGGCTGTGCCTGGCAATGACGGTGTACCAGCGCCCCAACCTGCTGCTCCTCGACGAGCCGACCAACCATCTGGATTTGGACATGCGCGAGGGTCTGACCGAAGCGCTGAACGACTTTCCCGGCGCGCTCGTGCTGGTGTCCCACGACCGCGCGTTGATCCGCGCCTGCTGCGAGACCTTGCTGCTGGTCGGCGGCGGCCGCTTCGACGAATATTCGGGCGACCTGGACGACTATGCCCGGGGCGTCCAGCGCGCCAGCGGGGGCGAGCAATCGTCATCCTCGACCGCGCCGGCGCCCGCCACGCAGAACCGTCGCGACGGACGACGCGATCGCGCCGAACAGCGCGCCCGCACCGCAGCGCTGCGCAAGAACGTGCAAGGCATCGAGCAACGCTTGACGCAGCTCGATGAACAGTTGAGCAAGACCGAAGCGGCGCTGGCCGACGCGGCCCTTTACGACGGCACCCACGCAAAACAGATCAACGACTTCACGCGCAAGGCGGGCGAGCTCAAGAGCAGGCGGCAGGCGCTCGAGGAAGAGTGGTTGCAGGCCCAGACCGAACTCGAGCAGGCAACTGCGACTTGAATACCGTTATCGCGGCCCGTCATGTCCGCCGATCCAGCCCGGGAATGCAGGCTGTCGTATAATTCCCGTTTTACCCAAACCGCTTTTTCAAACCCCTTTCCCGATTCGGAACCTCGATGTCGCAACTGATCGCGCCGCACGGCGGCCAACTCGTCAATCTCATTCCCACGCAGGCAGCCGAACGCGTCGCGCTCAAGCGCGAGGCGACGCAATTGCCGGCCTGGGACCTTTCGCCACGTCAGCTGTGCGATCTGGAAATGCTTCTGAGTGGCGCGTTCTCGCCGCTGGACGGCTTCATGACGCGGGCCGACTACGAAGGCGTGTGCAAGGACATGCGCCTGACTTCCGGCGTGCTCTGGCCTGTGCCGATCACACTCGACGTGACGAAAGAATTCGCCGGCAAGCTCGGCGAGGGCAAGCAGATCGCCTTGCGCGATCCGGAAGGCGTGATCCTCGCTGTGCTCGACATCGCCGAAGCCTGGGAGCCGGATCGCGAACTCGAGGCGCGCAACGTCTTCGGTACGGCCGATGTGCTGCACGCCGGCGTCAACTATCTGCTGACCAAGGCCAATCCGGTCTATCTCGGCGGAAAACTGCGCGGCCTCGAACCGCCACGCCATTACGATTTCCGCCACCTGCGCCTGAGCCCGCGCGAGACGCGCACGCAGTTCAAGAAGCTCGGCTGGCAGCGAATCGTCGCGTTCCAGACGCGCAACCCGATGCACCGGGCGCACCTGGAATTGACGTTCCGCGCCGCGCAGATCGCCGAAGCAAACCTGCTGATCCACCCGAGCGTCGGCATGACCAAGCCGGGCGACATCGATCACTACACGCGCGTGCGCTGCTACGAGAAGCTGATCAACCACTATCCCGAGCAGACGACGATGCTCAGCCTGCTGCCGCTGGCGATGCGCATGGGCGGTCCGCGCGAGGCGCTGTGGCACGTGATCATCCGCAAGAACCACGGCTGCACGCATTTCATCGTCGGCCGCGATCATGCCGGCCCCGGCAACGGCGCCAATGGCAAGCCGTTCTACGGTCCATACGATGCCCAGGAACTGGTGCGCAAACACCAGGAAGAACTCGGCATCACGATGGTGCCGTTCCAGGAAATGGTCTTCGTGCAGGAGCGTGCGCAGTACGTGCCGGCCGACGAGGTCCAGCCGGGCGAAACCGTGCTCAACATCTCCGGCACCGAGTTGCGCCGGCGTCTGCACGAGGGCCTGGAAATCCCGGACTGGTTTACTTATCCGGAAGTCATCGAGGAACTGCGCCGCACGCATCCGCCGCGCCACAAGCAGGGCTTCACCGTGTTCTTCACGGGCCTGTCCGGCTCGGGCAAGTCCACGCTCGCCAACGCATTGCTGGTCCGATTGCTGGAACTCGGCACGCGTCCGGTAACCCTTCTCGACGGCGATGTCGTGCGCAAGCATCTGTCGAGCGAACTGGGCTTCTCGAAGGAACACCGCAATCTCAACGTGCAGCGCATCGGCTTCGTCGCCAGCGAGATCACCAAGAACGGCGGTGTGGCGATCTGCGCTCCGATCGCACCGTACCACCATGCGCGCCGTGAGGTGCGCGACATGATCGAGCAGTACGGCATGTTCGTCGAAGTATACGTTTCCACTCCGATCGCCGTATGCGAAACGCGCGACCGCAAGGGACTCTACGCACTGGCGCGCGCCGGGAAACTGAAGGAGTTCACCGGCATCAGCGATCCATACGAAGTGCCGGAAGACGCCGAAATGCGCATCGATACCAGCGACATCAGCCCGGACGAGGCAGTGCAGCGGATCGTGTTGAAACTCGAGTCGCTCGGCCTGGTCCGCCCGCACAACTAGCGCCGTGCCGAAGGCATATTCCCCGCAAAAGCTGCCGGGAAGCGCATGAGGTCCGCCGTCGAAGGGCAACGACTGTTCGACGGCTATCTATGCAAGCCATTGAATTTGAAATACTTTAAGGTAAGCCTTCTGTCCGACTGAAGATCGGCGCCGGAGGGTGTTGACAAGTTCCGGCTAGGTGTTATACTTACATACAACACTACATCTACAGCGCACCCTGTTCGGAGATTAGTCATGTACATGCGAGCTGTCATTTACCGCATCGTCTACGTCGGAATCGTGAGCGTCGGCATCCTGCTGAGCGCCGCTTTTCGCCACTCGACGGTGCAGGCCGCACCGGTTGCGTCCGCAGCGGCGCGGTCTATCGCGGCCACCACGCCGCGAATCGTCACGCTGCCGACCGTCGAAGTCCGCGCGGTGTCGGTGCGGGAACCAGCCAAGGCCTCGTCGACTAGCATCATCGTTCAGGTTCAAGACGACCACACGAACGACTCCCATGCCGGCGCCGCGCCGACGTTTCGCCTCGACATGCCCTACTACTCGCTCGGCAAGGTGCTGCCACGCGTAGGCAAGGAATGAATCGATGACCATTACCTGGAACGACAATGCCCCGATCTACCGCCAGCTGCGCGACCGCGTCGTGGCGATGATCCTAGACGGCATACTGAAACAGGGCGATGCGCTTCCTTCGGTGCGCCAGGTTGCGGCGGATTTTCAGCTGAATCCGATTACCGTGTCCAAGGCGTACCAGGAACTGGTCGACGATCAATTGGTGGAAAAACGACGGGGACTCGGTATGTATGTTGCTGAAGGCGCGCGCACTGCACTGCTGCATTCGGAACGCGAACGCTTCTTGCGCGAGGAGTGGCCGCCCTTGCGCGACCGTCTCGAACGCCTGGGGCTGGACCTGAATGCTCTGCTTTCGCAGCAGAAGAACGGAGCCAAGCCATGAGCGCCGACATGACCGAACCGAAAAATGCCGCACCGATCGTGCGCGCCAAGGGTCTGAGCAAGCGCTACGGTACAACCGTCGCGCTCGACCATGTCGACCTGGAGATTGCCGCAGGCCGAGTCGTCGGCCTGATTGGACCGAACGGCGCCGGCAAGACCACGGCGCTGAAGGCCATCCTCGGCCTGACCGAATTCGACGGCGAACTGTCGGTGCTCGGCCTGGATCCGCGCACGCACCGCACCGAACTGATGCAGCAGATGTGCTTCATCGCCGACGTGGCCGTGCTGCCGCGTTGGCTGCGTGTTGGTGAAGCGGTCGACTTCGTCGCCGGAGTACATCCGCGCTTTTCGCGTGAAAGGTGCGAGGCGTTCCTGGCGCGCACGAAGATCAAGCACACCCAGCGCGTGCGCGAACTGTCGAAAGGCATGATCGTGCAGCTGCACCTTGCCCTGGTCATGGCCATCGATGCCAAGCTGCTCGTGCTCGACGAGCCGACGCTGGGCCTCGACATCCTGTATCGCAAGGAATTCTACGAAACCCTGCTCAACGACTATTTCGACCACGACAAGACGATCCTCGTCACCACGCACCAGGTCGAGGAGATCGAGCGCATCCTGACCGACTTGATCTTCATCCGCGACGGCAAGATCGCGCTCGATGCGAGTATGGATGCGGTCGGCGAACGCTACGCGGAGGTCCTGGTCGCGCCGGACAAGGCCGAGGCGGCGCGAGCGTTGAAGCCGCTGAGCGAACGCCAGATCTTCGGCAAGTCGATCTTCCTCTTCGACGGCATCGACCACGCGCGCCTGGCTGCACTGGGCGAGTTGCACAAGCCCAGCGTCGCGGACCTGTTCGTTGCCACGATGAAAGGAACGTACGCATGAACGCGGCGACCTGCACCCCAAACGCGATTGTCGCAGACCTGTTCGTCGCGACCATGAAAGGAACCTACGCATGAGCGCCACCATGTCCACCAACAACAAGTTCACCTGGCTGCTGAAGCGCGAGTTCTGGGAATATCGCGGCGCGTTCTTCTGGACGCCCGCGATCACGGCCGCCGTGATGCTCTCGCTGGTCGTGATGGCGCTGATCATCGCGGAGTCGACGGCAAACCGCGCCGGCGTCAATCTCAATGGCATCAACTTCAACGAGATCTCCACGCACCTGAACGAAGGCAACGCGGCCAAGCTGTATGCCGGCCTCAACATCGGCCTGATCAGCCTGGGTTTCCCGATCGGCATCGCGCTGTTTTTCGTGCTGTTCTCGTACGGCATCGGCGCGCTCTACAACGACCGTGCCGACCGCAGCGTGCTGTTCTGGAAGTCGCTGCCGATTTCCGACACCGAAACCGTACTGGCCAAGGTGATCGCGATGGCGTTGATCGCGCCGGTTCTGGCCGTCGGCGCGATGATTGCCTTGCATCTGGGCTTCCTGGTCATCCTCAGCTTCTGGGTGCTGGCGCACGGCATCAATCCGATGCTGTTGTGGTCGCCGACGCACCTGGTCAGCTTGTGGATGAAGCTGATCCTGCTCATCCCGATCAACGCGCTGTGGGCGCTGCCGTCGATCGGCTGGTTGCTGCTGTGCTCGAGTTTCGCACGCTCCAAGCCGTTCCTCTGGGCGGTCGCGTTGCCGGTCGTGTCCGGCGTTCTCGTCTCGATGTTCCACCTGATGAACTCCCTGTCGCTGCCGAGTGGCTGGTACTGGACCAACATCGTCGGTCGCCTGCTCTTCAGCATCGTTCCGGGAACCTGGGTCAATGTCGCTGATTTGCGTCATCTCGATGGCGACGACCGCCTGCCGGAAGCGCTGAATGAACTGCTCTCATTCAATTCGGCCGGACACCTGTTGTCCTCGCCGAACTTCCTGATCGGGATCGTGGCTGGTGTGGCGATGATTACGGCGGCGATCTACTTTCGTCGCCGGCGCGTCGAGTCGTTCGCATGATGATGCGCGAATGCAGCCCGCGCGGGAATCGTTCCATGAACCTTCCTGCGCGATTCGCCGCGGCCATTCTGGTCGCGCTTTCCGCCCCGGCACTCGCTGGCGGCGACAGCGCGAAGGCGGCGCAAGCCATGGTTCCGCCAACCAGGCCGGCGACGACGCCTGACGACCTGTTTCGCGCCGTCGCCCTGCAGGACGCCGCGCTATTCGATGCCTACAATCGTTGCGACCTGGAAAAATTCGCTTCCTTCCTCGCCGACGACATCGAGTTCTATCACGATCACGGCGGCGTGACGCGCGGCAGCAAGGCGCTGACAGAGAGCGTCAAAAAGAACATCTGCGGCAAGACGACGCGTGAACTCGTGCCGGAATCTCTCGAGGTCTATCCGATGGACAACTACGGCGCGATCGAAATCGGCGTGCATCGCTTCCATCATCCTGCCGCACCCGACGAGCCGGTCGGCGAAGGCCGGTTCATTCATCTCTGGCAGTACGACAAGAGCAATGGCTCATGGAAGGTCACGCGGGTGCTGAGCTTCGATCACCACGCGCTGAAGTGATTCCCGCGCACCTCGTTCGCGCTGAATTTCCGCTCATGCGGTTTGCGTCAAAAAAAAACGGCCGCCTGACCCGGCGGCCGTTTATCTGCGTGCTGGAGAGGTGCCTACTTGATCGTGTCGGTCAGCACACGGATCGCGTTGCCTTGCGTCTGCAGCCCGCTCTGATGCAGATCGAGCTCGCCTACGAGCCAATAGCGCTGGACGCCGATCGACGTACGACGCACGACAACCGCGCTGCCGTCTCCGGTGTAGACCAGGTCGCCCTGACGCAAGTCCACCGGCGTGAGGTTGGCGTCGATGTTGCGGCTGTCGTTGTACTGTCGCTCGATCGAGACCCGCGCCGCTGACTTCGGTGCCGGCACATTGAACGTGAACTTCAGCGTGCCGCCCTTGCTGGAACCACGCAGCGAAGGATTGCTGACGTTGCGGATCGGTTCGCTGATGCGGTAACGGTCATTGCCCGTCGGTACCAGTTCGGCGCGTTCCAGGTTCAACTCGCCCTCCACCCAGAACAGCTGGGTGCGCGGACCGAAGCGACGGACGACGGCGCGCACCGGCCCATCGACGAACAGCAGGTCGTCCTTCTGCAGCTGCCCAACTTGCAGCGTCCCCTCGGCCTGTTGGCCGGCGTTGAGATTCTGGGTCATGCGCTGCTTGATCGCGGCCGATGGATCGGCTGGCGTCTGTGCGGCCGGAGCCGGCGCAGGCGGGGGCGGAGTCACGACTGGCGGCGGCGCAGCAACGGGAGCCGGCGCAGGTGCTGGCGCTACCTCGGTCTTCACCGGCGGCTGCTGTGCAGCTTCGACCGGCGCGGGTTTCGGCGCAACCGGCGTCTCGACCGGCGCAGGTCTCGCCATCGGCGGCGCCGGCTTGGGTTCAGCCGGCTTGGGCTCCGGCCTCGGTGGTTCGGGTTTCGGCGCGGCCTTCGGCGCCGGCGCTGGTGCCGGCGTGGGTGCTTCGCCTGTCTTGGCGCTTGCCTTGCTGTCCTCGACGCGCACCATCACGTTCTCGAAAAACGCATCGCTCATGCGCACCGAAGCATTGGCTGCACCCGCATGCGCCTTCGAGGCGGCCTTGTCCTGCCAATACGGCGGCGCCGAGATCAGCAGCGTCTTGCCCGAAGCAGCAGCCTGGCGCGCCAGCTCGGCAATCTTTGCATCGCCGGCACCCGACAGGAAATCCTTGCCGCTGATTGCAACCTCCTGCGCACACGCGGCGCCCGCGGCAAGCAGCGCAGCCGTGAAAAGCATACTTCTGAACATCACCATCTCCGGAACCACCCCTGTTGAAAACCCATTCATGCCAACGCGTCAGTCTGACCCCGACTGACTGCAAGGCATGTGCCTAAAGCCACCCAGATTCGCAGACGATTCTTTACAAGCTCGAATCTGCGACGGAAATCACGTTCTCTAACCGCCGGCCGATCCGCCGTGCACGCCACCCTTGGTCAACGCCATCGGATCGAGCAACGCCTTGAGTCTCGACTTGGGCAGGCCCGTAGTCTCCAGCGCCACGTCGAGTATCGGGCGGCCCTGCTTGTAGGCCTGCTTGGCCGTCGCCGCACCCTTTTCATACCCGATTACTGGATTCAGTGCCGTGACGAGGATCGGATTCTTGTCGAGTGCCTGCTTGATGCGGTCCTGGCGCACGGTGAAACCGGCGATCGACCGGTCCGCTAGCGCGCGCGAGGCATTGGCGAGAATCTCTATGCTTTGCAGCAGGTTCAAGGCCACCACGGGCAGCATGACGTTGAGCTGGAAATTGCCGGACTGTCCGGCAATCGTGATCGTTGCATCGTTGCCGATGACCTGCGCACAGACCATCGTCATCGCCTCGGGAATGACCGGATTGACCTTGCCCGGCATGATCGACGAGCCCGGTTGCAGTGCCGGCAGTTCGATCTCTCCGAGTCCGGCGAGCGGGCCGGAATTCATCCAGCGCAGGTCGTTGGCGATCTTCATCAACACGCAGGCCAGGGTCTTCAACTGACCGGACAGCTCGACGGCGGCGTCCTGCGAGGACATGCCCTCGAAGAAATTGTCAGCCGATTCGAACCTGACACCGGTCGCCTTGCGCAACTGCAGGCAGATGCGCGGCCCAAGCCTGGCGTCGGCGTTGATGCCGGTACCGACCGCCGTTCCGCCCTGCGGCAGTCGGCACATGCGCTTCATCGCATCGCGCACGCGCTCGATCGACGAGCGGATCTGCGCGGCCCAGCCGCCGAGCTCCTGGCCGAACGTCACCGGCATCGCGTCCATCAGATGCGTGCGCCCGGTCTTCGGCACCTTCTTCAATTCCCGCGCGCGCCTTTCGAGCGTCGCCTTGAGATGAGCGAGCGCCGGCAGCAACTGCTCGGACACGGTCAACGCCGCGCTGACCTGGATCGCCGTCGGAATCACGTCGTTCGACGACTGGCCCATGTTCACGTCGTCGTTCGGATGGACCTTCGACCCGATCGCAGAGGCCAAGTGCGCGATGACCTCGTTCGCATTCATGTTCGACGAGGTGCCGGAACCGGTCTGGAACACGTCGATCGGAAACTGTCGGTCGAATTCGCCGGCGGCAACGCGCTCGGCCGACCTGCGGATCGTCCTGGCCTTGGCCTTGGACAGATGCCCCAGATCGCTGTTGACCTGAGCGGCGGCCGATTTGATCAGGCCCAGCGCACGAATGAACTGGCGCGGCATGGTCAGGCCGGAGATCGGGAAGTTGTCGACCGCGCGCTGGGTCTGCGCGCCGTAGAGAGCATCTGCGGGGACCTTGAGTTCGCCCATGCTGTCGCGCTCGATCCGGTATTCGCCCATAGCTTGCTCCAAGGCCCAAAAAGTCGGGGCGCGATTATAGCGGTTGTGGCCGGCTGTAGACGGAAATCCGATGCCGGCTACCGACTTGCACTTGCTATCATTCGCACTTGCTCGCATCGGATCGCCGCGATGACCCTGTCTCCGCTCACCGCCCTGTCTCCACTCGATGGCCGCTACGCCGGCAAGGCCGAGCCGCTGCGCCCGATCTTCAGCGAATGCGGACTGATGCATCGCCGCGTGCTCGTCGAGGTACGCTGGCTGCTGGCCCTCGTCGACGAGCCGGGAATCGCCGAAGTCAGGGCGCTCTCCGCCGCGACCCGCCAGTTTCTCATGGCGATCGCCGACGGGTTTTCCTTGCAGGACGCCGAGCACATCAAGGCGATCGAACGCACGACGAACCACGACGTCAAGGCGGTCGAGTACTTCCTCAAGGAACGCATCGGCGATCACGCCGAACTCGGCACGGCCAAGGAATTCGTGCACTTTGCCTGCACGTCCGAAGACATCAACAATCTCGCCTACGCACTGATGCTGCGCGATGCGCGCGACGGCGTCCTGCTGCCGGCACTCGACAAGCTGATCGCGACGCTGCGCCAGATGGCGCATGCGCTGGCCGCGCAGCCGATGCTGTCACGCACGCACGGGCAGACCGCATCGCCGACGACACTCGGCAAGGAAATCGCCAATGTCGTGGCGCGGCTGCAACGCCAGCGCGCACAGATTGCCGCGGTCTCGATCACCGGCAAGTTCAACGGCGCAGTCGGCAACTACAACGCGCACGTCGCCGCCTATCCCGAAATCGCCTGGCCGGCGCTGAGCCGGCGCTTCGTCGAGTCGCTCGGGCTCGAATGGAATGCCTACACGACACAGATCGAGCCGCACGACTGCATCGCCGAACTCGGCGACGCGATCCGCCGCGCGAACACGATCCTGATCGATTTCTGCCGCGACACCTGGGGCTACATCTCTCTCGGCTACTTCCGCCAGGAGCTCAAAGCCGGCGAAGTCGGCTCGTCGACGATGCCGCACAAGGTCAATCCGATCGACTTCGAGAACGCCGAGGGCAACTTCGGCGTGGCGAACGCACTGTTCGCGCACTTTTCCGAGAAACTGCCGATCTCGCGCTGGCAGCGCGACCTGACCGACTCGACCGTGCTGCGCGCGCTCGGCACCGCGTTCGGACACACCCAGATCGCGATCGACGCGCTCTCCCACGGATTGTCGAAGTTGAATGCCGATCCGGCGCGCCTTGCCGCGGATCTCGATGCAAGCTGGGAAGTGCTGGCCGAAGCCGTGCAGACCGTGATGCGCCGCTACGGATTGCCTGAACCGTACGAGCAATTGAAGGCCCTGACGCGCGGCCAGGGCATCACGCGCGCCTCGCTGCGGGCGTTCGTCGAGTCGCTGGCCTTGCCCGAGGATGCCAAGGAACGGCTGCTCGCGCTGACGCCCGCCATTTATACCGGCCTCGCCGCGAAGCTTGCCGGAGCAATTTAGCGCTTGCGCTACACGCGCAGGCAACGGAAACTTGCACGAACAGCTTGCAAAGACCGCTAGGGGGCGGAACCTTGGTCGCAGTCGCAACATCCCTGCTGGGCGAACTCAAGCGCCGCAATGTCTTCCGCGCCGTTGCGCTGTACGCCGCCGCCGCGTGGCTGCTGGTTCAGGTCGCGACCCAGGTCTTTCCGTTCTTCCACGCCCCCGAATGGGTGGTGCGCTGGATCATCGTCGCGGCGGTGGCCGCCCTGCCGCTGTTCGTCGCGTTCGCATGGTTCTACGAATTCACGCCGGAAGGCATCAAACGCCAGAGCGACGTCGAACCCACCGAATCGATCGTCCACCTGACCGCGCGCAAGCTCGATCGCTGGATCATCGTCCTTCTGATTCTGATTGCGCTGCTGATGTTGGCGCAGATCTTCGTCCTGCCCAAGGCGGGTGCCGGCAATGCCGTGGCCGGCGCAGCGCCAGCCGCGAATGCCTCCGCGCCGGCGAAGTCGATCGCCGTGTTACCGTTCGAAAACCTCAGCAAGGACGAAAACAACGCCTACTTCGCCACCGGCATGCAGGACGAGATTCTGACGCGTCTGGCCGGTATCCGCGACCTCAAGGTGATCTCGCGCACGTCGACGGCACAGTACGCGAGCCAGCCGCCGAACCTGAAGATCGTCGCCGAGCAGCTCGGTGTGGCCAATGTCCTCGAGGGTAGCGTGCAGAAAGCCGGCGAACAGGTCCATATCAACCTGCAGCTGATTGACGCGCGCAACGACAGCCACCTGTGGGCGCAAAGCTACAACCGCGAATTGAAGGACATCTTTGCCGTCGAAGGCGAGGTCGCGCAGAGCGTGGCCGATGCGCTCAAGGCGCAGTTGATGCCGGCCGAAGCCGAGCGGGCGACTGCGGTGCC
>Ga0163162_10004839_pt1 | contig 12997 bp, 10 predicted proteins | sample S55metaG_FD_115310 | JGI IMG/M metagenome (GOLD analysis project Ga0163162, IMG submission 115310) | Switchgrass rhizosphere microbial communities from Kellogg Biological Station, Michigan, USA - S5-5 metaG | ecosystem: Host-associated > Plants > Roots > Rhizosphere > Soil | place: USA...
AGCTTTATCTCCCGCTGTGATTTTGCCCTTGGCCAGCTCGCGGTCGAGATTCTTGCCGATCGTCTCCAGGCCGCGATCCAGAAATTTCTGTTCCACATCGCACAAGGTCACGCGATAACCGCTGCGGGCAAGAACGTGGGCAATGCCGTTGCCCATGGTGCCCGCGCCGATCACTCCTACTCGTTCAATTGGCATAAATGTCGCCTCTTTTTCGCCCTTAAAACTGCTCCAAAACGTGATCAGTCTAACACTCTCAAGTGATTGCTGGGCTTAGATTTAAGGTTCACTTAAGGTTCGAAAAAATATGCTCCCTAAATACAGCCAACTCGATTCGGGTTGGCATCCGAACGAATGAGCAAACCGGTCCCAGGAGTCGATCGAGGGCAGGCGTGATCGCAATAAGCCTTTCGGACGATGGAACCGTGAGGGAGGAACTATGCGAAGCATGAAGCTGGCAACCCTGGCAGTGGCAATGACTCTGATGTTCAGCGGTCTCGCACTGGCCCGCGACCACGATGACTACAACAACAACGATCGCTGGGACAAACATGGCGATCGCGACCGTCATCATGACCGCGATCGTGATCATGATAAATGGCGAGGCCGCGACCACGACCGTGATCGCGGACGATGGGAGCGAGACCACCACTGGTGGGAACGCGATCGCAATCGTAACGACGGATATTATGGCAACGGTAACGGCCAGATTTACAACCGCGTTCCGCGCGGCTATCCCGGCGGATACGGTTATCCCAGTGGCGGCTATGGCTATCCCAGCGGTGGATACGGATACCCTGGCTCAGTCTATGGCCGGTCTGGCCGTGGCGGAAACCAAGGCTACAATTTTGGGTTTCAGGACGGACGATACATGGCGCAACGCGACATGTCGCAGAACAAACCATTCAATCCGAATCCGCGAAACGAATTTGGTAACCGGACTCACGGCTACAACGGTGCGTTCGGCGATAAGAACTATTACCGCTCGCAGTATTCCAGCGGATACGCCGAAGGCTACCAGTCGAGTTATCGCGGTGGGAGAGGCTGGGGGTATTAGGGCTTCTAGCTTCTAGCTCTTAGCTCTTAGCTCTTAGCCAAAAAAAGAGGCCGCCTGCATGAAATGGCGGCCTTTTTTTGTTCCAGAGAATAACCAATGTATCTAGTGTCCCGGCTGCGCGTCCCGGAGGGACGACTGAACCACCTCTCAAACTTTTCAGGCGCGCCTACGGCACGCGCTCATTCTGATCGGGAATCCCGCCACTGAAGTGGCGGGCTACTATCAATGGTCCCTACGGGACCTGTAACCTGAATTCACTGCGAGAATTGAATTTTTTTTGGCGGGACTTGCTCTTACTCGCGCTCCAGATTCTCGTCGATCGACACTTTGGTTCCCTTCTGAACGTCGAGCACTTTGTGGAACGGCTTATATCCCGACGCGGTGATGTCGATCACATAGGTTCCCGGATTGAGATAAAAATCAACCGGAGAGAACTTGTCGAGGATGCGGTTATTGACTGCAACCTGCGCTCCCTTGGGCTGGGCCTTGACGCTTACCGCAATCATGCCTGCGGTATCGCCGCCGCCAAACAGTTTTTTGAATTTTCCGCCCAGCTTGATGTCATCGACCGAACCCAAAGCTTTGAGCGTAGGCGCGAAATGGAAGACCTGTCCCGATTGCAGGCTGGCGCTGGAAGTCTCATCCAGATAACCCTGCTTCCTGATCAGGAAGGTGTGCGAACCGGGCTTGTCCACGGAGATCTGCGATGGTGTGACTTTCCCTGTGTCTTTGCCATCGAGGAAAATCTGCGCGCCTGCTGGCTGACTGGTGATCGCAGCCCCAGCGGTGAGCTGTGCCAGCTGAATTACGAGAAATGATTTGCTGCCGGAGGCGACATCGATGGCGCGGGTTTCAGGCGCATACCCTGCGCGGGCGACGGTCACGCTGTGCTGTCCCGGCGCGAGGCCTGGCAGGTTGAAAGGCGTAATCCAACTGGGATCGCTACGTCCATCGATCCGCACCTCGGCGCCCTCTGGAGTCGAATTGATAGTCAACTGCCCAGGAATCACGGTTGGGGATGCGGTAGGCTGGACCTTCACCCTCTTCTTATTATTGTTGTACTTCGGAACCACGGAAACCGTCGGCGCATCGTGTCCCGCCGTAACCTGCTCAAGCGGCGCCTGAACCGGGGCCGCCACGGGAGGCTGAGCTGAACTCCAGCCTGGCTTGGCGACGGCTTCGACCGGCGCCGTCGCGGCCGGCTGCTCCGCCGAACCTTCTTCTGCCGAGTTCTCGGAGTGGATGCGATAAGCGATGGTGCCCACTACCACCAGAATGATCGCCACCGCGCCTGCAATTGAAAACAAAAAGAGTTTGGGCGGCGTCTTCTTAATTTCGGTGACCGCCTTGCGCGCGACTTCCCGCGGCTGCACTTTGGGTTTTTCGGGCGGCGTACGGTTGAGTGAAACTGCCGGTTCCGCTTCGAGCTCAGGCGCCACCGGAGGCGGTGGTGTGTAGATCTCTTTCAGCGGCGGCATCTCGCTCATTTCTGAGAAGCTGGTGCCACGCGACGATTCTCTCGCTGCCTCTGCTGCCATTGCAGGATCAACCCGGAACGAGGGCTTCTCGGTCGCAGGTTCCACTACATCGGCGACAGCACTGGCGCGTTCCTGAAAGTTGCTCTGTGCAGATACTTTCGCCGGACTTGAAATGGCCTCCGGCTGCGGCGATTTCGCCGGAGCGACAGTGGAAACCGCGCTCGCACTTTCCCAGCCCGCAGCCGCAGCCGCGGCTCGCGCCGGAGAAGGTGAAGGAGAAAAAGATGGCGCCGCATTGGCAGCACTGGCACCGTGCTCATCATCTGATGCCGGTGTTGGTATTGATACCTTCTGCGGCTGAGGGGTGCTGGACGCTGTCGTTGCTTTGGCAACAGGTGCCTTGGCAACCGGCGTCGGGCTGGCCGCAGCAGCTTGCGTTGTTTTTTTTGCGACCGCTTTGGTCACACTTTCCTTGCAACGCTCCAGGTCGTTCACCAGATCCTGGCCGCTTTGATAGCGCTCGTCAGGTGCCTTGGACAACGCCTTCATAATGACTTCGCTCAGCACGGGATGAATCTTGGGATTGATCGCGATCGGTGCCGGAGGTGTGACTTCGCCAATTGCCTGCCGCACCTGGTCCGCATCATCGCCCGGAAAAGCCTTGGCCTCGGTCGCCATCTCGTAGAGGATCGCGCCCAGGCTGAAAATGTTGGAGCGTCCGTCCACCGGATCGCCGCGCAACTGCTCCGGCGAAACATAGTGCAGAACGTCCGGAGCCTTGCCCGAAGCCTGGCAGGTAAACGCACCCATGCAGGAAACTCCGAAGCTCAGGACTTTGACCGTCCCGTCCCAAGTGACCATGATCTTGGCCGGCTCGAGACTGTAATGGACAACATTGTGAGAATGCGCGTGATCCAGACCCTGACAAGTCTGGCGCACAATGTCTTGCAGGTCCCAGATGGAAAAGCCTTCTTTGCGGGCCAGCATGGTCGCGATGCTGTTGCCCTGAACGTACTCTTCGGCGGCGCAGCACTGGCCGTCGATCTCTTCGACTCCAAAAAGTTGTGCGATGTTGTGGCTGCTGAGGGGCTTGGTGCCGGCGGCTTCCTGCAGAATGTACTGCATCAGCGAGTCGCCTTGTTCGGCCAGCATCTGGAGCCGGATGGTCTTCAGGGCGATCGTCTGCCCGCTCTCCGGATCGGCAGCCTTATAGACGGCGCCAATCTCGGAATGCGTAATTTCACTCAGTATTTCGAAACGTCCGATCTTGTTGGCCATTGCTCCCTGAGCCCCGAAAAAATCAACAAAAGCAGCAGTCTTCTGGTCAGAAACCAGAGGTCATCCCTGATAGAAAAGTGCCCCTAGGATATCTCGCATCAATCGTGGATGGGAGTTACGAAGGTACTCGGAAATGGATGGAACATTTAGAGGAGTGGGAAGGAAAAGCTGAAGTGCCGTACACTGGCGCGGGCAAATTATTGGAAGATCTCGTCCGATCACCCGACGCAGTGATCGAAGTCACATCGCAGCGCCCTCACACCCGCGAAGATCGGTGAGGTAGAAATTGCACAGGGAGGGATGAAGATGAAAATCAGCCGTAAGCGAGCCAGCAAAGCGCACTACCAGATTGCAGTTCCCACCGACTTCTCTCCTGCTTCGACCTCCGCTATGAAATTTGCCCAGAACCTGGCGCGGGTTTCGGGAACCAGAGTGACCGCGGTGCATACGGTCGATTCCTTGGAATACAGCTTCGGTCCCAAGGACTTGCGGGAATTGAAGAAGCAACAAGTCTGGGCGCTGGCCCAGGAATCGATGGCGCGCTGGCTGGAGGAAGGCGGATTCTCGAACTGCGCTAACAGCATGATGGAAGGCGAAGCCGCCCCGGCGATCGCGCAATTCATAGCGGCCCACGGTGTCGACCTAATCGTAGTCAGCACCTCTGCGCGTCTCCGGGCCGCCCGGATCGCATTCGGTTCCGTGGCGGAAGAGATCTTTCGAAAATCTGCCTGCCCGGTTTTCGTCCTCGGGCCGAAGGCTCGAGCCGGCACACGGCCTTTAACACGCCTGGTGTTCGCCACCGATCTGGAGCCGCACTCACTGGCGGCTCTTCCTCATCTTTCGACATTCGCCAGGAAGTTCGACTGCAGTGTGTCCGTAATCCGCGCCGTCCATCCGGACATCCAATCGCCTCCCGAACGAAACAGAATCAGGAAACAAACCGAAGAGAAGATAATATCCGCGGCCGATCCGAATCTTCGTAAGCGCATCGGCAAGATCCAGGTCGAGTTCGCTCATCCTGCCAAAGCCCTCACGAGTTTTGCAAATCGCATCAAGGCCAGCGCGATTGTGCTGGGTGTTCGTGGCGGCGGAGATTGGGACCGGGCCACTACTCATATTCCGTGGGCCCTCGCCCATCGCATCATTGCCCAGGCCAAGCTTCCAGTTCTGACCATCCGAGGCTGACGTGGTCGATACGATTGTGGAACCGCAATCGAGTTTGTTGGGACTCACGGACACCGAAGCCCGGCAGCGCCTTCAGAAATACGGCCCCAACGTTCTCCCCTCAAGTAAAGAGCTGACTCTCTTCTCGATCGTCCTCGGCACTCTTAAAGAACCCATGCTCATACTCCTTATGGTCACGGGACTCGTCTACCTGCTCATTGGAGATCTGCGGGAAGCGATCGCAATCCTGGCCAGCATTTTCATCGTCATCGGTATTTCGACGACGCAAAAGCACCGCACGGAGCGCACTCTGGAAGCGTTGCGCGACCTTACCAGTCCGCGCGCTCTGGTGATGAGATCGGAGGGTATGCGCCGCATCCCCGCCCGGGAGGTGGTTCCCGGGGACATCGTCATTCTGAACGAAGGCGACCGTGTACCCGCTGACGGACAGGTGATCGAGAGCGTTTTGTTGGCGCTCGACGAATCACTGCTTACGGGAGAGAGCGTTCCCGTTGATAAGGAAGCAGTGAATGCAGCGGGTTCCGCCAGAACCCCGGAATCTACTGCGGTTTACTCCGCAACTCTGGTGGTTCGAGGTCATGGAATCGCACTCGTCACCGCCACCGGTGCACAATCTGAAATTGGGAAGATCGGCACGCAACTGGGCCAAGTCACGCCGCAGTCTACGAAGCTCGAAAGAGAAACTGCCAGACTGGTGCGCACCTTCGGCATCCTGAGTCTTCTGGTCTGTGGCTTCGTAGCAGGAATGTACGGCTTACTGCGCGGAGACTGGACAAAGGGAGTCATCTCGGCCCTGGCTTTGGCCATCTCCCTGGTTCCCGAGGAATTCCCTCTGGTGCTGGCCATCTTTATGGCCATCGGGGCGTGGCGGATTTCACAGAAGAAGGTCCTGACGCGGCGATTTCCTGCCATCGAAATGCTGGGTGCTGCGACTGTGATCTGCGTGGACAAAACCGGCACCCTCACGGAAAACCGGATGGCGGTGCAGGAGGTCTTCGTCAGCCAAGAAAATGCACCTGGGACCAAGGATGAAGTGCTGCGAATCGCCGCGCTCGCGTCTGAGCAGAATACAGCGGATCCCGTCGACAAGGCAGTGCTCGCGGCACGCCTGGCGCATACATCTCACGGACAACTCATTCGCGAATACCCACTATCGTCAGACTGCATGCTGGTCGCGAAAGCATACGAGGGTTCTCCCATATGTGTGGCGGCCAAAGGCGCGCCCGAGGAAATATTCAGACTCTCCCCGATGCCCCGGCAGGTGCGAGACTCGCTGGAATCGGCCTTGCAACAAATGACCAGCAGAGGGATGCGTGTAATCGCGGTAGCGAAGGGAGCGCCGCAAAATGGCGTTCTGCCCAAGGAGAAACGCCATCTGCAGCTTGAGGTGTTGGGCTTGATCGGGCTTGCCGATCCCATTCGATCCACGGTCCCTGGTGCTGTCGCTGAACTGGCAAGCGCCGGAGTTCGGGTAGTGATGATCACTGGCGACTACCCTGGCACGGCGACCGCGATCGCAGCTCAAGCCGGATTAGTCAATCCCGCACGCGTCATCACGGGAGAGACACTGGAGCGCCATGATGCGCCGGGGTTGCAGGCCATGGTGCGCGACTGCAATGTTTTCGCCCGCGTGCGTCCGGAACAGAAGCTGCGTTTGGTGGAGGCTTTCAAAGCCAACCAGGAAGTAGTCGCGATGACAGGTGACGGCGTCAACGACGCCCCGGCGTTAAAGGCAGCGCATATCGGGATTGCCATGGGCGCACGCGGCTCGGACGTCGCTCGTGAGGCAGCCGCGCTGGTGCTGGCCGATGATGACTTTCCGGCGATTGTCGATGCGGTTCGTCTGGGCCGAAGGATCTATGACAATCTATCCAATGCAGTGCGCTACGTTTTTGCCGTCCATGTACCGATTGCCGGCATGGCTGTCCTGCCAGTGATATTCAATTGGCCGATTCTCCTGATGCCATTGCACATCGTTTTCTTTGAACTCATTGTCGATCCGGCTTGTTCGATTGCCTTCGAAGCGGAAGGCGAGGAACCGGGAATCATGCGAAGAAAACCCCGGCCAGAAGGAGCCCGACTATTTTCGCGCTCCACCATTGCACTCGGTCTGCTGCAAGGCCTGGGTGTGTTCATCACTGTCCTGGTGGCTTTTCTCTTTGCGATGCGCCGGGGGCACGCCCCAGAACATGCCCGCGCCATTGCCTTCACCGCACTCGTGGCCGGGAACCTGGCCTTGATCTGGGCCAACCGTTCGGCTTTGCGAACTGCGTTTGAGAAAGGACGGGTTCAGAACACTGCTCTGTGGCTGGTTACGCTGGGAACAATCGCAACTCTTCTAACCGTCCTTTACTTGCCCGGCATTCGGACTGTTTTCGAGTTTTCAGTTTTGCATCCAAAGGATCTGCTCCTGTCATTTGCCGTGGGATCCATTAGCATTACATGGTTCGAGGTACTGAAATTAGTCGGTCGCAGAAGGAGCAAACAGGCTTGAGAGAAGCATTCGAAGCAATCGAGCTAATTAGGATGACCTCGATTGACATCGGCAAACCTACGGAGTAGGGTTAGGCCGCTTTTCGGCTCAGCTCACAAATAAATAAGGAGATCGATATGCAAAAGCGACTCGCGCTTTATGGTGCAGCGTTGTGCCTGTGTCTTGCGCCCATGCTCTCAGCCCAGGATGCGGTCAAAGTTGATCCCAAGCATTACACCGTCGTGAGTGAAAACGACCAGGTGCGGATTTTGAAGGCCCATTATGGCCCCCACGAAAAGTCAGTGATGCACAGCCATCCTGCGACGGTTGCGGTGTTTGTCACGGATGCCGACGGAAAATTCACCTTCCCGGGCGGAAAGACTCAGCTTCTCACCACCAAGGCGGGAGACTCCCAGTACACCGCCGCTGGCACTCACCTGCCGGAGAATATCGGAGACAAAGCGTTCGATGTGATCGTGGTCGAACTGAAGGGCAAGTAGGTCAGTAGTACAGTTTGAGAATCCGAAGTTTTGTCATTCCGAAGCGCGGTATCGTCGCGCGAGGAATCTGCTGTTTTGCCGCCGGCAGCAAGCAGATTCCTCGCTGGTAAGGCTGGCCTCGCAATGACAAGAACTCGTTCGTCCGTGGACGATCCGGTGGTTCACTTCTCCGGGTGGAACTTCCTCACCGCGACGACCGTCAACCCGATGAACAGGACCAGCACCACCAGTTGCGCGATCTTGAACGGCCCCTCAGTTTGCGTTGGAGCCATGGCATGCAGCGCCGGCACTTTCTCGAAAGACTGCACCACCAGCACAAAAACATTTAGATACAGGGCCATTACGGCGGTGACCACGTAAATCCACCGCCACGAGCCGGACATATGGAAGCTGTAACGCGCCAGGAGCGTGATCGCCAGCACGACCAGCGAGATGATTCCGAGCCTGTGGGCCGGCCCGAGGTGGGTAAACGGAAAACCAAATCCGGTCACGCTGGTCAGCACCGTGGTCAACAGAAAAAGTGCTGTCAAACCGTTGAGCCGTTTGGAGCCGAGCATTCCGAACAGCACGATGATTCCCGAGGCGATGGCGATCAGACTGATGATGACGTGCACCGTGGTGAAGGTCGAGAGCGACATTCCTAACATCATTTGGCAGGGCCCTTTCCGAACAGGTGGGAAATACTACGATGGCGGCGGGGGAATTTCCAAATAGAGGGAATGGGCGATCATCCCGAAGTTCGTCGTTGGCCATTGGCCATTGGTCGTTGGCCTCTGGCGCGGGTGCGTTGATTTTTAGCCAACGACCGAACGCCAACGGCCAACGACGAACTTCCCTACGTGGTGCGGATCGATGTCAGCCAGGTTCGTATCAGTTGGCGCAATTTCGCGCCTTCTGGCCTGCGGCGCACTGCATCGATCACCGCCAGGCGGGCCCTCGATCCGCGGCCGCGGAATCCTACCCAGTAAGGGATGTAGATTTCACCGGCGACCGGTTCAGCTTTGATCTGCAAATTTCGCACCCGGAAAAATCCTGTGCTGAAGAGCAGACGCTGCACTTTCGTTGTGACGAGCTTGATTGACTCCGCCTCGCCCAGCAGAGGCTCGCTGCAGTTGCGCGTCTCCAGATAAAACACCTCGCGCTCACCCGGTAATTGCTCAAAGGTGTAAAGGTCCAGCGATCCGGTGACCGCGTCCAGACCGAATATGCGCGAGTCGCGTTTACCGCTGTTGACGATTTCAATTTGGAAGAGCCGGAAAGGAATGTAGAAATCCGCCACCGAACGCAGCGGACCGAATGTCGACTCGCGTAGGAAGTCGAACATGCCGGAAGAAAAATGCTCAGTGGCTTCTTCGCGGGTCACGTTGGGTCTCAGGCTGCGGATGCGGGCCATTTCGGGAATCCGATGGGATGAACAAACATCCTTAGCGGAAATGGACCCACAGTCCGACGACCGTTGCGATCAGCAAAAGGCTGAATATTACGTTCAGCCGGTGCTCGGCCGCAGTCTCCGCCGCGGGTTTGTGATCCAGGGCTCGCACGGGGGTGATATCCATTTTCTCGCCGACGGTGGCGAAAGTCAGACCAGCCAGCTTTTTCCGTTCTGGCGTCGGAGTCACCAGGCTGACTGCGATCAGCACGACGCAGCAGATCACGAACATGAGGATGGAGTAGTGCAGAAAATTCATGTCCACTAGGCCACGGAGGAAAACGTTATCGAAGGCATGTCCACCGGCGGCGCGATCCATCAGTTCGAGGATGAATCGAGCAGCGCCCATCACGAAGCCGGTCAGCAGCGAAGTGATCGCGCCCTGCGAGTTCAGCCTCGGCCACAGAATTCCCAGGATGAAGCAGGCCGCAATGGGCGGACTGATGTATCCCTGTACGCTTTGCAGATAAATATAAAGCTGGCTGCTGATCAGATGGATGAACGGCACCCAGGCGAGGCCGAGCACCACCATCACTCCGGTCATCACGCGCCCGAAGCCGACCAACTGTTTTTCGGAGGCGTCCGGCTTGATCTTCTTATAGAAGTCGAGCGTGACCAGGGTCGAAGCCGAATTGAACACCGAACTCATCGCTCCCATCAGGGCGGCCAACAGCGCCGCGATCATCACTCCCACAAGTCCTGTAGGAAGAAGATTAATGATGAGCGTCGGATAGGCGATGTCGCCATTCAGCACTTCGCCATGCGGTCCGAACTTGAACAGATCGCGATAGAGAGCGACGGCGATCAAGCCGGGCAGAACCAGCATGAAGACCGGCAGAATTTTGAGAAATCCGGCAAAGATGGTGGCGGCTTTGGCGTGTCCTTCATCCTTGGCTGAGAGGACGCGCTGCACAATCACCTGATCGGTACACCAATACCAGATGCCGAGAATGGGAGCGCCGAAGAAAATACCCGTCCAGGGGAAGTCGGGATCGCTCATCGGCTTAACCATGTGGAAGTAGCTGGCAGGCAAGGCCGCACGTAGTCCTTCGAATCCGCCAACCTGGTGCATTCCGATCACGGTCAGGATGACTGCGCCGAAAATCAGGATCAGGGTCTGGACAAGGTCGGTATAAATGACCGCAGCCAGTCCTCCGGCGATGGTGTAAATACCGGTGGCGATAACCAGGATGACGGCGGCCGTGAGCGGACTCCAGCCCACAACGCGTTCCAGCACAATCGCAGCCGCATAAAGATGGACCGAAATCTTCGTGAACACATAAGCCAGAATCGAAATTCCAGCCAGATACACGGCGCATGACCGACTGAAGCGCCGCTCCAGAAATTCCGGCATGGTAAATACATTGGACCGTAGGTAGAACGGAACGAATACCCAACCCAAAACCAGCAGGATCAGGCAGGCCAGCCATTCAAACGATCCGACAGCGAGGCCTGAACTGGCCCCTGAGCCAGCTAGTCCAATGAAATGCTCAGTGGAAATATTCGAAACAAACAGCGAGGCCCCGATGGCGAACCAGCCTACGTCACGACTGGCCAGGAAGTAGTCGGTGGAGGTGCGTTCCTTGCGCGCAAAATAAAAACCGATGGCGAAAATGACCACGAAGTACACCGCGATGATCGCGATGTCGATGCCAGTCAGGGACTTATGCGTGAGATGCGCTACGGTCTCGCCCATACTCCTCCATTACGGCGCCTTCAGAACCGTGGGCCATGCTAGTGCATTCGGTCCACCCAGGCAACGGTAAAGCCACACCAGTTCCCGTACTGGCACCAGTGTGGTCGCGGGCGAGTCGCCCGCCGCTTTTGACTCTGCCTTGAGGCTTGCGCGAGCGGGTCGCCCGCGACCACACAAAATAAAATAGATACTCTGTCGATTTTGCACTCTCTCATTCGACATACAGTTAGAAGGAGACATACAACGTGCGATTCATGATTGTGGTGAAGGCAACCAAAGACACCGAAGCGGGCAACGTAGGGGAGGAAAAGATGTTTGCCGCCATGACGACGTACCACGAGGAACTGACCAAAAGCGGGAGTGCTTCTCGATGCTTCCGGGTTGCAACCAACGTCAAAGGGCTGGCGAATTAAATACTCGGGGCAAAAGCGCACCGTGATCGATGGGCCATTCGCGGAGTCCAAGGAACTCATCGCCGGCTACACCCTGATTCAGGTGAAATCTAGGCAAGAGGCGCTCGAATGGACCAAGCGCTTCCCCAATCCTGTAGGTGAGGAAGCTGCGGCCGAGATCGAAGTGCGCCAGCTATATGAACTTGAGGACCTGGGACCCAGCCCTTCCGTGGAACGCTTTCGCGACCTGATAGAGGTGCTGAAAAGGTAGTCCTGGAGAAATGTCGCCAGCCCTCAACTCTTGTCATTCCGAACCGCCTCAGCGGTGAGGAATCTGCTGTTGCCGACGACTGAAGACTGACGACTGCCTTATGGAACTTTATTCTGGCCCAAGCCGTAACTTTGTAAGGCCGCTGAACGTTGTAATTATTCAAGAGGACTGGTTTTGCGATTTTTGGCGGTGGCTGGTTGCCGAGGCCTGACTTTTTCGTCTATTCTGATGGGGCTTGGCTGACGGTCCGTCCGTTCCTGTCCTCTCCTGGAGTTCACGAGTATGACCCTGACCCGTTTTGTCACTAAAAACGCCTTCCGCAACAAGCGCCGTAGCATCCTGACCGTTCTCAGCATTGGCGGCTCGCTCCTGCTGCTGACCTTCCTGATCACCATCTGGCGCAGTTTTTACGACAACAAGCCGAGCGAACAATCGGCGCAACGCCTGATCGTACGCCACAAGGTTTCGCTGATCTTCAATCTCCCCAGCTACTACAAACAGAAGATCCAGGCTATCCCGGGCGTCAAGGAAGTGGTGAACCAGCAATGGTTTGGCGGCCAATATAAGGACGATAAGGCGAACAACTTCTTCGCCCAGTTCGGCACCGATCCGCAAGAGATTCTGAAGGTTTATCCCGAATTCAAAATACCCGCCGACCAGGTCGAAGCTTGGCAGCATGATCGAGCCGGCGCCATCGTGGACGTTGGCCTGGCCAACAAATTTGGCTGGAAGATTGGCGACCGGCTGAACATTACCGGCAAAATTTTCCCGGTAAATCTGGAGCTGACGATCCGGGGAATCTTCACGCCGCCGGACCCGACACAGTCTATCTATTTCAACAAAGACTACATCGACGAAGGTTTCCCTAAACTCAAGGGGCAGGAAGGCTTCTACGCAGTGCTGGCCGATTCGCCCGAGTCTGTTACGCGGGTGGCGCAAGCCATCGATGAGACCTTTCGCAACGCCGATAAGCCCACCAAGACCGAGACCGAACACGCCTTCCAATTGGGCTTTATCGGAATGCTGGGCAACATCAAGGCGTTCATCATGAGCATCTGCCTGGCCGTTGTATTCACCATCCTGCTGGTGTCGGCCAATACGATGGCAATGTCAATTCGAGAGCGTACTCGGGAAGTCGCGGTGTTGAAAACACTGGGCTTTACACGCAACAGCATTCTGGGATTGTTCGTGGGCGAGGCGGTGTCGCTGTCTGTGATCGGAGGGCTGGTGGGATCGCTACT
>Ga0163162_10004840_pt1 | contig 12996 bp, 8 predicted proteins | sample S55metaG_FD_115310 | JGI IMG/M metagenome (GOLD analysis project Ga0163162, IMG submission 115310) | Switchgrass rhizosphere microbial communities from Kellogg Biological Station, Michigan, USA - S5-5 metaG | ecosystem: Host-associated > Plants > Roots > Rhizosphere > Soil | place: USA: Michigan...
AGCAGCAGCCCGGCGGCGACGAATATAATTTCCGCGACCTCAATCTCAACCTCGATCAGGATGCCAGCAAGCAGGCCAGCATCAATCTGGCTACCCGGATTTCGCGTAATCAGCGCAATGTTAGCGTCAATCTCAAAGGTCAGATGAATGTGGCGCAATACCCACATCGTCTGGTCGGACAGCTGGATGAGTTGAATTACGCCATCGACGGCGCCAATCTGCCGACGCAGGGCATCAAAGGCACCTTGAGCGGGCAGGGCGAATGGAACGGTGACAATCAGCGTTTCTCCCTACAGAAGATGCAGCTCACCGCCAATGACAGCGCCTTGGATGGCAGCGCCGAGGGGCGTCTGGCGCTGCCGCAGCAGCTTAATCTGGCGCTACACGCCACCCGTTTAGACATCGACGCGTTGATGGCGAATGCACCGGTGACGGATAGCAGCGCGCCGCAGCGAGCCAATGTGGTGAGCACGCCAGTGATTGCTGAACCGCGAATGCGTGATAACAGCAACTCGCCGCTGAATCAGCTGGATTTGACGCTCAATCTCACCGCCGATAGCAGCGTGTGGCGCGGCCTGACGCTGACCAACTTGCAGATCGATGCCAGCAATCAGCAAGGTTTGATGACGCTGAGTAAGCTGCAAGGCAAATTTGGCGAAGGCCATTTCTCCGTTCCCGGTTCGGTGGATATCCGCAAACCGGTGACGCAAGTGGCATTCCAGCCTGAGCTGGATAACATCGCCATTGCGCCGCTGCTGAAAGCATTAGAACTGCCAGAAACGCTGCAAGGCACGGTTTCACTGCAAGGCGATGTGAGCGGTGCTGGATTGAGCATTGAAGAGGCAAAACGTAACTGGCAGGGCAGTGCGGATCTGGAAGCCACTAATTTGCAGCTTTCGCAGCTGAATCTGCAGCAGATGGTGCGCCGTGCGGTGGCGCGCGTCAGTAATCGTGTCACCAACGATCAACCCGACGACCAGGGCATTCAGCAGTTGAGTGGGCGCGTGAGTCTCAAGCAAGGCATCTTCAGCTTGCCGGATCTGCAGGGCGGCAATAGTCGTCTGGCGGTGCAAACCAAAGGCAATGTCGATATGGTTAAACAGCAGCTCGACGTCACCATTAATATGATGCTGCGCGGCTGGCAGGGCGACGATAAATTAGCTGCGCTGCTGAACCAGCAAACTATTCCGCTGCGCATGTACGGCGGCTGGAATAATCTGCAGTACTCGTTGCCGGTGGATGACGTGGTGCGTCAGCAACTGCAAAGCGAAGCGAAGTCGCGGCTCAATCAGTGGCTGGATCGCCAACAACCGGCGAAGCAGCCGTGACTGAAACCAGGTCGCCATTTATGGCGACCTGGTTAATTACGGTGCTATCGGCACTATCTCCACTTTCTGCACACGGTGATTTTCTACCTGCAACGTTCGCAGCAGATAATCACCGATCTGTAACTCTTCGCCTTCCTGCGGCACATGTTGCAGGCTGTCCATCAGTAATCCTGCCAGCGTGTGGTAATTGCGCTTTTCATCAAGTGGCAGCTGCACGTAGACGGCTAAATCCTCTAACGGCATATGACCATTCGCCACCCAACCGCCGTCGGGCAGCACTTGAATATCATAGCGCGCATCGATTTTTTCCCCTTCATTCGGCAGATTGCCGGCGATGGTTTCCATCAGATCGCTCAGCGTGACCACGCCTTCCACCGAACCAAACTCATCCACCACAAAGGCGAAGTGGGTGCGCGCGTTGCGGAACTGTTCCAGCGCCTGTAATAAGGTGACGCGCTCAGGAAAGATCAACGGCTGGCGAATCAGCGAGCGTAAATCCAGTGATTTGCTGTGCAACGATTGATGCAGGAGATCAATCACGTGCACCACACCGAGCGGGTCGCGGCCCTGTTCGGTCACCAGAATACGCGTGTGTTGATTGCGATCGAGCTTCGCCATGATCTCCGCCGGATCTTCGGTGAGGTCGATATGCTCGACGTCGTGGCGCGACGTCATGATGCTATTAATCTGGCGCTGACCCAGCCCCAGCACGCGCGCAATCATGCGCCGTTCCTGACGGTTAAATAGCGCGCCCTCTTCGCTATCGCTTACCAGTGACGCGGTATCGGCGTCCAGTTCCGCACGCTGCGCCTCGCCGCGCAGAATGCGCAAAACGGCTTCTGACGTGCGCTGACGCAGTGGACGGCCGGCAGTGAGAAAGCGGCGGCGATTGAACATCGCCAACTGATTGAGTATCTCAATGACGATAGAGAAACCAATCGCCGCGTAGAGATACCCTTTTGGAATAATGAAGCCTAACCCCTCGGCCACCAGGCTGAAGCCGATCATGAGCAGGAAGCTCAGACAGAGAATCACGATGGTTGGATGGCCGTTAACGAAACGCGTCAGCGGCTTACTCGCCAGCAGCATCAGCAGAATCGCTATCGTTACTGCCGCCATCATCACCGGCAGCTCGTTGACCATGCCAACGGCGGTAATCACCGAGTCCAGCGAGAAGATGGCGTCCAGCACCACTATTTGCGCCACCACCGGCCAGAATTTAGCACCGTTTTTATTTTGACCGGTTTCCTCGTCAGCGCCTTCCAGGCGACTGTTTAACTCGGTGGTGGCTTTATAAAGAAGAAAGAAGCCGCCGCACAGCAGCAGCAGATCGCGGGCGCTGAAGTCGTGGTGCAACAGAGTAAACAGCGGTTGTGTCAGGGTTACCAGCCAGGAAAGTGAGGCGAGCAGCACTAAACGCGACACCAGCGCGAGAAGCAGGCCGATAATGCGCGCACGGTCGCGTTCCTTCGGCGGCAGCTTTTCGACGAGGATGGCAATGAAAACGAGGTTATCAATGCCCAACACCAGCTCCAGAACGATTAGCGTTACTAATCCTGCCCACAGCGACGGATCAATGATCCACTCCAACATGTGTTAATCACCTTAATGTCTGTGTTATGCGCTTAATCTGATGATAGTGAAACGGCGTTAAGCCTGTAAATAGCCGCTGACTCGGTCAATTGGCGGGTCAGCTACGAGAGAAGAATATCGCTGACTGCCGATTTGCACCGATAAGATGAAAGTATGGATAAAGATTGCACCTGAATGAAAGAGACAATTATTTTTTTTCAGCAGATAACCACGTGCATTTTTAATGCAGTCTATTGCGTGGTTGAGTATCGAATTAATCTGAATTTTGCAGGGGAATGGCCTGAAAGGGCTGGCATCAATACTTATCGCTGGTAGTCTTTTTCCTAAAATAGTGCAGGGAACACGGGGCCTACTTGTAAACAAGCCAGTAATAACTAGTATAGCAACGTGTTAGTAAATGTCTGCGCCAAAGTTGTTTATAGCGTGCTCCTTAGCCTCTTAATGTTGCGAACTGTGATCGCACGCGGACCACGGCCAGTAATTAGCGCAAAAATGCCGCATAAAACAAGTTGTAATTAGGATGAAAGCGGTATTGGCAGCGACAGCCAAGGGCGGTAGCGTGCCTGAAGCGCCTTTCTCTTGGTTTAATGGTCTGCCACTGTGGTAAGGGAAGTCGGACTAATCTGTTGGTATTAATCACAATTCTCTTGCTTACTATTGTGAGAATTGATTTGGCCTCAGAGAATTTACCGCAGATTGCCTCAACAAATGCAGTGAATATTTCGCTCATTTATCAGACAGCGTTGAGGCATTAGGGATTAAAGAAATAATATAAAAGAGTTAACTATGCGCGATAACGAAATTACATATAAAAGTCTTCTGACAAAAATTTTACTGGCGTGCTCGGATTTAATTTGTTTCAACGCAGCATTATTTATTGCGATGGCATTGATTAATTCGTTTACCCATTCTCCACTGGCAGATATATCTGAAAAATACCTGCATTTAAAAATTGCTACGCACATTGCGCTTTCCGTTATTTGCGTGGGCTGGTTCTGGGTTCGCCTGCGTCATTATACCTATCGCAAGCCATTCTGGTTCGAGCTCAAAGAGATCTTTCGTACCATTCTTATTTTCTCTGTCATCGATTTGTCAATTTCAGCCCTTTCACAGTGGCAAATGTCGCGCTTTGTCTGGGTAGCGACCTGGGTTCTGGCGTTGATTATGATTCCTTTAGCGCGCGCCATCTCTAAGCGTGTGCTGAATCATTATGGCATGTGGAAGAAGCAAACCATCATCATCGGCAGCAGCCGCAATGCCCAGGAAGCCTGGCAGGCGCTGCAGAGCGAAGAGGTGATGGGCTTCGATGTTATCGCCTTCTTCGATGTCGATAAGAGCAGCCCACAGGCCAGCATCTCAGGCGTGCCTGTGCTGCATAATGAACAAGAGTTGTGGCAGCTGACCAACAGCGAAACCCAATTCATCGTGGCGGTTGAGTTCGAACAGAGCCAGCACCGCGACCACTGGCTGAAAACCCTGGCGATGCACAATTGCCGCTCGGTTTCTGTTATTCCAACACTGCGCGGTGTACCGCTGTACGGCACCGACATGGCTTACATCTTTAGCCATGAAGTGATGATTCTGCGTGTGAATAACAATCTGGCGAAGCGCACGTCACGTTTCCTTAAGCGTGCATTCGATATCGTCGGCGCGCTGAGCATTATCCTCGCGCTGTCCCCGGCGTTGCTGGTCCTTGGATTTATGGTTGGCCGCGATGGCGGACCACCGATTTACGGTCATGAACGTGTGGGCTTAGGCGGCCGTAAGTTCAAATGCCTGAAATTCCGCTCAATGGTGATTAACTCGAAAGAGGTGCTGGAAGAGGTACTGCGTACCGATCCTGTTGCCCGCGCCGAGTGGGATAAAGATTTCAAACTGAAGAACGATCCGCGCATCACCAAAGTCGGCCATTTCATCCGTAAAACCAGTCTGGATGAGCTGCCGCAGCTGTGGAACGTGGTACGTGGCGATATGAGCCTGGTGGGGCCGCGCCCGGTGATTGAAGATGAGCTCTGCCGTTATGCCGGTGATGTCGATTATTACCTGATGGCGAAACCAGGCATGACGGGATTGTGGCAGGTTAGCGGTCGTAACGACGTTGACTATGAAACACGCGTCTATTTCGACTCGTGGTATGTCAAGAACTGGTCGCTGTGGAATGACATCGCGATTCTGTTTAAGACGGTTGGCGTAGTGCTGAAACGCGACGGCGCCTATTGATAGACAGCGAAGCCGGGGAGGGCATGAAGCTTCCCGGTTGAAAACTGCGGGTGCTGGGTGTGTCGTTATTAGACAGCTGCACTGATTGAGTCTGTATAACCATTTTAATTGATGTCGTCTTTAGACTCGGTGACAACATAAAACCAAGGGAGCGCATAATAATGACCCACAGTTTCAGTGTTTAACCCGTCACATTCCATTTTTGTAAGACGCTACACAGCGGGCGATTTCGCCTCTATCAATCAATAACTGATAGCGAAGAATCAGATGATAATGAAAATTAAATTGATACCTTTACTGGTATCCGCGACTTTTCTCTCCGGATGCACCATTGAGCCGGGTTCTCACCTTTCCACCAGTGGAAAAGATGTCATAGAGCAACAGGATAGCAACTATGACATCGACAAATATGTCAACGTCTTCCCGCTGACGCCGCGTCTGGTTGAACAGATGCGTCCGAAGCCGTTAGTCGCGCAGGCTAACCCGATGCTGCAAAATGAAATTCAGAGCTACGAATACCGTATCGGTGTCGGCGACGTGCTGAACGTCACCGTCTGGGATCACCCAGAGTTGACCACACCTGCCGGTCAGTACCGTAGCGCCAGCGACACCGGTAACTGGGTACAGGCAGATGGCACCATTTTCTACCCGTACATCGGTAAAGTGCGCGTAGCAGGCCGAACGGTTACCGAGATCCGCAGCGAAGTGGCGCGTCGTCTGGCGCAATACATCGAAAGTCCGCAGGTTGACGTTAACGTCGCCTCGTTCCGTTCGCAGAAAGCGTACGTGACCGGTTCGGTCACCACCTCCGGACAGCAGGCGATCACTAACGTGCCGCTGACCGTGCTGGATGCCGTCAACGCCGCCGGCGGTTTAGCGGCTGACGCTGACTGGCGCAACGTGGTGCTGACGCACAACGGCAAAGAACAACGTCTCTCGTTGCAGGCGCTGATGCAAAACGGCGACCTGAGCCAAAACCATCTGCTCTATCCGGGCGACATCCTTTACGTGCCACGTAACGACGATCTCAAAGTCTTCGTGATGGGTGAAGTGAAGCAGCAGTCAACGCTGAAGATGGACCGCAGCGGCATGACGCTGGCCGAAGCACTGGGCAACTCGCAGGGTATGGATCAGACCACCTCTGATGCCACCGGCGTGTTCGTGATTCGTCCGATTCGCGGTGCCAACCGCACCAAGATCGCCAACATCTATCAGTTGAATACCAAAGATGCGGCATCGATGGTGATGGGCACCGAATTCCAACTGGAGCCGTACGACATCGTCTATGTCACCGCGACACCAATCACCCGTTGGAACCGTGTGATTTCGGGCCTGCTGCCGACCATCGTAGGTATTGACGATGCCAGCTCCTCGGCCCTTCGTTTCCGCAACTGGTCGAACTAAGGGTTCGCCATGATTAAGTCCGTGTTAGTCGTCTGCGTCGGCAATATCTGCCGCTCCCCCACCGGGGAGCGTCTGTTCAAACGCGCGCTACCAAACATCCGGATTGCCTCCGCAGGGCTCAGCGCGCTGCAAGGCTATCCGGCGGACCAGAAAGCCCTGGCTGTGGCCGCCGAACACGGCGTGTCGCTGGAAGGGCATCAGGCTCAGCAATTAACGGCCAGCATGTGCCGTGACTATGACCTGATTCTGGTAATGGAAAAGCGCCACATTGAACAGGTAAACCGCATCGATCCGGCTGCACGCGGAAAAACGATGCTGCTTGGGCACTGGCTCAATCAGAAGGAAATTGCGGATCCGTACAGAAAAAGCCGTGAGGCCTTTGAAGAGATTTACGGATTACTGGAAAACGCTACCCAGAAGTGGGTGAACGTATTAAGCCGATAGTTGGGATTATCCATGAATATAAAAAATAAGGTCAGAACCGCGCCGGGAGAGGATTCGAATGGATGGGATCTGGCGCATCTTGTGGGACAGCTAATTGATCATCGCTGGATCATTGTTGCCGTTACCGCTTTTTTCATGCTGGCGGGAACACTCTACACACTGTTTGCAACACCCATTTATAGCGCAGATGCGTTAGTTCAGGTTGAGCAGAAGAATGCCAGCACCGTTCTGAACGAAATTGACAGCATTCTGCCACCGACACCAGCCTCTGATACGGAAATCGAGATTCTGGAATCCCGTATGGTCATCGGCAAAACCGTTGACGATCTGGGTCTGGATACCGTCGTTGAGCAGAACTATTTCCCGGTTATCGGTAAAGGTCTGTCGCGCCTGATGGGCAACAAACCCGCCAGTATCGCGATTTCGCGCCTGGAAATCCCACGCACTATCGACAAACGTAACGTTGAACTGGAAGTGACCGGTCCGGATAGCTACACCGTCTCAAAAGATGGCGATGAACTGTTCAAAGGTAAAGTCGGCCAGCTGGAGTCGCATGGCGACATCAGCATGCTGGTCAGCGAGATTCACGCTGATGAAGGCACCAGCTTCACCGTGACCAAGCTGAATAACCTGCAGGCGATCCGTTCAGTGCTCTCTAACCTGACCGTGGCAGACAAAGGTAAAGATACCGGCGTGCTGGGTCTGGAGTATCTGGGTGAAGATCCAGAGCAGATCAGCAAAGTGCTGAACCAGATTGTGAATAACTATCTGTTACAGAACGTTGAGCGCAAGTCAGCGCAGGCAGAGAAAAGCCTGGAGTTCTTACGCACTCAGCTGCCTGCCGTGCGCAGCAAGCTGGATGAAGCGGAAGACAAGCTGAACACCTTCCGTCGTCAGAACGAATCTGTTGACCTGTCACTGGAAGCGAAATCCGCTCTGGACTCCTCTGTCAGCGTGCAGAGTCAGCTGAACGAACTGACCTTCCGTGAAGCCGAAGTCTCTCAGCTGTTTACCAAAGATCACCCGACGTATCGCGCGCTGCTTGAAAAACGCAAAACGCTGGAAGGTGAGCAGGCTCAGCTGAACAAGAAAATTGCTGGCATGCCGCAGACTCAGCAGGAAATCCTGCGTCTGACCCGTGACGTTCAGTCTGGTCAGGAGATCTACATGCAGCTGCTGAACCGTCAGCAGGAGCTGGGTATCAGTAAAGCGAGCACCGTGGGTGATGTCCGCATCATCGATGGCGCGCAGACTGCTAACTCGCCTGTTGCACCGAAGAAGCTGCTGATCATCGCCGCGAGCCTGATTTTCGGTCTGTTCGTGTCAGTGGGTCTGGTTCTGCTGAAAGCGCTGCTGCATCACGGCATCGAGAACCCGGATCAGCTGGAAGAGCTGGGCATGAATGTCTATGCCAGCGTTCCACTGTCAGACTGGCAGCGTAAGAAAGATACCGAAGCCCTGGCGCGTCGTGGCAGCAAGGTGAAAACCGATCCGCACGAAACGCTGCTGGCGCTGGGTAATCCGACTGACCTCTCCATCGAAGCGATTCGTAGCCTGCGTACCAGCCTGCACTTCGCGATGATGGAAGCGAAAAACAACATCCTGATGATCACCGGTGCCAGCCCGGGTATTGGTAAAACCTTTATCTGTGCCAACCTGGCGACCCTGGTCGCGAAAGCGGGTCAGCGTGTTCTGTTTATCGATGGCGACATGCGTCGTGGTTATACCCACGAACTGCTGGGCGCAGATAACAAATCAGGTCTGTCCAACGTGCTGTCCGGTAAAACTGAATTCAGCCCGGCGCTGATTCAGCAGGGCGTGTACGGTTTCGATTTCCTGCCACGTGGTCAGGTTCCGCCGAACCCGTCTGAGCTGCTGATGCATCGTCGAATGGGTGAGCTGCTGGAGTGGGCGAGCAAGAACTACGACCTGGTGTTAATCGATACGCCGCCAATCCTGGCCGTCACCGATGCCTCCATCATCGGTAAGCTGGCCGGCACCTCACTGATGGTGGCGCGTTTCGAAGCCAACACCACCAAAGAAGTGGACGTCAGCTTCAAACGCTTTGCCCAGAACGGTATTGAGATTAAAGGTGTGATCCTCAACGCCGTGGTGCGTAAAGCCGCTAATGCGTATGGCTATGGGTATGACTACTACGCCTATGACTACGGCAAGACGAACAAAAGCTGATCATTGAGCAATAAAACAGGGGGCGGTCTGACCGCCCCTTTTTATCGTCCCTTTGAATGACGACACGCATCAATTTACACAGGTTATTCTGTCCAAACCCACAAAAGCGATACATCTATAAATCGCATGGCGAGCGTCACTCAACAGAATTCATCACCAGCAGGCATCGCCCGCACGCAATTTGTGACCGTGCAATCAGACTCGCTGTAAAGCCAGTCGGGAAGGCGAAACGTGATTATTGCTGGCATGAGAACTTGTGGAATTAAGGAATCACACCATGGCTCCATATTGGTATGTATCAGGCTTTTTACTGCTGCTTTCGCTGTTTGAAATAGCGCTAAAAAAAGACGAACGCACAAATTATATTCTGACCTGGCTACTCTGTTTTGCCGCCGTGACTTTGATTATTTTCGGGGGAATACGCGGTCTTGGTACCGGCATGGATGACTTTCAGTACCGGAGCTTCTTCGAAGACTTTGTAAGACGTATTGAGATTAATGGCTTCTTTAATACCGTTGCGTTTTTCCGTTACGAACCGCTGATTTTTGCGATGGCCTGGCTCACCAGCCTGTTTTCGCACAATGCCAGCATCTTCCTGTTTGTCTTCTGCGCCATTGCCGTTTCCATCAATACCTGGTTTTTCAGGAAGATGTCTCCGTATCCGGTGCTGGCGCTGGTGCTCTATTCGGCGCACATCTTTATCAACAAAGACATTAACCAGATTCGCTTTGGCCTGAGTTCTGCGCTGTTCCTTGGCGTTCTCTGGTCGATCTATCTCAAGCGCTACTGGTGGGCATTTGCCTTCTTTATTCTGTCGTTCACGAGCCATAACACCGGTGTCATGGTGGTGACGCTTGTGCCGTTCCTGTTTATCCGGGACTGGCGCTGGTGGCCGGTCATTATCATCGTTGCCAGTCTGCCGCTATCGGTTGTGGGTGGCTCGGGCTTTATTGCCCTGATTGCCGGTCATCTGGGATCGCTGGGAGAGAGGGCATCGGGCTATAACAATGACCCCTCCTATGCAATGGGTGGCAGCATCCTGGCCGTATCGAACCTGAAAAACATCATGCTGGTGTTCGTCTTCTTCTATTTCATGCTGACCGATAAGCTGAAGCGCGAGAATTACGCCCAGTATCGCCTTAACTATCTGCTGATTTTAAGTTTTGCCATCGGCGGAGCGATCAGGATCTTCCTGTATAACTTCCCGTCAGGTTCGCGCCTGTCCAACTATCTGCAGCAGGTTGAGCCGATCATCCTGACCTCGCTGATTTATCAGGCAAGGCGATCCTGGAAGCCAGCGCTGTATGCCATGCTGGTGTTCTTCCTGCTCTATTACCTCTACTACAACACCATTTCAACCAAACAGGCCGTTACCGGTTATGAAGTGGCGCGGGAGTTTTGGCTGATCCACTAATCAATCTGACGACCGCCTCTGGATGACGAGTTTCACCCAGGGGCGGTCGCCGGTCAGAACACAGGTTTTTCATCGACCGTTGTCGAATGAACTGTTTATTTTTGAACTACTTTAATGAGGTGCTGGCAATGAAGGACATTCGTTTCTCCATCGTAATTCCGGCTTATAACGCGTCAGAATCGATTGTCACGACGCTGGATTGCGTTAAAGCACAAACGTATCGCAATTTCGAAGTCATCATCGTTGATGATAAATCTGCGGATGCCGCCGCGCTGGCGGATGTGGTGCGCAGCGAACGCTACCGGGATCTCGATATCAATCTGGTGCTCTCTGAGGTCAAACTCAACGGAGCCGGTGCGCGTAACAAAGGCATTGAGCTGGCGACCGGTGACTACGTCAGCTTCCTTGACGCCGATGATGAGTGGGCGGCGGACAAACTGCAGCAGGTGAGCGAAAAAATTGCTCAGCTGGACGCGCAGGGCAAAAAGAATTTCGTCATTTTCAGCCAGGTGAATATCTATCAGGATGGCACGTTCCTGAAAGTGATGCCGATGCAGCCGCCAGGCAAAAATGAAACGGTCGCGGAGTATCTGTTCGGCTGCTACGGCTTTATCCAGACCAGCACCATTGTGCTGAAGCGGGAAGACGCGGCGAAAATTCAGTTCGATACCCGCTACATCCGTCATCAGGACTACGATTTCTGCATACGTGCCGACCGCATGGGCTATGACTTTGTGATGATCGCCGCACCGCTGGCGAACTACCATCTGGTCACTAAGTTTGGCTCGAAACACAAAGGCGAATCGGTGAACTACTCGATGTTCTGGCTCGATAGCATGAAGCCGCATCTGACCCCGCGTGACATCCACACCTACAAAGCTTTTAAGCTGCCGCTGCGCTACAAGATGGATGGTAAGTCGCTGATGGCGAGCCTGAGCTTCGCGCGCTACTTCTTCCTCACCAACAAAGACAACCGTGCTTACTTTATGAACCGGGTTAAAGACAAGGTCAAAGCACGTTTCGGCGGTGAGAAAGCGATCTCCTGACGCGCGCCGCGCCTCGCTCTGCTCCTGATGCCAGGAGCGACTCTTTTTACGATTAATTCAGGGTTGAAGATGAATACTTCTGTTGGAACCGTTGGCATTGTCATGCCTATGTATAATGCACGTCAGACGGTGTTACGCGCGGTGCAATCGGTTATCAATCAGCACTATACCGACTGGCATCTCTATCTGGTCAACGATAAATCGACCGATGACTCGCTGGAATTTGTGCGTGAGCATTGTCAGGATCCGCGCATTACCATTCTGGATAACGCGGTCAACATGGGCGCAGCAGAAACCCGTAACGTCGGGCTGCGCGCGGCCACTGAAGAGATTATCGCCTTTCTCGACAGCGACGATGAGTGGCATGCGGATAAGCTGACCCAGCAGGTCGCTGCCATCGCGGCCGGTGATGATTTTGTGATTACCGAATATCACTATAAAACCCGCAAGGCTGAGCACGACACTACCTACGGCAAACCTTCCCTGCAGCAGGAAAACTTTGTGAAGAAGCAGTATCGCGTCTGCTTCTCCTCCGTCTGTTTCCGCCGTCCGCCGCAGGGGCTTTTCTTCCAGCGCAAAGGCCACGAAGATTTCCTGTTTTTGTATGAATTATTCACCCGCTATAAGCAGGCACGCGTAATTCAGACGATTCTGGTCAACTATTACGAATTAGGCGATTCCCTTTCCCGTAATAAGAACAAAGCGGCCCAGTGGCACCTTGAATTATTAAGAATTATCTATAAAAACAATCCGTTAAAAATCTATTACTATTACGCCTGGTATATGGTGAATGGTGTGCTGTTTACCCTTAAGCATCGTTAAGCCTGTCGGCAGGATTGTCTTTAAAATTTGAGGTGGATAGCGTTTCATGAAAAAAATTGTCCTGGTGATCAAAGATGCTTATTCGTATGCGGGCACTGAGAACATCTGTAACTTCATGTCAGAGTGTCTTGGCGAGACCCATGAAGTCACCATCTACTCGCTGGAAGGCAGTGGAAAAACCTTTTATCCGTTTGAGCACGTCAAACAGATCGTCAGCTTTGAAGGGCAGAGCAATCCGATCAAAAGCGCGGTTGCCCGGATTCACGAAGAGGGTTTCGATACCGTCTTCCTGATCAGCATGGGTCGCCTGAGCGTGATGTTCGCGTTCTGGAATCTGCTGGCGATGAAGAAGAAGCGGGGCAAAGCCTACGCCTGCGAACACATCGCCATTAACTCCTTCAGCAAACCGATTAAGTTCCTCAAGTTTCTGCTGCTGCGCTACTACGACCGCGTGATTGTTCTGACCGACAAAGATCATCAGGTGTTCAGCCGCTGGCGCATTCCCAGCAAGCAAATCCCCAACCCGGTGGTTTAC
>Ga0163162_10004842_pt1 | contig 12994 bp, 12 predicted proteins | sample S55metaG_FD_115310 | JGI IMG/M metagenome (GOLD analysis project Ga0163162, IMG submission 115310) | Switchgrass rhizosphere microbial communities from Kellogg Biological Station, Michigan, USA - S5-5 metaG | ecosystem: Host-associated > Plants > Roots > Rhizosphere > Soil | place: USA...
CAACAGTTGCCACAATTTTTGTACGATGAAAAGTGTGTTCAATACCTGCTTCTTTATCCATTTGTTTGTGCAGGTACTTTTCTAAATTTCTTGTCATATTATCCCCCATCTCCCCCTGAGGGGAGAATTACGAGTTTAGTAATTGGTGATATGGTTTTGAAAGTTGAAGTGTGCGACGCAACCAAAGCCTGATCAGAGAACAAAAGTTGGCAACACAGTAATCCATTAGTAGCAAAGAACTAACAACCAAATAAAAAGTTTGATTGGCCCAAGTTCCCCCTTTTTGGGGACAGGGGCTTAACTAGCTAATATCTTTACGATCTTCAGCCATTCATCCCCGATCTTTCCTTTTATTTTCACTGCATCTTCAAGCGGTATGTAATGCATTTTATTATTCATGATGCCGACAAATACATTATGCCTGCCGTCGATCAAACACTCCACAGCATGATAGCCCATGCGGCTTGCCAGTAACCTGTCAAGACAAGAGGGCGAGCCACCCCGCTGGATATGCCCCAGTATACAAACCCTTATTTCAGCGGTGGGAATTTCTTCCAGTATCTTTTTCTGGACTTCATCAGCGCCACCGAAATTTTCTCCTTCGGCCACGACGATAAGATTTACAAGTTTTTTTCTTCGGCTCGTCTCTTTCAATCCTTTCAGTAGCGCATCAATATCAGTTTTGCGTTCAGGGATCAAAATATTTTCGGCGCCCGTAGCTATTCCGCTGTGCAGAGCAATATAACCCGCATCGCGACCCATCACTTCGATCACAAAAATGCGATCGTGTGCATCCATCGTGTCTCTTATCTTATCAATGGCTTCCACAGCCGTGTTGACGGCCGTATCAAAACCAATAGTAAAATCAGTTCCATGAATGTCTTTATCGATTGTACCGGCCAGGCCAATACAGGGGATACCAAATTCCTCGTGAAATTTCACGGCTCCGCGAAACGAGCCGTCTCCACCTATAATCACAAGACCATCAATTCCGCGTTTCTTTAAATTCTCATAAGCTCTTTTACGGCCCGAATAATCAAAGAATTCTTTGCAGCGGGCAGTTTTTAAAATAGTTCCACCGCGCTGTATGATATTAGCCACTGAGCGGGACTCCATTTTTGTTATGTCATCTTCGATCATTCCCTGGTAGCCACGCATGATACCATGCACTTCCAGGTCATTGTATACCCCCGTACGTACCACCGCCCTGATCGCAGCATTCATACCAGGTGCATCGCCGCCTGAGGTTAGCACGCCTATCCTTGTTACTTTTTTCTCAGCTTTTTTCAAATCTTGTTATGTTTTATTAAAAAAAATCTTTTCTCCTTCAAATGACAAGCAAAAAATCGCAACCTTTTTTTGAAAAAGCCACCAAAAATAAGGTTTTGTTTGATATGTGTTTTTTTTACACTAAAACCTGCCACAGCCGCTATTTCCATCAAAGTTTTGCCCCGGGATTTATTTGCCAAAAGGATTGAGTAGAGAATAAATAGCCGAATCAAGAAAATGGCCATTGTAATAATAATTTTCCCTGTGATAGGCCTCCCGGACAAACAAGTTTCTTTCGAGAAGTTGGATAGAACGCGTGTTGCCGGGATTCACGTTGGCTTCAACAGAATGCAATTTCAAGGTGTGAAAACCATAATCAAGAACTACTGTCATCGCTTCCTGCATAAGACCTCGTCCCTGGAACTGCGAATGCAAAGCATACCCGATCTCAGCCCTGTGGTGTTCCTTTTGTACATTCCAGAGTGTGATCGTTCCAATGAGTTTTGGGTCATTTTTCAATGCAATGGCCCAGGCAATAGATTGATTATCGTCGATCGCTTCATTGAGCGTACGTATCCAATTCCTGGCTTCATCAATTGATTGAGCGGGATCGCGGTCGAGGAATTGTAGCATTTCCTTATCTGACCGAAGAAAAAAAATCTCTTTCTCATCTTCGTCAGAGATCCTTCTCAAATTTAAACGCTCAGTCGAAAGAGAAGGGAAAGGATTGAAGTTTAGCAGCAGCATAATTAAATCAGCTGCAAATATATATCGTGATCACTCAAATATCCGTTGTCAGATTTTTTCCCAGGGTTCTGTTTCTCCCTCGATGACCCTAAATAATGGATGCGTTTCAAAATTTTTACTGGGATTAATTCTTGTAGTTTTTCGGTTCCCTCATTGCAACTTTGCTTTCAAATGCTTTATTTCAAAATTTGTTAAAAGATCACAAGTTGTCCACCATTATGCATGAGCGAAATCAGCTTTTGTGAGGATAGATCATTTCAATTTGATAATTCCCTAAATTGGGCCGCCACTTCCTCCTATTGTACGTAACCTTGAGAGACATCGATTATTTCTGATTTTTTTTGTGTGGAGTATTAAACCATGGAGCTACTACTGAAATATCTACGCCCGCAGCAGAAGACGATATTCCTGGCACTCCTGTTTGCTGGTACAAGCCAGGTGCTTTCAATGATCGATCCCATCATCTTCGGGAAAATTATTGACTTGTATAGCAAGCGATCTCCCGGTGTCCAGGAAAACGAATTACTAAAAGGAGTTGCGATATGGCTGGCCATTGCTGTTGGAGTTGCATTGTTTGCCCGCCTGGCAAAATCGGCGCAGGACTATTATACCGGGTATTCGGTACAAAGGTTGGGCTTACAGGTCTTTGATGATGGATTGAAACAGGCACTTAGATTGTCTTTCCAGGAATTTGAAGAACAACGCAGTGGCGAAACATTATCCATATTACAAAAAGTAAAAACGGACTTGCAACGTTTCATGCAATCGCTGGTGGGTGTACTGTTTACATCCGTAGTAGGCATTTGTTTTTTGCTTTGGTATGCTGTTACCAAAAACTGGCTGCTTATTCCTGTTTTCTTAGTTGGTGTATTATTCCTGGGTGGCTTAACGGGCATGCTTAGCAGAAAAATCAAAACAGTTCAACGATCCATTAACCGTGAAACCAATGTTCAAGCGGGGTTAATAACAGAATCGCTGCGGAATATAGAGCTGGTAAAAAGCCTCGGCTTAACGTTTCCTGAAATAAGACGTTTAAAGGAAAGAACAAGAGATATATTCGACCTGGAGATGTTGAAGGTCCGCCAGGTACGTAAGCTTTCATTTATGCAGGGTAGTTCAATGAATATTTTAAAGCAATCTATCCTCTTTATGTTGCTATGGCTCATCTTCAGAAATTTTTTAAGCACGGGCGAATTGATTGCGACGCAATTTATTTCCACGGCGATCTTTGCACCCTTGCAGGAATTGGGCAATATCATTTTGCTGTACAGGGAAACCGCTTCATCGCTTCAAACTTTTGATGAGCTGATGCAAAAGCCCGTAGAACGGAAGCCTAAAAATGCAGTCACGCTGGGTCCGTTGCAAACATTGAACTTTGATGAAGTGGTTTTCAGGCATAAGAGAGCCTTCATCAATTCTATTGACGGTTTATCTTTTTCCGCCACTAAGGGAGATACGATTGCCTTTGTAGGGCCATCCGGTTCGGGCAAATCCACATTGGTGAAGCTGTTGGTTGGCCTGTATAAACCAACTTCCGGAAAGATTCTTTTTAACAACATCAGCTCTATAAATATTCACTACAATGCTTTTAGAAGAGAGCTTGGATTTGTAACGCAGGATACGCAGCTCTTTGCAGGAACTATCAAAGACAATTTGTTATTTGTGCAACCCAATGCGACGGATGAAGAGATTAGAGAAGTACTTAGAAAAGCAGCATTCACCGAGGTTTTGCAACGATCGGTCCAGGGAATTTACACCAAGCTTGGCGAAAGCGGTATGAAGTTATCCGGCGGTGAGCGCCAACGGTTGTCTATCGCGAGGGCATTAATAAGGAACCCCAGGCTGCTCATTTTTGATGAAGCCACTTCTGCACTTGATTCGATCACTGAAGAATCCATTACACAAACTATCCGGGGGTTATCGAACAGCGACGAACGGATTACCATTCTTATTGCACATCGCCTGTCGACAATTATGCATGCGGATCGCATTTATGTATTAGAACAGGGAAAGATAGCTGAAACAGGAAGCCATAAACAATTGTTGAATAATAAAGGCTTGTACTATGCCATGTGGCGGCAACAAGCCGGTGAACGAAAAATGCAAACGGTAAGTAGTTAGATCCCTGTCATCTCCTTCGTGCTATCAATTGCAGAAAAGCCGTATGGCTAGCCGGTAAAACTTGTTAACTTCATCGTCAACAGAAAACAAAAGCTGTGAGACAAATATGCAAGCCATAAAGATCTATAAAACTGGCAATGGAATTATTATTCAGCGGGGTAGTGATTTCTTTCTCTCTGAAGAATCAGACTGGGATAAGTTGGTCAATCGCCAGGATCTTTTTCAAAGAGTGAATGACGGTGTAAAAAGTTTGAAGGCGTATAGTGAGCTGTCGCGGATGATAGCTGATAATTTGATGGCACCAATAGGTGGCCAGGAAATCTGGGCCGCAGGGGTCACTTATCTGCGCAGCCGTGAAGCCCGGATGGAAGAATCAAAAGATGCAGGTGGCGGAGATTTTTATGCAAAAGTATACGAGGCCGATCGCCCTGAACTTTTTTTTAAAGCAACGGCGCATCGTACGGTAGGACCTGGAGATGTTGTTCGAATCAGGAAAGATTCGCAATGGAACGTGCCGGAGCCGGAGCTCACTTTATTTATTTGCTCGCAAGGCACCATAGAAGGTTATACGATCGGTAATGATATGTCATCGAGAGATATCGAAGGTGAAAATCCTCTTTATCTTCCGCAGGCAAAATCTTACAATGCTTCGGCATCCATTGGTCCTTGTTTGTATGTTCCCGCGGAACCTATTCACGCTGATTCAATGATCCGTCTTGAGATCCACCGTCAGGCGGAGCTGGTCTTTTCGGGTGAGATATCTATTAACCGAATGAAAAGAAAACACCGGGAACTGGTGGATTATTTATTTCGCGAGACCTCATTTCCCAATGGGGTTTATCTAATGACAGGAACAGGTATCGTTCCACCCGATCATTTTACACTGAAACCAGGAGATCAGATAAAAATATCCATCGAAAATGTAGGCACTCTTATCAATACTGTTGGTCAAGAATGAAGTCATTGTGTGTGTTCAGTTAAAACAGCCACCTCTTGCCGAGATTAGCAACGAAGTTTAACCCAGACCTTGCGTTCTGGCGTTGTATCCTTTGCGCCTTCGTTTGAAATATTTTTTGAACCAAATGACTATGACACTAAGTTTCACCAAGACTCTGTGCTCCTTTGTGCCTTCGGGTCTTCGTGGTCATTTGCCCGAATAGTCGAATAGAATTACCAGGCGTACCTGCCTACCGGCAGGCAGGCAAGTGAGTGTCCAAAGGATTCCTTCGAGACACAACAGATGATGAACGGCGCTCCAAAAGCCGGCCACCAAGCATCTGCTCAACGATATGAAATAGCGAACGGCCATGAATTTGTGTGACCGCCTGTCATTACTCACAAAGAATCTTTCTTTTTTTTGAATACATTCAGATAGTTAAACCATCTTTATGAGAACAATACTTTTTTTATTTCTATTGATACCCGCATTATCAAATGCCCAGTTCAAAAGGTCAGCGACGGAACTTGCAAAAGATAATATCAGGGACTATTTAACTCAAAAACTATTTAAAAGTCTTTCTTATCAGCCTATTGCTTTTGGCGAGTTAACGACCAACAGGGGAGGTGGTTCTACATTCTCGTCTCTGCTCAAACACAAATTTGCGATCACTGAGATGCAGTCCCATGAGAACACAAAAGTCCCCGTGCAAAAGCAATATCTTTTTGTATTTTATTTTGATGACAAGATGAAAGTACAGATGGCGGAAAGTGTTTCTTCAGACTAACGCACACCGCTATCAGTTGCGCAAAGCAAGCGACGACGTAAGCCTCACGTTAGCATTTTTTGTTGCATAACTGTTTTTGTCGGGATCGGGTGCATTTACCGTCAGCGTCATTGTGTCCCGCGCTGACAGCCCGCGGCTATTGGTTACCTTTAATTCGAATTTATATACGCCTACTGCAAGATCTGTAACATCGGTAACCTTGGAATTGGGGGAAACAATTCTATACTGAGAAGGCCCCGAAATTTTTCTCCATTGGTATTTCAATGTTTGCGATTGTGATCTTCCAACCATGGGAATTATCAGCATAATTAACACCCCTAATACAAACCTGGGAAATAAGAGGCGATGACCGGAAGAATTATCCATGCGTCTAAGCCAGGCGTAAAAAAATTTCTTGATTAATAACATAAGTCCAATGACATCAGAGACCGTCCAGATCTCCAGTGATTTTAAATGAAGTTACTGGTTTTTACGGACAAAAACGGAGAGTTAACAACTCGTTATACACTTTAGGCTTTTTAGGGATATTATGGAAGGGCGTGGTAAATGAAATTTTAAAAAAGTTACCTTACAAACTAAACAAGTCACCTCATGAAATTCCCCTTTGTAGCAGGCGCTGTCATCACCGCAGGGTTGTGCTGGTATTTCGCCAATGATCTGTCAGGAAATTTTTGGTATTTGATGTGGTTCGCTCCAGTGCCGGTCTTGATCACTTCTTTTCGTTTATCAGCTAAATGGGCTTTTTTAGCTGCTTTTATTGCTTACCTGCTGGGACGCTTGAGCTGGCTCCCCTATTTATTGACCGTTTTGCCTGTGCCATTAGCCATATTTTTTACAGTCCTGCTACCCTTGATATTTGCATTGGTTGTTTTGCTGACAAGAAAAATTGTTTTGCAGAACCGCAACGGGTGGTCTGCATTTGCATTCCCGGTTTTCTGGTGCTTGTTTGAATTTCTCTTGTTCAAATTTTCCCCTGATGGAACAGCAGGGAGTATTTCTTACACGCAGTCAAATTTTCTTCAGGTTGTGCAAATTGCTTCAGTGACCGGAATTTTGGGGATCAGTTTTTTAGTTACACTTTTTCCCTCAGCCATTGCCGTGGGTTCTAATTTCCGGTTTAAAAGAATGAAAGGCGTGTCGGTGATCACTTTTTTGCTTGTTTTTATTTCAATAGCATTTGGAATAATAAGGTTGAACAGCTGGTCATTAAGTAAGGTTGAGCTAACAGCAGGTCTCGCGGTGCTTGATGAAAAATTTCATTCGGAGACAGATCGTCCTGATACTACAAAAGAAATACTGACAGCAAAATTGTACGCCGCCGAGATAACCCGGTTGGCCCAACAGGGAGCGAGCGTAGTTGTATTGCCGGAAAAAATCGTAAGTATATTACCAACTACTGAAGCCACTATAAAAAATATTTTTTTGAATGCAGCAGCTACCGGTCACGTTGCGGTTGTCGCCGGATATACTCAGTTCGCGAATGATAACAAGAAGCAAAACAAAGCACTCGTCATTTCTCCAGGTGGAGAATTATTGTCTGATTATCAGAAAGTGAATTTGTTTGAAGGCGAGGCAAGAAGCGGATTCATCCCCGGAAAGGACATTTCTGTTTTCAGGTTAAATAATACAGCCTCCGGAGTTGCAATTTGCAAGGACATGGACTATTCAGGATTCATTCGAAAATATGGCAAGAGCAGTACCGCGATCATGTACGTGCCTGCCTGGGATTTTGTAAAGGATGGATGGCTTCATTCGCGCATGGCTCTGTTGCGCGGTGTAGAAAACGGGTATGTAATAGTCAGAACTGCGCGGCAGGGTCAGTTAACTATCAGCGATCATAAGGGCAAGATTCTTTATGAAGCAAGCTGTACAAATAATGAGGCGGCATCACTTATTGGAAAATTTCCTTTAGTGGTAACAAAAACTATCTATAGCCAATTCGGTGATTGGTTTGGTTATTTAATGGCAATAACCGCGATCATTTTTATTTTGCTGAGCGTAAAACGCAAAAATATCCCGAAGCCGAGAATTGAAACATCTTAAAAAATAAAAAAGGAATTGCTAAACAATCCCTTTTCCTTTTCCTTCCGTGACGATCTTCTGTTAATCAAACATTGTTGCCAACAGGACCTTTCTTGGCCAATAAATTCCCCATACGCATCTTCTTATCTAGAAAATCCTTGCCTTTTTCTCTCAAATCCTTTTTTTGCTGAGGAGTCATTTTTGAATACTTATATAGACCAAACGCTGCGGCAGCTGCAAGCAAAAGGCTTATTGTTTTTCGCATAAATAAGGGTTTAAATATTTAATGAATAAACTCATAGGTCAAAATATCATGCCATAATTCCGACAACAAGGCCGGCTTACCGCATGCTCTCCATGCACATGCGAATAAAATTTGCTATAACTTATAAAATAAAGACAGATTTATTTATTTTGAAAAGGTATTAGCGTTAAAACGGTTAAATTCAGGAATGCGCATCTTCCCGTTAAAAAAGATAAGAAACCTTCTCTTCCTATTTATTGTTTTCACTTCGTCCTCATTATTTGGTCAGGATACCGCCTCTACCCGGATTGATACACTAAAACAGGTTGATGTAACTGATATATTAAGAAACATCTTTAACAGGCCTGAGCCGAAGCCTAAAGCAAGGTCCAAAGTTAATTTCGCTATTCTTCCGACACTTAGTTACAATCCAAGCTTTGGATTCATTTTCGGCGGCAAATTAACCGGCGGAAAGCAATTCGGTGATCCGGCAAATACCGATCTTTCCGTTTTTGCCTTAGAAGCTTTTTACGGTACGAAGGGAATTATATCTGCCCAGGCGAAACATAATGTTTTTATAGCAGAAAATAAATGGAATTGGCAAGGCCAATGGCAATTGGCCCATTATGGGTTACTTGACTATGGATTAGGAACAGGAAATTTTAAAACCAGGAATGGGGGCTTTTCATTTGATCAATATCCGGTGAAAAACGCGGACAGTTCGTTTCCCATTGCATATACCTATATACGGTTGTCTGAAAAGGCATACAGGAAGATCGGTAAATATTTCTACGCGGGTGGGGGCGTAAGGCTCGATCTCTATTCCAACATCGATGACATAAAACAGACTACTTCGTACAACACCCCACATGAACGGTACAGTTTGCGACATGACTTCGATCCAAACAAATATTCAGCGAACGGATTTATTCTTGCCGTACAATACAACACGAGAGAACATCCCATACGATCATATGGCGGTATATACGCGGACATGGGTTTGCAATTCAATCAAAAATGGATGGGAAGCTCAAAAAATGCCATTCAGCTTCAGTATGATTTCAGAAAATATTGGTCACTCAGCAAGAAAAATCCTGAAAATGTGATCGCCATCTGGCACTGGGCTGCGTACAAACTGAGTGGTGTTCTTCCTTACCTGGAAATGCCATCAACAGCATCCGATGCTTATGGCCGAAGCGGAAGGGGCTATACTTTCTCCCGCTTCAAGGGACCAGCTTACGCTTGTTTCGAAACCGAATGGCGGTTCCCCATAACTAAGAATAAACTAATAAGTGGAGTTTGTTTTTTCAATCTTCAAACAGCTTCTGACGATTTTAATAAAAAAGTGTTTGAATCATGGGAGCCCGGTGGAGGCATAGGGCTTCGAATACTTTTCCAAAAACTCAATCGGACAACAATGTGCATTGATCTTGCGAAGGGAAGATATGGAGCGAGTGGATTATTCTTTGGACTGGGTGAAGCGTTTTAAAAGATCAAAAACCTCTCATCGTAATTTCATTTTTATTTCCCGATTCGTCGAACACGTCTGTGCATCCCAAAAACCGGCACAAAGTCAAACTGTTTATAAAAAGGAGAAAGGTTTTCGCCTGTAAATAAACCTACATAGGCGTTTTCTGGTGCATGGGCATCTAACCATGCTGTAAGTTTTTTCATTAGCATTGATCCGACATGCTTGCATTGCCAATCGGGATGAACCATTACGTCCTTTACATAATAGAAACTCGCTTCATCACTCAATAGCAGGGCACAACCGATGACCTGGTTTGCATGCTCCGCCACGACCCCATACACCGGCGCTGCCAGAATTTTGTCGGTCAATGAATGATTATAATTCTTATCCCAGCCTACTGCAGAAATCAAACTCAAATATTCTTTTGGCGTTGGTACTCTTGGAATAATTTTTACTGTTCCAGGTGTCGGCGCACTTTTCGGTTTATTAGAAATTGGAGCACCGGCAAAGACCACATAATACCCATTGATATCGCGCAGTGTATAGCCCGCCATTCCCCACGGTTTGTTTTCAAGTGGCTCAACGATCTCTGCATTTTTGTTCTTGTGAAACTGATAGAAGTTTTCGAGGTTTTTTGTCCTGATAAAAATAGAATTCCCTTGAGAAACCGATGCAAGCTTAGGGTATTGAGAAAACTGTATAAATACTCCCTGCCAGGTAACACCACCATGGTTGGGCGGCTCGCCCCAGGTCCACTTGTTCGGAAATCCAAGTACATCATGCCAGTACTCGACCGTTTCTATTACATTCGTAACGGCAAGAACAGGTTCAACATGTGAAAGAAAAAGTTCCGTTTCTTCATTTGACATCTTGGGAAGTTTTCAACGAAAGTATAAATTCTGTGTTGAAGGCATTGTCAGAATTGGAATGCGCAAAAAGGAGGTAGCTAATTATTGGAGTTGATGTTCAAGGAAAGTCCCCCGCCTGCAAAGAACCGTCTTGAAACACCGGCTTCAGCATACAACCCGATACTTCTTGAAAGATAATAACGAAATCCCACGATGCTCCCGGCATTTATCTCGCCGACATGATAATTTATGTGACCATTGTCAACGTGTTTTCTGTCGAAAACAAGAGAGTGATTGGCATAGCCAAAAAAAGCCGCGATATAAAGATCCCAATCTTCATTTTTCATTAGGAACGGGCTGACATGAAAAGTACTTTTGATCCCCACATCCCAGCCTTTCCAGACATCTTTATATTCCGTTTCCGGCATGTCCGGGTATTCGAATTTGTAGAAAGTATATGTATATGCTGTGTAAACTCCAACGCTGACGAGCCTTGTCAAAGAGTAATCACCACTCAAATTTATTACGGGAATGCCGCTATTTTCTCTATAGAGACTGCTCGGGTAACCATAGCCAGAGGAAACGCCTACATTAATGACAATGTCATTTTTATCGGTCTGCGCCTGACCAATTGAGGTAATGAATAAAAGGGACGCTATCAGACAAAATTTTGTCATTATCATGGATCGATCGAAATTCAATTCCACGCGGAACCGGATCACTAAATTACTTCAAAAGTCCCTGCCGTTTTCATGTAATGTCAGGCTCTTTGCCAATTTAAATGAAATTGTGCAGGAATGTTAAACCTTCAAGCGTAAAATCATCGACTGAACTGGTCGGTAAGATCGAATGACTTCAAAGAATCTCCCCTTAAACAAATTTACCATGCTTTCGAAATGTAAACTCCAATTGTCACTCCACTCATCCACAATTTTAACGGGGTTCTACTAATGTGGTCGCTGAGCCTTCGTGAATGAGTAGTAAGTCAATGCAAAACCCATCTGGTGACAGGCGGTATAGTACAGCATGTCGAGAAAATAATGTTTAAATGACTTCCTTGGCTCACTCATTTTGATCATGATCGTAGAAACCCATGCGGTTTTGTTTATAAAATTATTCAGGTGGTACTGATCAGTGGTTGCTACCAGCATCGTTGTCGACAAGGGAAACTTAGCGCCTTTAGCCGGATCGCCATCCTTGTACTTATTTTTCCAGCTCTCCTCCGGATTATACCAGGTTGGATTCGCCTTTGGAAATCTCTGGTGAAAAGCATCCCAATGAAACATCAGGGTTTCATTAAAGCCTTTGCTGGCACCTGCCATAAATACGAGGCTACCGGTGATGATTTTATTTTTATCCATTCGCCAGGGGCTGACCGTTTTTGGCTCAATGCCAATATTGTATTGAGCATGAGATGCAAGGCTGCACATCAGCAGCGCAATAAAAAGCGTTTTCATGTTACGGGTTTGTGGTGACGTTGTTATGCAGCTGTTCAAGGATAGTTGTGTCCCCAGAGATCCTCATCTCGCTATACGTTCTTCAAATGATTGTATTAAAGGCTTTTAAGGATTTTGGTACGTGGCAAAAGCCTGAGAGTAAGATGGAGCTAAAATAGAAACTGATCTTAAAGTTTGCAAGTAAAAACTCAAATAAATTTTGATTCATGATCCATATCCATTAAGATGGTTGTGACATCACTTTCTAATTATGAACATTGACGTCATTGACTTTATAGGGTTTCCAATGATGGATGCACCCAGGGCTGGCGGTAAGGTCTTTGCAATAGTTTGGTGGCTTCCGGATCGCCGGTGATCTCACGTTTTACCGGATCATAATGCAATGGTCGACCTCCCAACTGCATGGATATATTTGCCATAATACAACTTGCCGTCGAGATATGGCCCTGTTCTATGTCCGCCACCGGCTTTGTATTTTTATCAATGGACTCAAGAAAGTTAAGCATGTGAAGTCTTGTAGCAGGGGCCGCATTGAGTTCAATATCTTTTTCCTTCAGGTCTTCGGGATATTTTTCTTTTTCATACACCACGTCTTTATGGACCCTTTTCTGTCCTTCCGCTTCCGGAAAAAAATCATATTTCATTGTACTCCCGCACAAGGTTCCTTTGTCACCGTAGAGCTTAAAGGACCATGGATATTCAGGATCAGCGGGCGTTCCCCAACTGCGATGCTGCCAGATGCATTCCAGTTCATCAAATTCAAAAAGAGCGGTTTGAGTATCTGCAATATTGCTCTTTCCACTCTTGTCGACATAAATACCTCCCGTCGATGTAATGCGAGTGGGCCAACCCAGGTTCAGCAGCCAGCGCACTGCATCAAGCATATGAACGCACATATCACCCATGATCCCGTTCCCATATTCCATAAAGGCGCGCCACCATCGCACATGTGGTAGGCCATCGTAAGGACGCAAAGGTGCAGGACCTGTCCACATTTCGTAATCAAAAAATTCAGGGACCTGTTGTACGGGAGGGTTGCCATTATTCCTCATATGATAATAGCAACAGATCTCCACATGCGATACTTTCCC
>Ga0163162_10004843_pt1 | contig 12993 bp, 11 predicted proteins | sample S55metaG_FD_115310 | JGI IMG/M metagenome (GOLD analysis project Ga0163162, IMG submission 115310) | Switchgrass rhizosphere microbial communities from Kellogg Biological Station, Michigan, USA - S5-5 metaG | ecosystem: Host-associated > Plants > Roots > Rhizosphere > Soil | place: USA...
CCAGCTGGGATGGAAATCACATCCTATAATCATCATGCGAAGGCTCCTTCCTCCCAGAAGCCTTAGTCCTCAAACCAAGACTACCCGGGTCGTTCGGGCCTTCGCTCTTATCCAATCAACCCTGGGGAGCTGTCACGTTTGGCTAGCCGCAGGTGGAGTAGCCAAGGGCAGGGAGATCGTGCAGGAATGTGGGCTGGGTCTCATCCATATCCGCCGCACGCCTGAGCGCCTTTCATTTGTGGCACCCAAACTGATCCGCAGCGGGCCGATCGAGCCTGAGGTCCTGGCACGGGTAGTCAGGGGCTTGGACCTGGCGCGCGACGCAATCATGGCGTCAAATTGGGTGGACAACGGCTCGGGCTGGCTGGCGATCATGCTGCGTTCCCGGGAGGAAGTTCTGGCGCTCCGTCCGAACTACTCGACCTTAACGGGGCTGAAGGTCGGAGTCTTTGCAACATTCAATCCCTTGAAAGATGGAGACTCAGCTCAATTCGAGGTACGCGCTTTTAGTGTGGAGGATGTTGGTCATGAGGACCCTGTTACGGGAAGTTTGAATGCTGGCCTTGCACAATGGCTTATTGGAAGCCGGATCGCGCCCTCGGAATATGTCGTCAGCCAGGGCACAGTCTTGGGCCGTATGGGGCGTGTTCACATAGAAAAGAATGGATTTCAGATATGGGTGGGTGGAACGGTCCGAACGTGCGTCATCGGCGAACTAATGCTTTGAATGTATCCGTCTCGCGGAAGTAGCTGTTGAAATCAGGCGTTTAGACTCATTGCCCGAATCGGTGAACTGGGGGTCACAATGAGTGTAATGGCGATGTTACGCCAACGATCCTCTTGAGCCGCCGGCCAACTCTTCGGCTTTCATTGACTTGCCCTCGCATCTCCCCTACCATGGCACGTCTCCATGATCGGGCAAACCGTATCACACTATCGAATCCTAGAAAAACTCGGCAGTGGCGGCATGGGCGTCGTGTTCAAAGGCGAGGATACAGAACTCGGCCGCTTCGTCGCATTGAAATTTCTTCCCGACGAACTGGCGCGTGATGCCGAGTCGCTCGAGCGTTTCCGGCGCGAAGCTCGCGCTGCTTCCGCCCTCAATCATCCCAACATCTGCACCATTTACGAAATCGGCAAGAGCGGCGATCAGACCTTTATCGCCATGGAGTACCTGGAAGGCATGACCATGAAGCATATGGTCACCACGCAGCGCCTTGACACCGACACCTTGCTGACACTTGCCATTGAAATCGCCGATGGACTTGAGGCAGCGCACGCCAAGGGAATCGTCCATCGCGATATCAAGCCGGCCAACATCTTCATCACGGAACGCAAACATGCCAAAATCCTCGACTTCGGCTTGGCAAAGATTGAAACTGCCCCTCGCAGCACGCCCGACGGCGAGACTTCGGCAGGAGCGACCGCCGAGGAGCGCCTGCATCTGACGAGTCCCGGCAGCACTATCGGCACCGTTGCCTACATGTCGCCCGAACAGACGCGCGCTCGCGAACTGGACACGCGCACGGATCTATTCTCGTTTGGCGTTGTGCTCTATGAGATGGCCACCGGGAAGTTGCCTTTTCAGGGAGAGAGTTCGGCGGTCATTTCCGCCGCGATTCTCGAACATGACCCGATCCCTGCCAGCCGGCTTAATCCACACCTGCCCGTCAAGCTGGAAGACATCATCAACCGCGCCCTTGAAAAGGACCGCGAACTGCGCTATCAGAGCGCGCGTGACATGAAAGTCGAGTTGCAGCGACTGAAGCGCGACACTGAGGCACGGAAGTCCCCCTCCGCCTCGGGTACCGTCACCATGGCCGGGGAGAGCGGCCACGAAGCGGCGAGCCCGCTTACCACTCCGCCCCCGGTATCCGTACCTGCCGGCGCAACTGCTTCAGGTTCAGGGAGTGCGCCTGGCGTGGTGTCAGTGCAAGATAAGAAACCTGGGCGGCTGTTCATTCCGGCTGCAGCGGCCGTCTTGGTGGTGCTGATCGCCGGCGGCCTCTATTACCGATCGCATTCCGCCGGCCCGAAGCTCACCGACAAGGACGCCATTGTTCTCGCCGACTTCGACAATAAGACCGGCGATGCTGCATTCGACGACACGCTGAAGCAGGCGCTCGCGGCCGAACTTAGCCAATCGCCCTTTCTGAATATCTTGTCCGATCAAAAAGTTGCCGACACGGTCAAGATGATGGGTCGGCCTCCCGGCGATCGCGTAACGAAAGATGTAGCCCGCGAAATCTGCCAGCGTTCCGCAAGCACCGCCATGCTCACAGGATCAATCGGCCAAGTCGGCAGTCACTACAACTTGGTCCTGAACGCGATCAATTGTGGGACTGACGACATCCTGGCCACCAGCCAAACTGAAGTCAATGACAAAGACCACGTTCTCAGCGGACTCGGCAAGCTGGGAACGGAGATGCGCGTGAAACTGGGCGAGTCGCTCACCAACATTCAGAAATTCGACAAACCGCCCGAACAGGTCACCACGACTTCGTTCGAAGCTTTGAAGGCTTATACCCAGGGAGGGAAGATCGCGCCGATCGACGACACGGCGGGAATTCCCTATTACAAGCGAGCCCTTCAGCTAGACCCGAATTTTGCCATGGCGTGGGTTGGCCTCGGCGTGAGCTACGCCAATCTAGGAGAGAGCGGCCTTTCCAATGACGCCTTCTCCAAGGCTTTCGAGTTGCGCGACAGGGTCAGCGACCGCGAGCGGTTCCGGATCGAAAGCGTTTACTACATGTACGCGTTAGGTGACCTGGAAAAGGCTCGGCAAACCTTTGATCAATACGCGCAGGCATATCCCAGGGAAACCCGGCCGCGGGTCAACAATGGCATCATCAGCGATATATACGGACGGTTTGACGATGCCATCCGCGAAACGGCGGAAGCTCAGCGAATTGACCCCGACAACGCTGTCACCTACGGGAATCTGGCTGAGAACTACGTTTTTGCCAATCAAATGGACAAAGCAAAAGCCGCATACGATGAGGCTTTTGCCCGAAAGCTGTTTTCAGCCGACTTGCTCCGGGGAAGATACGGCTTTGCCTTCTTGCAGAATGACAACTCCACTATGGCGCAAATACTGGCACAGGCCACACAGATCTCGGCAGCCGAGGACATGCTGCTCTCGACTGCCTCCGACACCGAAGCTTACTACGGGCGTCTGAACAGAGCGCGAGAACTCTCGCGGAGAGCGGTCGCCGTTGCCTTACGGGAGAGTCGCAAAGAGACCGCCGCCCTTTGGCAGTTGAATTCCGCATGGCGTGAAGCGGAGTTCGGGAACCCAGATCCGGCTCGCAAGGAGGCGGCATCCGCCCTAGCCATGGCGCCGACCCACGACGTTCAGACCATGGCGGCTCTCACTCTGGCTCGGGCCGGCGATCACGCCGGAGCGCAGCAGATCGCCGATCAGCTTGCCAAGCAATCGCCGTCTGACACCCTGGTCAATTCCTACTGGCTCCCAACCACGCGCGCCGCCGTTCTATCGAATTCGAAACCCGATGAGGTGATCCGCATCCTTGAGGTGGCAACGCCTTTGGAGGGCGGACAGGCGCTTCCACAGACCCAGAGCGGTGGACTTCTCTACCCCGTCTACGTGCGCGCCGAGGCGCTCATGGCGGCCCACCGCGGCGGCGATGCCGCCCGCGAATACCAGAAGATGATCGATGCCCGAGTGGTCATGCAGAACTGCCCACTGCACTCTCTCGCCCGGTTCGGCCTTGCCCGCGCTTACGCCATGGCGGGCGACACCGCCAAAGCCAAGGCTGCTTACCAGGACTTCCTGTCGCTCTGGAAAGATGCCGACCCAGACATTCCCATCCTGAAAGAAGCGAAGGCCGAGTACGACAAGCTGCAGTAGGGGTCTCTCACCGACCATCGTCCTTTCGTCGGCCCATTATTCTCAACTGTTGTCAACAGGCGATTACACTCATTGACCTTCCGTGGCTCCCTCGGGGCAGGCCCCCGGTTGGATGATGAGTGTAATCGCGATTTATCATCAACCGAGCTTTCGCCCGGTGAACACGGTGGTGAGCCATGCGACTACAGCCCAAGCTCCGGGTAGCGCGGCGAGAACCACTGCGAGAATTAGTCCCGACTTGTAGAGCCTCGTCCGTGGGCGTCCGTAGTACAAGATCGTGTCCACAACCCATCCGAGTGTGAAGCAAACATTCGCCATCGCAACAAAAATGACGGGGCCGAAAAGCAGCCCAATCGGTTCCTCAAAATCCTCTCCGGGCTTGACGGCGGCAGAGCCCGCAATCATGACAAGAAGCCAAGAGGCGAAACCGACAGCTAAGACGACACCGTTGAAGTAGTAACGCCGCGCTTCCCACCAGCGGATGATGTCTCCTCGTGTGCTTACGCTGCGTCCTTGCGATGCCCACTCCAGCCCCTTCTCCATTTGGTGCCTCAATGACAATGGACATTATCGCTCCCGCGTCAGTTGAAGCAAACAGGCGATTACACTCATTGGCGGGCAAGCCAATAGCCCCAACGATGAGCATGATGATTTCCTAACAATGTCGGCTCCCAGAACCGTTACATTTGTTTATCAGTCGTTACCATTCGATGGGCTCCCGGTCACGGAAAAAGCCGCCGGTCGGACCGTCGTCCGGTAACGTGGCGAGCCAGACTGCCGTATCAGCTCCCTCGGCGGGACTTCGGGTCGCGCCGTCTCCGCCCATCCGCGTCCGTACCCAGCCAGGACACATCGCATTCACCTTGACCGCGGATGGAAGTTCTTGCGCGAGCCGGACGGTGAGAGCGTTCAGCGCAGCTTTTGTCACGCCGTACAGACCGGGTCCGCCCATGCCTTCGGCGAATGACCCCCAGCCGGAGGACAGATTGACGATCCGGCCGAATCCGCGCGCAATCATGTTCGGCGCTAGCAAGCGGATGAGCCGAAGTGGACCGCTGATGTGAACGGCGACAGACTCGCCAATCTCCGCATCCGTCAGTTCAAGCAGTGGTTTTTCGTGCAACACGCCGGCATTGTTGACCAGCGCGTCGACCTGGCGGCCAGACTTACCGAGGCCCTTAATAGCGATATCGATTGTCGCTGCATCCGTCAGATCCAGATGCAACGGCTCGACATCGAGGTCAAGACCGCGTAGAGAGGTAGCGGCCTCTTCAGCGGCCTTGAGGTCACGCGACCCCAGTAATACCGAATTCCCAAGCTCGGCGAGCCGGCGCCCAATGGCGAGGCCGATGCCGCGATTCGCGCCTGTCACGAGCACTGTTCTTTTCACGCAAACACCAATTAACCATATCCTTAGGCGGGAGGAACTGCCCGTCTGATTGGCTTAGCGGCTCCAGTGTGGTGCCCACTCCGTTAGTCCATTCAACTGCCGCGCGCTTTTAAGCAACTTTGATCGGTTCCCGGCCCTGGGCAACTCCAATCTTATCTTTTATGGCCCCTCAGGGCGGCAAAATCGCACGCATGTTCGCTGTGGCGGCCGAATGGCAAGCAGGAGATTGGTTTCTAAGTCGCAATGCAGCGTGGGCTCAGCCATTCATCGAACAAATCATTACATTCCCTGCGGGTCGTCACGATGACATGGCGGACACGATGTCGCAAGCCGCGGCCTGGCTGTTGCAGGCGAACGTCTCAACGGTCGAGATTTACAACGCCTTCACCGGGAGGCCATTCGACTAGCCCTAGCAAGGAGCTTCGAGGCCGGTGAAGACCTGAAGGAAGTGGCGGGGGACAGGTCTTCTGTCCACTAAGTGGACATGGCAGAGGCGCATAAACATTGGCCAGGACACGGGCACGCTCGGCAATGTATTCAAAATGAGTTACAACAAAAGAGGGAAATCCTTGAGTATTTTTGCAATGCTCCAAGTATGCCCTTAATCTCAAGCAATTTTCGTAATCAGACCGTGCTGAGTGAAATGGCGATTTATCAAAATAACGCCTGCGGATGGCCCGTTTCGCTGTTGGTCAATGAGTTTCCGTGGCACTTGTGATCATGGAAACGGCCAAAGCGAATCACGATCTGCCGTCATCGGAACGAGTAGAGGCGCCGGGCGCGACCAGTTCAGCCACGCTGCATACTGCCTCTCCCAGAAAAGCTCCGCTCAGGCAGCGGAACTCTCGGCGTGACCTACGGTCGCGCCCACCTGCATAAACTAGTTGATGGTGGTCTGAATCTGGTTGTCAATCAGCCGCCGATCGGTCACCACGATGACCGAGTCGAAGACTTCCTTGTCGGCGCGCTTCAAACCAATGAACTGGTGCGCGAGCCAGCGAACGAGTCGAACGCGTGCCCATTGCAGGAGACCAATCGGCAACGCCAGTTATCTAGGGAGGCGAGCGGCCGAAATCCGTCATACTTAGACTCGAAAAGCCATTGAGAATCGTCGAAGAGAGAAGGCCTTCGAGTGACGGGGATTGGCTGGAAGGCTGGGAGCATTAACCACAAACCTAGCAAGGGCGAAGGCGAAAAAGGGCGAAGCCGTTGATCGAGCGAAAATTCCGAAAGGATTACGGCTTACCGGAGCTTCGCGTATTCCGCCTTGGCTTCCTTCAATATCGGTACGTCGGGGTCGGCATCCTTCCACAGAGAGAGGAAATCCTCGTAGGCCTTGCGAGCGCCTTCTTTGTCGCCATTCATGATCTTGGCTCGACCGAGTTGCAAATGCGCCAGTGCGCCCAGTACAAAATTCTGCACGATGTTCCGGTGGTCAAGGAGTTTCTGAAACTCGATTGCCGCTTGTTGGCTTTGGCCAGTTTTTAAGTAGGCCTCGCCGCGCACGTACACGGGATAGAGACTCGCCATGGCTTGGGCGTAGGGCGGGGGAGTACCCAGTTCATAGCCAGACGCCGACTCCAATAACCTGATAGCTTTTTCGGGGTGGTTACGGTTCAGTTCGACGGCCGCCAAAATTGTCGGCAGCCAGTAACCATTAAGCACCGTATTCAACGGGGAACGCTTGGCGATGTCATCAGCCATTTTCTGTGCCGCATCTGTATCTCCTGAACGGGCCAAGACCAGAGCTGCCAGGATTTGGGAATCGCGGTTAGACGCGAGGGCTATCGCGAAAGTCGCCTGCTGTCTTGCCTGGGCTGAGTTTTTCAGTTCTGCGTCCCGAAGAGCTGCGGCCAGCAGCCACACTGCTCCAGTTTCTTTCTGGTCATTGCGCTTCGCGATATCTGCCGCCTTGTTAGAAAGTCCTCTCGCTTTCGTTGCGTGTCCCGCGAAAGCCTCGGTATCCGATTGCAACGAAAGTAGCCCGTCTTCCACTCCCGGCTTCCCTGTTGCCCAGGTAAGCTGTCGTTGCATTTCAGCGGCATCTCCTTCGAGGAATGCAATTCCATATCGGGATGAGTGGGTTCCGGCGTTATCGAGCTTATGTGCCAGCGCGAGTGCAAAAAGAGACTTGGCTTCATCGAGACGACCTAAAGCAACATAAGTCATCATCAGATTCTGATAACTAAATCCAGCGTCGGGGTTCAGACGCAGTCCTTCTATTAGTCTTGGCAAGGCTTTCTCGTACTGTCCGACAAAAATGTAACTTATCGCCAGATACTGCTGCGGAAAGAAATCTCGAGGATAGCTTGCCGCCCACCGTTCACTGATCTGATTGACTTTGTCCAACTCCCCCGTTATGGAGGAGTAGTAAAGACTGGAGATATTGAAGTTTTCCTTCTCGCTCGTACGTTCTCGTAGCTCAAATGCCTTTCGCAAGTTCTCGTCCGCTAATCCCAACTCACTGAGATTTAAGTATGAAGCTCCGAGCCAGCCGTATGCCATAGCGAAATTTGGATCAAGCTCGATGGCCCGCTTGAACATCGGGATAGCCGCTGTCTCGCCCTCTTCCATAAGACCTTTCACACCCCTACTGTAGGCCTGTAGAGCTTCCAGGGACTGTGTCGTGGCTTCTTCTAACGGGGCGTCATACTTCCGCACGGTGGTGAGCGATTCTCCAAGTTTCGTTCGCAGGCTGGCAGCGGCCTTGTCCAGCGTCTTCAGAATCTGTTCTTTCGACTCTGCTTCCATCTGTTCCAGAACCAATACGTCCTGCGTCTTGCAGTTTGACGCCTTCAGCCCGATCACGTAGTGGCTTCCCAGGTTGGAAATTGAGCCAACAAGCGATGCCTTGCTGTTGGTCCGCAAGCAAATCTCGCGAGCAACTACCTGTGTGACCCGGTCTCCGGGAGCGCGTCCCATCAACTTCAGGGTGTCGCTTACTTTTTGCTCGGGGAGAAGATTCAGGAAGGGCGATTGGGAAAGAGAAATGGAGAGGCCTTGCTTGAGCGTGTCATCGAAGACCGGATCTCCGGTGGTGTTGACGAAGTCTGCCAGGACGATGGAGTCTTTTTCGGTCAGCGTTAGTACGGGACGCGACCGGAAATAGAGACCGCCAGCAACGAGGCCAATGACGATTAGTGCGGCGGGAACCAGAATCTTCCAACGTTTCTTACCAGCAGCAGAAACATCAGCGCCTTTCCCCTCAGTCGATATCGGAGATCGAGTAGGCGTAGAAGCCGAACCTGGTTCCGGCAGTAGCCCTGCTACCGCCACCTGAGAACTGCTTCCAGGCGCAATGGGTGCCCCGGAACCTGCTTTGCCCTCAGTATCCCTCTTCAGTCGCAGCAACTCCGACCGCATCTCCTTTGCGCTCTGAAATCGCAATTCCAGGTCTTTCTCCAGCGCCCGATTGATTATGTCTTCCAGTTTTGGCGGCAGGTCAGGATTCAGACGTAGTGGAGATGTGGGAACTCGGTTGAGAATCGCTTCAAAAATTAACCCTGAACTGTCTCCCCGGAACGGTAGTGCTCCCGTGGCCATTTCGTACAGCACGGCCCCAAATGAGAAAAGGTCCGTGCGAGTGTCCAACTCTTTGGCTCGCACCTGTTCGGGAGACATATAAGCGAGTGTCCCCATCGTAGTGCCAGGACTTGTGAGGTGCTCTTCTTCGACTGTGACCGTCACCCCGTTCGCTGCAATTTGGCGGGACGAACTGCCGGCCTTTGTAATCTTGGCCAGACCGAAATCCAAAATCTTGGCGTGTCCACGCTTGGTCACGAAGATATTCGCGGGCTTGATGTCACGGTGCACAATGCCTTCGCTGTGCGCTGCGTCCAGCCCATCAGCTAACTGAATCGCCAGACCGAGCAAAACATCGGTCTCAATGGGTTTTCCGGCGATGCGATGCTTCAACGTTACTCCATCCAGAAACTCCATGGCGATGAACGCCCGGCCGTTCTGTTCGTCAATCTCGTGAATCGTGCAGATGTTGGGATGGTTGAGAGCTGATGCGGCCTGCGCTTCGCGTTGAAAACGGGCCAGAGCTTGGGGGTCCTTGGCTACTTCGTCGGGCAGGAACTTCAAGGCTACGAAGCGGTGGAGCTTGATGTCCTCAGCCTTGTAGACGACACCCATACCACCACCGCCCAACTTCTCAACGATTCGGTAATGCGAGATGGTGTGGTCAATCATGAAGACGGACGCTCCCGGATAGAAGCTGCAGCAGGCAGCGGGTTAAAGAAACTCCTCAACGACCGGGTGCCGCGTCTTCAGAGCATGTGAATGCCCTCGATCTCGACGAGCGCGGCTGTCTCCGCCGACAAAATTGAGGCGGCGGAGGTAGCAGCCGCGGTTGAATACTGCCAACGTACCGGCCAGTCTCCTGAGGGTTACGAAAAATCGATCCAACGATTCAATAATGGGCTTGGGATGGTGGTCCTTCTAATCCTGCCCCCAAAACCACGACCTTGGTACGAACAGCCGGTCCTACTGCAAGAAGGAGTTGATGAATGACAGCGCGTCAGCCGTATCGACCCGGTATGAATAGGCAACGCCGGAGCAATTTAGATTAGTAAAGTAAGAGTTGACTGCCACAATAATGTTACCCACAAGGTCGGGACCACCCGAATCACCAAAGCAAACTCCACCTTTCCCCTGTGCCGGATTGTCGCTGAGTTTGATAAATTCAGGTTTGAAAACATCATTGCTCTGGACTAACTGTGTCGGCGCGAAATAACGATTCTGATCTAGATGCCATTCATGGGGCGGTTTTCCCCGGTTCTGGGTTTGAGCACCGTAGCCAACGACAGTAACTTGACTCTTCATCGGCAAGGCGCCCGCGAAACCCAAAGAGGGTAGCACCGCAAATCCCCTGTCAGTCACCGGTCTGCTCAATATGACGATTCCCACATCATGCGTGTCAAATCCGGGAAGACCTTTTCCGCAGCCCATGCAAAAAGCGGGGTCTGTATGAATTGAAGCGAACTCTATGGAAGTACCGCCACTAAATGGGAAATTTGGATCGCTGACGGAAGGCTCAAACCAAATCCTCCCTCCGGAGACTTCTTCGCCTTCTCCGGATGTGCAATGTCCGGCAGTGAGGACGACTGTCGGCGCTATCAACGCTCCGCTGCAAAGCAGTGCTGGCTCGCCTCCGACGTCGAATACGAGCAGGCCGACATAAGGAGACCGTCACCATCCAGTTGGCCATGCGTGATTGCTGCCGCGTTGCGAACTGAGCCCAGCAGAAGGCCCAATGTGACAACGCCCACAAAAATACGCTTACCGTTTTTCATTAGATCATTCCTTTTGAGTTGGACTTACGTATGGCTTCGGTGAACGTAATCGATCTCGCCAAGCCGAGTGGCGATTGGGACGCGGGACACCCCATCATGGGTGCGATTCGGTCGGCGGCCAAGTTTTTTAGCGTTGGGTTTGTAGGAGAGCCGCCGCTTCACTCAAGGATCGACCCTCCGAAGGAGATTCCACAATTGAATGTTAGCGCCATGAATGATCCGCATCTATAAGGTAGATACCCTAGGGAACCCTAGAATTATGGATGAGCTGCAGGAGGAGCCGCTCGTCTATCGCCAGAAACAAGACCCGGCAGACGCGCTGTTAGCGTGCGACGACGTAACGGAATATTCCGTAAATTTATATCTTCCCAACTCTTTTCACGGAACTCTCTCGGAGGCTCACGAATCGTTTCTCACTGCACCGTTCTGCCGGTTCGTGACGAACATCAAGCGCTCTTTGCTCCCCACATGCTCTTCCGCCTATTTGGGTCGCCTTGATTCAACGTCTTACTAAGTAGGACGGTCAGGCAGACCGTCCCTGCAGCCGTGCCCGGGGGAATCAGTCGAGCGTCAGATGACCACGAACTCCCGCTCTAGTCGCATTCCGGCTCGGCTGGCTCTACGCGCAGTCCAGATTGTCGAGCAGGAAATTCTTTGCACTTGCGGAACACCAACATCATCCAATCGACAGTATGCTGAATGTGACTGCATACCTACGCCGCATCAACTACGTCGGCCCAGCCGCTCCGACGCTGGAAACGCTGCGAGAAATCCACCGAGCCCACCTCTTCGCGGTGCCCTTTGAAAACCTCGACATCCACGTCGGTCGTAAAATCGTCTGTGAAGAAGATGCTTTCCTTCACAAGATCATCAGCGAACACCGGGGCGGTTTCTGCTACGAACTCAACGGAGCCTTGGCGGCTCTCCTTCGTGCGCTAGGATTCCAGGTAACACTGCTCTCCGCACGCGTCGCTCGTTCAGATGGCGGCGACAGCCCGGAGTTCGACCACCTGGCCCTTCGCGTGGACCTCCACGAACCGTGGCTAGTCGATGTCGGCTTCGGGGACAGCTTCCTCGAACCCTTACGCCTGCAGGCCACGCTAGAGCAGCCGCAGATCGGGCGCATCTACCGACTGAAGGAGGTCGAGGGTGTCTTCGGCCTCGAAGTCATGGCAGTCGACAAATGGATACGTGAGTATTCGTTCAGACTTCAACCCCGCCAGCTCTCCGAATTTGCTGCAATGTGCCACTTTCACCAGACCTCGCCCGAATCGCATTTCACCCGCAAACGCATTTGCTCGCTCTCGACACCCGAGGGCCGGATCACTTTATCGGATAGAACGCTGATCCAAACGCGCAAGGGTGTCCGCCAGGAGCAGGTGTTATCGGGCGAAGACGAGTGGCGAATGAAACTGCACGAACTGTTTGGAATGACCCTGCCAAATGATAGGTAGGCCGACCACTGACAACGCACGGTTGGTAAAATAGGCACATTTCTTGTGCAAACCGGTCGATAGGCTGTGAACAGTGCGTACTAAGTACGATTTGAAACGGTTATGCACAATTCCTGTTGAAAACGGGATCGAGGAATAGTTCAGGACGGAGCCGCCGAAAGTGGCGAAGAGGACCAGTTCAAATAGCAAAAAGGCTGTGACATTGGTTATGCTCTAGCCACCTGCTCCCGTGAAGAAGCCGACAGCGTGGATGCACGTACCGTCACAGCCCTTCGGGGTGATTGCCGCTTTCGCAGCGCCGAATCCAACTACTCCTTGCAGAGGCGTCGTTTCCGGCTCCTTAACAAGTTACCTTGCCAAGCGAATCACTCAGCCTACTTCGGATCGGCGAAATTTTATTTAAGCCAACCTTTTCAGCCATCGACGGCAGCCAAACTAACAGTTGCTTCAGAATTGTCAATGCCACTTTTCAGTGCAAAGTCCGAAGTTCGAGAGCACGCCGGCAGGCCGGGGAGTCTATTGAATTTTCAACGCTTAGCGAATGAAAGGTTCGATTGCCGCCTGGTTTTCCACCGAATCATTCACAGATAACGGCCTGGCTTTCTGCACCTTCCAATGCCGTTGTAGAAACACTTGGGATTGTTGGCGAAATCAGGCGATCACACTCATTGACCCGCGGGAGGCCGGGTGCCCCTCAATGAGTGTAATGGCGATGTTACGCCAACGACCGAGTCTCGACGGCGGTCGGTTGTGCCGTTTTGTGCTTGCTTCCAGCCAAAGGTACACGACGGAACCCTGGACTCTTCGACTCCAGATCTGCACGGTAACGTATCGAAGCAACGAGTTGCGAGGTTCATGGAGAGAGGGCCACTCAAGTGCAACAGTCAAGGCGAGTGAGCATTCTTCTCCTCTTTCAGGTTCCCTGAACTAAGTCAGCCCATCTGAAGTTTTCCCTATCTTAGCGAAATCACAACCTTAAGG
>Ga0163162_10004844_pt1 | contig 12991 bp, 6 predicted proteins | sample S55metaG_FD_115310 | JGI IMG/M metagenome (GOLD analysis project Ga0163162, IMG submission 115310) | Switchgrass rhizosphere microbial communities from Kellogg Biological Station, Michigan, USA - S5-5 metaG | ecosystem: Host-associated > Plants > Roots > Rhizosphere > Soil | place: USA: Michigan...
CTGGTTGACGGTGTGGAAAGGGATTTGCCCAATGTTGATCCTGAAGATATAGCCAGCTTCAGTATTTTGAAAGATGCCTCGGCTACCGCAGTTTACGGTGTGCGTGGTGCCAACGGCGTTATCCTTATCCAAACAAAAAAAGGCAAGGTTGGTAAAGCTACCATTAACGCGCAGTATGATCAGGGTATTACGCAGTTTACCCGCATCCCTCAGTTTGCCGATGGAGTTACCTATATGCAAATGGCCAATGAGGCTTATAAAAGCAGCAACCCTAATGATCCGCTGCCTAAATATAGTAGTGACCGTATCCAGAAAACAGCAGCCGGCACCGACCCTGATCTTTACCCAAATGTTGATTGGTTTAAGGTGCTGTTCAATAAATTCGGCCAAAACCGCAGGGCAAGGGTTAACGCTAATGGCGGTTCGGAGAACGCGCAGTATTACCTGTCTGTCGGGTATTATAACGAAAATGGCTTGTATAAAACAGATCAGCTTGCCAACTATAACTCAGCCATTAAGTTTGACAGGTATAACTTTACATCAAACTTAACACTCAACGTTACCAAAACCACCAAGGTTGATTTCGGCGCTTCAGGCTGGATCAGCAACGGTAACTATCCCGGCAGCTCGGTTGATGCTATCTGGAGTTCGGCCTATATCATGCCGCCAATTGTGATCCCGCCGGTGTATTCTAACGGATTACACTCACAGATCCGCACGGGCGACGTACTGAACCCTTATAACCTGCTTACCCAAAGTGGTTATGTAAACGAATTCAGAAGCCAGTTATGGAGTAATATCCGCGTAACGCAGGATCTGGGCAAGATCTTAAAAGGCCTCTCGGCCACCGCCATGTATTCTTTCGACAATTATAATACCCATACCATAAGCCGCACAAAAACTGTTGATGGCTACCTGGCTACAGGTCGTGACGATAAAGGGAACCTGCTCCTTGATAAAACGTCCATCGGTACAAGTTTTTTGGGTTATTCACGCGCAAACGGTGGCACCCGCCAGTTTTATACCGAAGCAGCTGTTAATTACAACAATACCTTCGGGAAACACGCGGTTACCGGTTTGATCCTTTACAATCAATCAGACAGGGAAGACGCCTTTGCCAATGACTTCATCAGCTCCATCCCCTACCGCTATATGGGGCTTGCCGGTCGTGTTACTTATGCCTACAATAACAAATACCTGGCCGAAGCCAACTTTGGCTATAACGGTTCTGAAACTTTTGCGCCTGATCATCGCTTCGGGTTTTTCCCTTCATTCGGCTTAGGATGGGTGATCTCTGAAGAATCATTTTTCAAGCCCCTGGCCAGCACCTTCCAGTTTTTGAAACTGAGGTACTCATACGGCGTTGTTGGCAACAGCAATATCGGCGGCCGCAGGTTTGCCTATATCTCAACTGTTGGCGGTGGTAACGGAGGGTATTCATATGGTCAAAACGGTACAGACCAAAGCGTAGGTGGCCTTGACATTGGCGATTACGCGGTAAGCGTAACCTGGGAAAAAGCAAAAAAACAAAATCTCGGTATCGAGTTTAAGATGCTTGATAATGCCGTATCCTTAACTGCCGATGTTTTCCAGGAAAACCGCACCGGTATTTTCAGGCAGCGCGGCGATGTGCCAACTTATACCGGGATCCGCACATTGCCCTATGCCAATCTTGGCGAAGTACACAACCGGGGTATTGACGCTACGCTGGATATTAACAAACGGGTCAGCACCAACTGGATAGTGGCATTCCGTGGCAATTTTACCTGGAACAGGGCTATAGTTATCAACGATGCTAACGCACCATGGCCATATCCATGGCAGCAGCGAATTGGGCGTAAAATTGGCCAGCGCTTTGGATATACCGACCTGGGCCTGTTTCAAAGCGATGCCGATGTGGCCAACAGTCCGTATCAAACGGGAACCAACAAAGCGGGCGATATCAAATATAAAGACCTGAATGGCGATGGCAAGATCGATAATTTTGACCAGGGGCCAATTGGCTATGGCAGCATCCCGGAGATTGTTTACGGCTTTGGCCCTACCATCAGCTACAAAGGCTTTTCAATAGCAGGCTGGTTTAAAGGGATAAGCAATGTTGATGTATCCTTAAACGGCGATGGCCTGCAGCCCTTTAGCCAGGGCGGCGAACGCGGTAACCTGCTTACACAGATCACCGACAGGTGGACACCCAATAGCACCAATCCCCGTCCGTTTTACCCGCGCCTTACTTATGGCAATGACAATATGAACTATGCCAACAGTACCTGGTGGGTAAAAAATGGCGCCTTTATGCGCCTGCAAACCCTGCAGCTTAGCTATGATTTTGCGGGTTCAAAATGGCTGCGCCCGATGGGGATGTCAAACCTGAGCATCTATTTCATAGGGTACAATTTATGGACAGTGAGCGGATTTAAGCTTTGGGACGTTGAGCTTGGCGACGGCCGTGGCGCACAATATCCCCTGCTTAAAACCTATAATATGGGCATCAAATGCACCTTTAAATAATCTTGATCATACAATATTTATAAATATGAAAAATACTATCATAAAGTGCAGCACTGCAATATTAACAGTAATACTGCTGTTTAGCAGCAGCTGTAAAAAATACCTGGACCAGGTGCCTAATGACAGGATCACCATTGAACAGGTATTTCAAAAGAAAGGCCCATCCGAGCAGTACCTGGCCAATATATATAGTTACGTTGATGACCCATCGGAACAATGGACACAAAACCCCTGGCTGGGTAATTCTGACGAGGTGGATGTAACCTGGTCAAAATACACTATTTATGACCTAAATATCGGCAACATAGGCGCAAGCAATGCCATATTTGACAGGTGGAGCTACTATTACAACGGTATCCGTGCGGCCACCTACTTTTTAAACCATATTGACGGCAATGCCGAGATCCTTGCCTTGAACGGTCAGCAGTTGATTGATCAGTACAAGGCCGAAGCCCGTTTTTTGCGCGCTTATTTCTATTTTCTGCTGATGCGCCAGTATGGCCCAGTGGTTTTAGTTGGCGAAAAAGAGATCGCCGCAGATGCTACCGCCCAGGACATGCAACTGCCACGCAGCTCATATGATGATTGCGTTAACTATGTAAGCAGCGAGTTGGATAAAGCAGCGGCTGTATTACCGCAGGTTGCTTCCAATAACGGCCAAGCCAGCGATGTGCAGGCGGGCCGTGCAACTATTGGGATGGCTTTGGCTGTAAAAGCAAGACTACTACTTTATGCGGCCAGCCCTTTGTATAACGGCAATGCTGATTACGCCTCTTTTAAAGGGCCGGACGGAAAACAGCTGATGAACCAGGTATACGATGTACAGAAATGGAAGAAAGCCGCTGATGCTGCCAAAGCGGTTATCGATTTAGGGCTGTACCAATTATATAAAGACGGTAGCGGTGACCCAGTAAAATCATACCAGGGCATATTTTTACAGCAATGGAACTCCGAACAGATCTTTAACCGCAAATCAAACAGCCTGCCTACCTGGGATACTCACTGTATGCCGCGGCAAGCCGGTGGTTGGGATGGCATCGGTGTAACACAGGAACAGGTTGATGCTTACTTTATGAAGGATGGTAAGCCTATCACCGAGTCATCCACCTACTCCGAAACAGGTTATACCAGCGTAAATGGTGTACAGGTTTATAACATGTATATTAATCGCGAACCAAGGTTTTACGCTTCTGTTACATATAACAATGCTGTTTTTCAGGGAGGCAATATGCAGTCGGCTGCTCCTATTAGTTTTTTTGTGAGCGGGCCCAACGGCAAAAATGGCCATCCCACCGATTTTACCAAAACCGGGTATTTGGTACGTAAAAACGTAGGCACGCAAACTAATGCAGGTTCGGGCGGTAATGGTGCGCAGCAGGCCCGTCCGCTGGCGTTGTTCAGGCTGGGAGAAGTTTATCTCAATTATGCTGAAGCACTGAACGAGTACAGTCCCGGCAATCCCGATATCGTAAAATATCTCAATCTGATCAGGGAGCGGGCCGGCATACCGCAATATGGCAGTGCCGATTTACCAGTCCCCCCAAGCCAGGGAGATATGCGTACCCGCATCAGGCAGGAGCGCAGGGTTGAGCTGGCCTTTGAATCCATCAGGTGGTTTGATATCCGCCGCTGGAAAATCGCGGCCCAGGTTATGGGCGATGTGCATGGCATGAACATGAATAAGGACGGCGACGACTTTTATAAAAGGACGGTTGTCAGCAGTCACTTGTTCAGGTCGCCGGCATCTTATTGGTTCCCGATTAGCCAGTACGATATGGACCGCTCAAAGCTGGTTGTTCAAAATCCCGGATGGTAAGTAATTCATTAATTTTTTAGTAAAGAAGTATGAAAACTCAACATATTTTAAAGTTCATGGGTTTGATGGCCCTTGTTCAAAGTATCGTTTTATCGGGCTGTAAAGACAATGTGGTATTACCGTACCAACCGATAGACAGCTATACCCAGATCTACATGCCCGAAGCCGTGAATGGCCCCGTAGTTAAAACCCTCAAAATAACTGATAGCGCGCAAACATTGATCTATGGCGCCAATTACGGAGGCCAGGGTTATCCGGGCAGCGACATCTCAGTTAATTTCACCGTTAACAAGGCTTTGGCCGATAGTTTTAATGTTGCCAATAAAACCAATTACCCGGTTATGCCCGATGGCAGTTATACCCTATCTGCAAACACAGCGATCATACCAAAGGGGAAGGTAAGCACAACACCTTTAACCATCAGCGTAAAAACCAATGGAACCGGGGCAATGGATGCATTAAAAACATATATTTTACCTGTTGGAATTAGCGGTAACCCCGTTAAGGTTAGGGAGGCTTTGCGTACAACCTTTTTTATACTCAAAGCCCAGCCCGATTTTAATGACTATCCTAATTATGACCGTACTAACTGGGCTGTAATCGGTTTTTCATCGCAGGAAGCCAATGGCGAAGGCCCTAATAACGGACGGGCCGTATTTGCGCTGGATGGTAATATTTCAACCTTTTGGCATACCCAATGGTCGGGCGGTTCGCCGGGGCCACCGCATTATATCATTATTGATATGAAAGAGGCTAAAACCGTGCATGGTGTATCATTTGTGGGTAGACAGGCCGATGGCGGTGGTAAGCCCAATGAGGTTAACATACAGATAAGCCTTGATAATACCACATGGACAGATGCCGGCACATTTAACCTATTGAACAACAAAGACCTGCAAAAGCAGTTTTTACCCAATGGGTTCAAAAGTGCCCGCTATCTTAAAGTGATCATCAACTCGGCTTATAATGGTTCCTACACACAGGTGGCCGAGTTTAACGCCTTTTAAAAACAATAATTCAACAGGCGGCCACCTAACCGCCTGTTGATAAATACCCTACACTACACGGAAAACATATTTTTTGCCGGGATTTCCACGGCCAGGGGATACTCTGGCCGTACCGGCCGCTTCCATTGTCATTGCACACATCAATTTATCAATCTATAAACAAAGACAACAAACCATGAAGAAGAACAATTTAAAAAGCAACAAATCCATGCGGCTTTTATTGCCGCTTGCAACGGGAATTGCACTAATGCTGCCCGCATGCAAAAAAAATGATTCTGTAAAAGTTAACACCGGGCAGGAAGCCAAAAGCGGGAAGCTGAGCACCCATAATGTGGTCAACGCAGGCAACGCTGATCTGGCTTTTAACGCCTACAACAATGCCTTCTTAGTAAATTCGGGAGGACAAACGTATTACAAAAAATCCATCAGCGACGGCACGGCCGATGGTACCTGGGTAGCTTCACTGGATATCCTTGTTGCCGAAGACGCTTACGAGCGTACAGGCAGCGCGGCACACAAAACGCTGGTAAACAACCTGTGCGCTACCTGGCTCCAAAACACCCCTGTTCCTTGGACCTGGGACGGCTGGAACGATGACATCGGCTGGTTTTCGCTGGCCCTCATCCGTGGTTATCAGATGACTGGTACCACTAATTATTTAACCCAGGCAAAGTACGGTTTTGATATGGCTTTTGCCCGTGGCTGGGACACACAATACAACGGCGGCGGCATTTGGGAGCAACAACCCAACATGACCCCGGCCGGTGAACCGATCAACAAACAAGCATTATCCAACAACAGCCTCGGTAAAGTGGCCTGCTACATTTACCAAAGCACGCACGACCAAAACTATCTGAATAAAGCCATCCAGATCTATGACTGGGTTTGGAACCATATTTATAATTCAAATACCGGGCAGGTTTATGCGGGGATTGATCGTAATAATGTGGTTGATACAGGCTCGGCTGTATACAACCAGGGTACTTTTGTCGATTATGCCAACTTACTTTACCAGATAACCGGCAATATAAATTACTACAACGATGCCAAACGATCTATAGATTATGTAAAAAACAACATGACAACCAATGGCATCATCACTAATAACGCAGGCTATTTAAATACCTGGGGCGATGAATTTGCACGCGGCCTGGGCCATTTTGTAAGGGATAACCACATGTGGAGCACCTATTATTCATGGATGGCACAAAACGCCACCGCCATTTGGAATAATCGCCGCACCGACTATAACATCACCTGGAACGGCTGGGACCAGGCTACCCCTACCGATAATACTTTAACCACCAGCAAATTTGCTAGCGCGGTGGCATGGCTGCAATATACCCCCGGCGCACAACCCGACGAAATTGCAGGTATGCATTACATTGTAAGCAATCAAAACGGTGTAGCAGTTGATAACAACAATACCAGTACTAACGGCGCAGGAGTTGTGCAATGGGGCTTAAACCACGGCCAAACCCAAAAATGGAATTTTACCCAAAACGAGGATAGCTCATGGAATATTGTAAGCCAAATGAGCTGGCTGGCGCTGGATGTTCCTGGCGGCGCTGCAACCAACGGTTTACAACTGGATCAATGGACACCAACCCGCGCTAATAATCAACGCTGGTGGGTTGACAAGCAATCTGATGGCACCTATAAAATCTGGAGCCAGGCTACCAGCGGTGCTTTGGATAATTCAAGCTCATCTGTAAACGGCTACAAGCTTGTGCAATGGGGTTGGAATGGCGGTGCGCAGCAACGCTGGCTATTGCAATAAATATTAATAAAGCAATAAAGAAAACGGCGCGTACAAAAAAGTAGTACGCGCCGTTTTTTATTGCTAATTATGGAAAGCTTTAGGTTGGTTAATGACTATCCTTTATTTAAACTCACCAAAATGTACGTCTTCTGTACTGTTATCCGGATCATTGAGTAGTTGAATTGTTGTAGCCGGCCCCAGGTTTACAGGTGCCTGCCATGAGCGCAACGCCCACACAACTTTTTTATCGGGTGTAATTTCAATTGCCTGCACAGGTGGGTTATTAGCATCAAGCTTTTCGCTCCATTGGTTAAACCAATTATTAGTTAATGTATTGCCATTGGGCAACCGCACGGCCAATTGCGGATTAGTTAGTTTATAACCGGCAATATCAGCTAACGGGCAATTCCATATTAACTTACCATCGTGCGTATACTCGCGCACAAAATTATCATTACTTGCAACCAGTATATTCCCGCTTTTTAATGGAACTGCCGACCAAACACCAGGCACCTCAATTGATGATAATACTTTGCCGTTGGTATCATATTCACAAACTTTGCCCAAATCCATATGGGCTATGAGCAGCGTTCCGGCAGGTGTAAGTCGGGCATGTCTTATTTGCCCATGGGTGCCGCTTACAAATGGCAGGACAAATTCTTTTTCAACCTTATTGGTAGTAATATTAACAACCATCACTTTAGCCGGGTTACCATTTCGCACAATCACAACATGATTTTTGCCAATAAGCTGAGCGCTATGCGTTTCAAAGCCTTCAGGCGCGTCATAGTGCCATAATACTTTTTTATCGCGGTTAATTAAGGTCACACCAAACTGGTGGGCAAACAGTATATTACCATTTTTCATGAGTATGGCATCACTTATTTCGCCTTTACCGGTGCTGTCAATGTACTGCCATGTTATTTTTCCGCTGCGTATAATGTACATGTTACGATCTTTTGCTTCACCCGCGTAAAAAAAATCGTACTGTTTGAGGCCTTTCCCGGGTAAAACTTCGGGTGCAACAGGTGTCTGCTGGGCAATAGCGGCATTGATACCAAGGCATAGCGGCAATGCCAGAAGCCCCCTGAAACGGAACACCTCGCGAGAGCTTGAATTGATCTTTTTCATATTTTTCATAATTGATAACTGTTTAACAAATTACAACCCGCCTTCACTTATAAAAGTAGCCGCAGGCAAACCTTCTTTGTTAAATAAACTGGCGCTGCTGCCATCACTCCAGGCGTACCGTACATAAACTGGGTTTGGAACAGCATCATTACTAACAACCACCTTGTTGTCTTTTATTTTTGCGTTGGCTTTAAGGTAAACCTTGTCGGCACCTGCTATTTCAAAGTTAAAAAGTCCTTTATCAGATGCAAGCAACCCGCTTCCGATCGATTCAAAATCAACTATAATTTCGTTGCCTTTTGCTGTTGTCTTTTTATACAAAGGGCCTGATGCCACGAGCGCAGTTTCGCCGTATTCATTTTTTAAGGCGAATGCTGCCAGGCGTTTACCTACTTCCTGTTTATAAGGCGGATGTGCTGTTTTAAGGTAACCGATATCCAATGTGGTTACCATACCGGTTTTAGGTAGTTTTAAAGCATAACGCTGGGCATCACGCAGCTTTTGCGATTGTTCTTTCTGATCTGCTGCCGGGTAAAGGTATGGGGCTATTTGTACATAGTAAAATGGTAGTTTCTCGCCCCATCGATTTCGCCAATCTTCAATCATTAATGGGAACAGTTTTTTATACTGTTCGGCCCGGCCAACGTTTGATTCACCCTGATACCAGATAATTCCTTTTATAGTATAAGGTATCAGCGGGTTAACCATGGCGTTAAACAAAACGGTTGGCGTGTTACTGTTTAGCTTCTTAGCGCGCTGCAGTGTATCCAGGTTGTTTATCACCTCGTTAAAATCACCAAGCTTTTCCAACCCCGCCTTGCTTGTCCACGCCTCGGCCGGGGTGCCCCCGATAGATGATTGAATAATGCCGATAGGTACGTGTAGCTTTTGATAAAGCTGGCGGGCGTAAAAATAAGCGGTAGCGCTAAAATTTCCGGTGGTTTGAGGAGAAGATGCGATCCATTTACCTTCGGTACAATCAGAAGGCCTCGCCAAGATCCCGAACGGGACTTTAAAAAAACGGATCTCCGGGTAATTGGCATTCGCTATCTCCTGCTTTGAGTTTGCTATGGTATCGCCCGGCGGCCACCCGCTTACCGATATATCCATATTTGATTGACCGGAAGCCAACCATACTTCACCAATCAATACATCTTTAATGCTGATGGTTGTATCTGCCGTTTGTATGCTGATAACATATGGGCCGCCTGCGCCGGGAGTGGATAGTTTAGCGGCCCATTTACCTTTTTCATCGGCAGTTGCCGATACCTGCCGGCCCCATGTGGCAGTGATCAGCAGCTTTGTTCCGGGCGCTGCATCTCCCCAAAATGCAGTCTTTTTCTTTTGCTGCATTACCATTTGATTCGAAAAAAGATTTGAAACGTTGAGGGCCTTTTTTGCTGTAGGCACAGCCGAAAATGCACATTGCCCTAAGGCCATTGCAGTTAAAATCGATAACAATCTCATTAGTAGCTGGTAAAATTGGTTATAGTGTTTGGTTGTTGGTGGTTAATAAATGGTATTACAAATAACCCTAAACTATAATTTTAGCCCTTATCAAGATGTACATATTTTTTAACCCTGCGTGCATTTAATGGGATTGACCGACTAATAATAAAGTTCAATAGCTTCAGAAAGAAATGACATTGCACAGGCCGCCTGTCATGCTGGTATCCTAATCAATAATCTGCCATTTCTTAATACCATACCTGCTACCCTTAAACTTCCCAACCCGTTTAACCTCTCCTTTATTTTTGTTCCATAACAGGTTCACAGTGTTATAAGCCCCATTTTCATAGTTAAAAGTGAGGCCATCATCTTCAAACAAAGTAGCTTTGGTTGCATTGCCGTACACATAGCAGGTTATCTCAAATTTGGTACCGGGCGCAACAAATTCTACCGGTTTGGCCAATGGCAAAATAGTCCCGGCTTTGATAAATATGGGTAATTGGTTTAGATCCGGCTTAATTGTATAATATTTACCGCCTTCATATTTTTGATTGGTATTATAATCGTACCATAGGCCTTCGGGTAAATAAACCTTACGTTCATCCATCTTTTCGGTTAACGGGGCTGCAAGGATGCCGTTGCCTATCATATATTCATCCGAAAGGTTAAAGGTGTTTTTATCCTGCGGATAATCCATCACCAAAGCCCTAAACGGCGGGATACCTTTGAAATGATAATCGGCAAAAGCATTGTACAGGTATGGGATGAGGCTCATGCGGAAGTTCAGCAGCTTGCGGATATCACTTTCAACTTCTTTGGCATTATCCATCAACTCCCCTTTATTATTCTTTTCCTTATTGATCTGCAGCCAGGGCGGGTTTTGCAGGTACCATGAATTGTACAGCGTTTGAGCCGAAAGCACCGCGGTTTGACTCCGACGCATAAAATCTTTAATAGAATTGGATTCGCGTACTTCGGGCGACCAGATCATCCCCGCAAAACCCGAGTTGAGGATCATCCGGATATATTCGTCATGAAGATAGGTATCGCTGTATAATGCCGCAGGATACGATGAAGCGAAAGCGTTTGAGGCACGCACATCAAGATAAGTACGCAGGTTTAACTTTTTATAAATACCGTAAATATTTTTTTGATAAAGCAGGCCGAAAAGCTGGTGCATCTGCTCGCCATCGATACCGGATGGAAACTGACTAAGTTCAGGAAAGCTCCATGTATCGCTGCCAAAAGCGATATTTGAGTTATCGCACTCGTCCATTTTAAAGCCTGAAATACCCTGCTTTACGAATGTTTGCTGATGATAATTGGCAAAGATGTTGCTCGCAGCGGTATCGGCAAAATCAGGAACGAGGCCATTCCAAACCAGGTAATTACCGGCTTTATTTTTTAAAGGCTCATACAACGGCGATTTTGGCGATGTAAAAGCGTGCTCCCACAGGTTGATATGGAAACCTTTATGCTTCATCGAATCAATGAACTCGTTTGGCGTAGGAAAAAAGCTTTTGTTCCATACATAAGAGCATGAATAGGAAGCGGTTTGCCATCTCGGTTCTAAACCCAATACATCACAGGGAATATGGTTATCACGAAAGTAAACGGACATCTTATCAACCTGGTACTGGTTAAAATCGGCCTTAACCCGGTATTTAACGCCAAGCCCCCATATAGCAGGTAAAGCTCCTCCTCCCGAAAACAAGTTATAGCGCTGCATAGCAGTTTTAAGATCAGGCCCTGAAAAAACAAACACTTCTATCCCTTTTGCTCCGGGAATATCAACCGTTACATAGCCCGAAGCCTTGTTATCACTTTTATATAATTCCTCAACCGAGTTGCCTCCTTTGCCTGCTATTACTTCACTTTTGTTTACGCTTAATTTTGCTGTGTTGCTGCAATAAAAGGTTGTATAACGGGAGGTGTTGATCAAAATACCGTAGCCTTTGTTTGATACATAAAGGGTTGTGGGACCATGAGTATAGCCGAGGTCATTAAGCGGATTGTCATTTACTATCGGGCGTTTTTTTAAGCCCCGCTGGTTAAATGATCCTATCTGCATCCCAAACCCGTATAGTTGCTCGCTTTCATCTAACGGCACCTCAACTACTATTCCTCTGCCATTGATGCTTATCTTAATATCATTAATATTAAAAGGCAGCTTGCCCTCAGGCAAACCGTTCAAAGCAGCGGTCATGGGCTGTTCGTCGCAAAAACTGTACGGGGTAAACTTATCTATTGTTCCTAAGCTTACCTTTTGTACCCCGGCCGCCAGTTGTGTTGTTTGGCAGCGGGCATTTAACGCAACTATTTGAAAACAGGTGAACAATGCGATTGCCCAGATAAAATGTCGTTTCATATTATTAGCGATGTATAATGCCCAAAGTTAACAGAGGCTTGTATAAATCGTTAATTATTCAATTGTTTTTAATGGATGAGATACATGCTATATTGCTATCATTATAAAACGACATGGAGACGATCTCCGCTTTTGATAAAATAAGTATGTTGTTTAGTTCCCTGGATCACCTTCACTTCAATTTTCCCGGCTGCTTTTCTGGAGACACTGAGATCAAATACTGTCCCGAATGCCTGAATTTTATTTAAAGCCATATCATTCCATTTGTTAGGTAACCTGGGTGTGCAATCAAAGCTGTTGAAGCCCGTAGGCCTTATGCCAAACAAACCCTCGGTAAAAATCCGGCAGTACAAACCACTCTCGGCTGATAAATGCCGCTGATTTCCTTCGGGATAAGCCTCAACCGGGTAAGGTATATGCTCTCCCAATAACCTGCGGCTGGAGTAATAATGCAGGTAATCTATAGCCTTGTCCGTTGCACCGGCCTGCAATACCCCGCGAAGGGCGTATAAAGTTGAACGGTCCCAGAAAGTTTCTTGTCCTGCTTCGGTTGCCAGGCCATCGGCTGTCCATAGTTTCGGCGAAAACAACGCTTGTATTGTACCGTCTTTCCGGTCAAAAATGCCCATTGCCAAAGGCATACAGATCCAGGCACGCAAGGTTGTATTCGTTTCATAATACCGGTAAGTTTTATATCCGCCGATAGTTGCGCCAAAGTATTTTTCTATAGCCGTTTTGAGTTGAGCGGCTTCCTTCTGGTATCCATCAGTAATTTTAGCGGGCACCTGTAGTTGCCTGCCAAGCAAGGCGGCTGAGATCAGCGCATCATAATACAGGCAGTTGGTGGACAGATTAGCTTTCCCCGCCGGGAACCTTCCTTCCAGCTCATCGGCATCAGATGTTACTACTCCCTGCGGATTAATATGTCTGCGGCTGTATTCCAGGCACCA
>Ga0163162_10004846_pt1 | contig 12990 bp, 11 predicted proteins | sample S55metaG_FD_115310 | JGI IMG/M metagenome (GOLD analysis project Ga0163162, IMG submission 115310) | Switchgrass rhizosphere microbial communities from Kellogg Biological Station, Michigan, USA - S5-5 metaG | ecosystem: Host-associated > Plants > Roots > Rhizosphere > Soil | place: USA...
GAGAAAATTCCTCGTACAAAATTGCGTTCGAGTGAATTTAGGTGTGCTGAGCATATATCAACCCCGAAAGTGCCAAGGTCAAGGCGTATCTTCGGGTTTTACCGGGTTTTATACCTGTTTTCTGGAAAACGAGTTGGAGGGAATTGCAGAACTGTACTATTTATAGTGGTTTATAAGAAGTCGCATACTACTAATTGCGGTGTTTATTCAGACGGTTCAAAGGGTACCCCCATTGCGTAACTAAAGTACTACAGACGTTACTCAGGTATCTGGACAGGCAGGAAGGTGTTGGGAATCAGCAAATTGGCGTGGGAATTTGTAGCGCCGGCGTCTCGCCGGCTGTCCTGCGGGCGTCCCGCCCGCAGAGTGCGAGAAGTGGCAGAAAAGCCGGGAGTTAAGAAGGGGGCAACGATGCCTACTGCGCGGGCGGGACGCCCTCGCGACAGCCGGCGGGACGCCGGCGCTACCAAAACCGGGGCTGCGAAAACCTAATACTCTGACAGCTCTTTCATGGCCTGGAACAGGTCCGCGGTCTGGGGCAGGATGGCGTTCTCCAGGTCGGGGTGGTAGGCGACGAAGACGTCCATGGCAGCCACTCTGCGCACCGGGGCGTCGAGATGTTCGAATAGCTTGTCGGCAATTTGGGCGGCGATTTCTGCGCCGTATCCCCAGCTCAACGTGTCTTCGTAGGCCACCAGTGCACGGTTTGTTTTTTGGACGGAGGTTGCGATCGTTTCCCAGTCGAATGGGTTCAGGCTCCGCAGATCGATCAGCTCCGCTTTGACGCCATGTTCGCGCTCCAGCTTCTGCACCGCCTGAAGTGCTCTGGGGACGACCGCACCATAAGTGATGACCGTGAGATCGGTTCCCTGCTGCACCACTTTGGCTTTGCCGAAAGGCACCATGTAGTCGGAACCCGGATAAGGAGCGCGGCCGTAGGTTTCGCGATAGAGACGTTTGTGTTCGAGGAAAAGAACGGGGTCGTCGCAACGGATTGCGGTGCGTAGTAGACCCGCTGCATCGAGCGCGTTTGACGGAAAGACAACCCGCAGGCCGGGAATGTGAGTGAACACGGTTTCGCCGCACTGAGAATGATAGATGGCGCCGCCGGTGAGATATCCGCCGATGGCGACGCGAATCACGCAGGGCGCGGAAAAAGTATTGTTGGAGCGCCAGCGGATGAGCGGTAGTTCGCTACGCAACTGCATCATGGCAGGCCATATGTAGTCGAAGAACTGGATTTCGACGACCGGCTTCAGTCCGCGCTGGGCCATGCCGGTGGCACGGCCGACGATGTTGGCTTCCGCAATCGGGGAGTTGAAAACGCGATCGGACCCGAAGTCGCATTGCAGACCGGCTGTCAGCTTGAAAACGCCGCCTTTGCCTTTGACCAGTTTCTGCTTCAAATATTCGTCGCGGCTGCAGTCGGCGACGTCTTCTCCAAAGATCACGATGCGTTCGTCGCGACGCATTTCATCGCGCAACGTCGCATTGATTAGATCGGCCATCGTCTTGGGCGCAGGCTTCTTGCCATCGGCGCCGGCAGCCTCGTGTTTAGGCGCAACGGGCTGGGTGTCGAAAGTAGCTGATGTGGGATCCAGATTCGGCGAATAAATGTATTGCAGGACCGTGTCCGGAGTCGGAGCAGGTGCCTTCAGAGCGCGATCGGTCGCGATCTGCAGGTCGTCGTCCACCTGCTTCTCCAGTTGGTTGATGCCCTTCTCGTCGAGAATGCCCTCACGGATCAGGAACATCTGCATGCGGGAGATGGGATCACGCTGGGCATCACGCTGGCGCTCAGCATCCGGCCGATAGAGCCGTTCATCGTCCGAAAGAGAATGCGAATAAGGACGGATCACATGGGCATGCACAAAAGAAGGTCCATGCCCGACGCGGCTATGCGACACCGAGCGCACGAACGCCGCATAGGTGGCTACCGGGTCGGTGCCATCGACTTCCTCAAAGTGAAAGTTGGGAAAGCCACTGACCAGGCGGGAAATATTTCCGCCGGCGGTCTGCACTTCGACGGGCACGGAGATGGCATAACCGTTGTCTTCGATGACGAAAATAATGGGCAGCCGGGAGTTGGACGCCGTGTTGAGCGCCTCCCAGAACTCTCCCTCGCTCGTGGTGCCTTCGCCGAGTGAGACGTATGTGATCTCGTCGCCATGGAACTTCACGTCTTTGAACTCGCGGTAGTCGCCGGTTGCCTTGCGGGCCGCTTCCGGATGAACGGCATAGTAGCGACCGACTTCGGCGCAGCCTACGGCCTGCAGAATCTGGGTTCCGGTCGGCGAAGAACCGGTGACGATGTTCAGGTCGGGGATACTCCAATGGGAAGGCATCTGCCGCCCGCCGGAGCTTGGGTCTTCACCGGAGCCCACCGCCTGCAGCAGCATGTCGTAGGGGGTCACACCCAAAGCGAGACCGAGGGCCCGGTCGCGGTAATAAGGATAAAACCAGTCGTAGCCGGCTTTCAGAGCCAGGGCTGCAGCCACGCCCACGGCTTCATGTCCGGCGCCGGATATCTGGAAGAAGATTTTCTGCTGACGTTTGAGCAGGATCTCTTTGTCGTCCAACCGCCGGGAGGTGTACATGTGGCGGTAGGCTTCGATCAGTTGTTCGCGGGAAAGGCCTTCGTAGGTCCTGGAGGCCTTCTTGACATCGCGCTCGGATACTGCGGCCGATTTAAGGTCAGTCTTAGTGGTGGCCATCCGGTTTCCTTAGATGCGAGTGTACAAGACGCCTTTGCATTGTAAATCGGGAAGAGGGGTGGGGGAAGGTAGTTTCGGGCAGAAAACCCGTCAACCACTAAGGACACGAAGGTTCACGAAGGAAAGCCTTAGATCATTTCATTCCTGAAATCGAGGCCTTCGTGATACTTCGTGTCCTTGGTGGTTGACGGGTTTTGCTGCCTGCCCTCATCGGTTATTCTGGAAGCACGGCATGATCCAAATCAATCGTCCATTCGATCCCAAGACAATTCAGCTTCTGATCTTCGACCTTGATGGCACCTTGATCGACTCGCGGCTCGACCTGGTGCACTCGGTCAATGCCACTCTTAGGTATATGCAGCGTCCCGAACTGCCCGACGACGTGATCGCGAGTTACGTTGGGGACGGCGCTCCGGCGCTGATTGGCCGCGCACTCGGCAACGAAGCCAATGACGAGAAACTGGTTCGCTCGGGCCTGGAATATTTTCTCTCTTACTACCGTGAACACAAACTGGATCATACCCACTTGTATGAGGGAATTCTGGAAGCGCTGGCGTCCATCGAGAGATCTGGCAACGGACAGCCGCGCAAGATGGCTGTGCTCACGAATAAACCGGTCGTTCCTTCGCGGGCGATTGTCGAGGCGCTGGGCCTGGGAAAATTCTTTACCCTGGTTTACGGAGGCAACAGCTTCGCCACCAAGAAGCCTGATCCGGAGGGAGCGCAAACCATCCTGCGGGAAATGGGGGCCGGCCCCAGTCAAACTGTAATCGTTGGCGACTCGGGGGTTGACGTCCTCACCGGACGCAATTCCGGCTTGTGGACTTGTGGCGTGACGTACGGGTTCGCGCCGCACACGCTGCACGACCCTCCGCCGGATGTGGTGCTCGACAAGCCGGTTGAGTTGGCAGAGTTGCTGGCCTAGCCGGTAACTCCGTGTCCTCTGTGTCCTCCGTGGTTAACGGTGTTGGCGGCTTCATCAGCTAAACTGCCATTGAGGATGACGAAACCCGCAGCGTTAAACAGCTTCACTCCCGCCGAACTGCGCAAGCTGCGCAGCCTCAAAGATCCGTATGGCATTCAGCGTTACATGGACGACATGCCGTACCATCTCGCCGACACTGCCTGGTCGCCTCGCCGTGTGCTCCGCGAAAACACATCGCACTGCCTGGAAGGTGCGATGTTCGCCGCAGCCGCGTTACGCGCCAACGGTTTTCCTCCGCTGATCTGGGACCTCGAGGCCGATCACGACACCGACCACGTTCTCGCTATCTACAAAGTGAAAGGCCACTGGGGAGTGGTAGCGAAATCGAACTACACGGGCTGCCGCTTTCGCGAGCCGGTATATCGATCTTTGCGCGAACTGGCTATGAGTTATTTCAATCTGTATTTCAATCTGCGGCGGGAGCGGACGCTACGCAGATTTTCGCGTCCGGTGGACCTGAGCCGCTTCGATCACCTGCATTGGATGACCACCGAGAAACCTATCTGGTTCATCGTGGATTACCTGTTTGAGATTCCTCACTACAAGCTGTTGCGTCCGGGGATGGCCAAGAAGTTGCACCGCGTGGACGAGCGGTTGTACCGTGGCGAAGTGGTGGGCAGGCGGAGAAAGCGCGATAGCTGGGAGCTTCCGGGACCAACCCGATAACCCAGGCAGCTTACGAGCCCTTCGCAACCACCACCATGGTTTGGTGATGATCTTGGATAGGCATGAGCGCACCCAGACGGTACCGAATGGAAAATCTGACTTGTGCGGCGGCAGCTGACGTCGGCCGCCCTTTGGTTCCGTTCCCATTGGCAGATCGGTTGGCAGAGATTTTCTCTCCGCGGAGACTGGAGAGCACCTTGTTCATCCACATCTCGGGGACGATGGAGTGGCGCGCAACGCCGAGCATGTGGAAGTTCGCCAGTTGCAAAAGCGATTCGATATTCCGGGTGCTGAAGAAGAAAAGATGATCGGGATACTGAAAGAGGAGAATCTGCTTTAGCCGGTCGGCGCGAACGTCGCCCATATTGCCGGTCTCGAAGATTAGAACTCCATTTTCGGTGAGCCTCTCCCGCATGGCTTTGAATTCAGCGATAGGATCGGAAAGATGGCTGATCACGTCGCAGTGGTAGATCACGTCAAACCGTTCGCCCGGGAAGGCGTCGGCGATCGATCTGGATTCGCACGGCAGAGACAACTTGCCGCGAATGGAATCAGCCTGCAGATGATTTAGTTCGATGCCATATGGGGAAAAGCCGGCGATGCGGGCTTCGTCCATAAAATAGCCGGCGCCCGGACCAAGCTCGAGCAACTTCCCGCCACTCACAAATTTGCGCAGGATCCGCAGCGTATTGCGGGCTTGCAGGCGCTTGTAGGGTTCGGCGGCAACCTGAGCTTCTGCACTGACATTCGCCTCGTCATGGCCGTAAAGATTCGCGATCTCTTCATGCGAGGGACGAGGCGAGATATAAATGAGCCCACAGCGAGCGCATTTCCTTCCCGTAAAACCGTTCTCCTGTATAAGCGCGCGGGAATCGCCCTCGCCACAGAAAATGCACGCAATGGTCTCCACTTACCAACTATATATCCGGGAAAACCCGGCGCGGCGCGATAGCCGCTGCACTTTGGTCCATACCTTTTGCCATACTTGCCTTCCCTGTTTTCGGGACTACAATTTCTTTCATGAACTCGCGGCTCCTGCTCATGCTGCTGTTGGCTCCCATGGCCTGGACTCAGACTGCTCCGGACATGGCCTCCGCACCTCATTACCGGCAGTTGCTGGTCAACAACCAGGTCCGTGTTTTTGCGCTCACACTCCGCCCCCTGGAACGCACCATGGCGAGGCACGACAACAACTTCCTGGTGATTGCGCTACTCGATAGCGATGCCGTGATCTGGCCAGAAGGTGAATCGGACATTGTTAACTTTCACTTCAGCCAGGGTGATATACGCTTTAACTCGGGCGGACGCGCGATCGGCATGCGCAATGACCGGACCACGGAGTATCGCAACATCACCGTCGAATTTCTCGATCCTAAAGTGAACAACTATGGCTATCAATCCTATTCTGGTACATGGCAGTTCGGGGCCGCGTCCGTTGCCCCGCCGGTCGACCCTCACGCCAGGTTCATGAACTCACTTTTGCTGGGAGCCGCCAGTGTGTACGACATTCAGCTGCTCTCGCGCGATCCCTTCAGTCCCCCTGAAAAACCGGGGCCAGAACTACTTATCCCCGTCACGAATATCGATATGAAGGCGGGAGAGTACGAGAGGATGCGCAAGTCGTCGGGCGAGCCGGTGTGGTTTCCGGCGGGACGGAAGGCAACATTTCTGAACGCAACCGCTGAGCCCATCCGGTTTGTCGAGGTCCTGTTCAAGGCCGAGGCGAAAAACTAGATGTCGAGGCATCTCGGATGAACTGAGCGGGTTCTAAAAACGTATCCATTCTATGAAGCACTCTGCCGTTCTGAAGCAGCACGCAGCCAAATTCCTCGTTCTAACCTGCCTCGCGTTGCCCCTGCTTTCACAAAGCCAGACCGCGGAAAACCCTGCGCAAAAGATTCCGGCAACGCCAGACATGTCCCAGGACCAGATTCGCGACCTGATTCGCGAAGCGGCTGAAAAAGACATGCAGAACGAAAAGAAACAGCGCGACTACACCTACATTCAGCGCGAGGAGGAACACAAGCTCGACGGCAAAGATCAGGTGAAATCGAGCGAGTCAAAGACTTACGAGATCATGGTGCTGTACGAGGAACCAGTACGGAAGCTCATTGCCCGGGATGACAAGCCTTTGAGTGAGAACGATACCCGGAAAGAAGATGAGAAGGTCCAGAAGATTATCGAGAGGCGGAAAAACGAGAGCGACAACGATCGGCAAAAGCGCCTGGAGAAACAAAATAAGGAACAGGAGGACGGGCGGCAGTTCGTAAAGGAAATCGCCGACGCCTACAACTTTCGCTTCGTCGGCGAGGAGAACATCGAGGGACGCAAAGCTTCGGTGATCGACGCCGATCCTCGGCCAGGCTACGAGCCGCGCATGAAAGATGCAAAGTTTCTACCCAAGTTTCATTTTCGCGTTTGGCTGGATGAAACCGAGAAGCAGTGGGTCAAGCTCGATATTCAATGCATCGACACAGTTTCAGTCGGCCTGTTCCTGCTGCGGCTGCACAAAGGCTCAAGCATTCAGCTCGAGCAGGTGCGAGTGAATGACGAGGTATGGCTACCGCGTGACGTCATGCTGAAGTTGGACGCAAGACTGGCATTGTTAAAAGGCGTGAACATCAGCGAGGATGTGACTTTCCGCGACTACAAGAAGTTTCGTACCGACACGAAGATTCTCACTATAGGGGAGGCACAGGAGCAGCATTGAAGCTGAAAGTGCGAAGTCCGCGAAGATGCCAAATGCATAGGTCCTTCACGGCCTGAAGGCCATTCAGGATTACGATGTTTTCGGTTACTTCTTCTCGGCGACTTCCAGACGAGTTTCGGCGCGTTTGAGAGCGTCTTCGGCGTGAGTAAAATCAGCTTCCGTTTGGCCGGTCTTCAAAGCTTCTTCAGCTTTCTGCTTCGATTCCTGGGCGCGCTTGACATCGATTTCCTGAGGACGCTCGGCAGTCTCGGCTAGGATGGTCACTTTGTCGAGAAGCACTTCAGCGAAACCCCACGCCACTGACAGATAAAAAGTCTGACCACCCTTGCGATAGGTGATTTCCCCAACCGCCAACTCAGTGATGAGTGGCGCATGCCCCGGCAGGATGCCCAGATATCCATTCTTGCCAGGAATCTGTATCTCTTCCGCCACATCATTCACCACCATTTTCTCGGGGGTGACGATTTCGAGTTGGAAAGTGTCGGACATCAGTCTTCAGTCTTCGGTCGTCAGTCTTCAGCAGAACACATCAAGAACCATCGTCAGAATCAGTCCGGTCGGAGCTGACGACTGAAGACCGACGACTGACGACTGCTCTACGCTGCTTTCATCTTCTCTGCCGCTTCCAGCACTTCTTCGATCGTGCCCTTCATGTAGAAAGCCTGCTCCGGGATGTCGTCGTACTTGCCTTCGGCGATTCCTTTGAAGCCTTTTACAGTGTCGGCCACTTTGACGTAGCGGCCTGGCGAGCCGGTGAACTGTTCGGCCACGTGGAACGGTTGCGACAGGAAGCGTTGAATCTTTCGCGCGCGGGCCACGCTGATCTTCTGGTCTTCACTCAGTTCGTCGATACCGAGGATCGCGATGATGTCCTGCAGATCTTTGTAGGTCTGCAGAATTCTCTTTACCTGTTGCGCGACTTCGTAATGTTCTTCGCCAACGATGCGGGCGTCGAGAATACGCGAGCTTGAAGCCAGCGGATCGACCGCCGGATAAATTCCGATCTCGGTCAGAGCACGCGAAAGCACCGTGGTGGCGTCGAGGTGAGCGAATGTCGTTGCCGGCGCGGGATCGGTAAGATCGTCGGCGGGCACGTAGATGGCCTGCACTGAGGTGACAGAACCTTTTTTCGTCGACGTAATCCGTTCCTGTAGTTCGCCCATTTCCGTCGCCAGGTTCGGCTGGTATCCCACGGCGCTGGGCATGCGGCCTAGCAGTGCGGAAACCTCCGAACCTGCCTGGGTGAAACGGAAAATGTTGTCGATGAAGAGCAGCGTGTCGGCGCCTTCTTCATCACGGAAGAATTCAGCGACCGTCAGCCCGGTCAGGGCGACGCGGAGACGCGCGCCGGGGGGCTCAGTCATCTGTCCGTAAATCAACGCTGCTTTGGACTTCGACGGATCGCCGGGTTTGATGACGCCGGACTCCGTCATTTCCAGCCACAGATCGTTGCCTTCGCGCGTCCGTTCGCCGACGCCGGCGAAGACGGAATATCCGCCGTGCTGCTTGGCTACGTTGTTGATCAGTTCCTGAATGAAGACGGTTTTGCCGACACCGGCTCCGCCGAACAGTCCAATCTTGCCACCTTTAAGAAATGGTTGGACGAGATCGACGACTTTGACGCCGGTTTCGAACATCTCGGCAGTAGTGGCCTGATCTTCGAACAGCGGCGCGGGCCGATGGATCGGCATGGTTTTGGTGTGCTCGACCGGGCCGAGTTGATCGACAGGTTGGCCAATGACATTCATCACGCGACCCAGCGTGCCGCGTCCCACAGGCACCGAAATCGGGCCGCCCTGGTCGATGGCCTTCATACCGCGCACCATACCCTCGGTCGCTTCCATGGCAACGCAGCGCACGCGGCCTTCGCCGAGGTGCTGCTGCACTTCCAGAATCACGCCAATCGGGTTGGGCACGGTGAAACCGTCGCTGACAACTTTCAACGCCTGATAAATCGGCGGCATGGCGCCCTCGACAAACTGCACGTCGACGGCAGGACCGGAAATCTGAATAACGCGTCCAATTCTCTCTGGCATAACACCTCGGCTACTAGCTTCTAGCTTCTGGCTACTAGCTTGCATCCAAGGCTGCCGGCCATTGCTTCAGTCCGACTACCATTGGCAACTGGCTAGAAGCCAGAAGCTAGCAGCTAGAAGCTGCCTTACTGTGCTGCTGCTGCTCCGCTTACGATTTCAATGATCTCTTTCGTGATCTTTGCCTGACGGGCCCGGTTCATGGCCAAAGTCAGGGAGTCGATCATGTCTGTTGCGTTGTTCGTCGCGGCATCCATTGCAGTCATACGGGCTGCATGTTCCGCGGCCACCGATTCTTGCAATCCGCGAAAAACCTGGATGGCCACGTACTTCGGCAAGAGTGATCGAAACAATTCTTCCGGAGACTGCTCGTAAATGTAGTCGACCGGCGCAGTGGCAAATTTCGCGGCTGCGGCATCAATTTCGCGCGTGTCCGTGGGACGAACGCTGACTCCCGCTTCCTTTGCTGCCTCCAGGGCGCGCTCTTTTTCCTTCTGGGTCATGCCCTCGGCCTGCAGCACCTCCGGCGTGCCGATCTGCTCGATTGGCAGGACTTGTTCGACGACCAGTCGTTGGGCAATCACCGACTTAAACTCGTTGTACAACAGGTAGACCGCATCGATTTCTTCTCTGCCGTAACGTTCAATCACGCGCTCGGCCAATTCAGAGGCCATGGCGTAATCGATCTTGTTCAAGACTCCGATTTGCTCGCCGACGAGTGTGGTTTGCGCCTGGCTCTGAGCGTCGGCCTTCCGCGGTTCGGCAGTCGGGAAACGGCGTCGCAGAAAATCGCGCCCCTTGCGGCCGATGGTTTCAATTTCGAGATTCTTATCCGACTTGGTCGCGATGAAACGAGCAGCCGCCTTCAGAATATTGGTATTGAACGCCCCGGCCAGACCTTTGTCTCCGGTAACAACAATCAGCAAAACACTTCGTTCCGGACGCCGAGCCAATAGGGGATGCTTGGCTTCTCCAGTTTCCGGATCGTAGATTTCGGCGCGCGAAACCAGCGACTTCAACACATTGGTCAACATCTGAGCGTAAGGACGCGCCGCCAACGCGCGTTCCTGCGCCCGGCGCAATTTCGCCGCCGAAACCATTTTCATGGCTTTGGTGATCTGCCGCGTGTTGGTCACACTGCGAATACGCCGTCGGATGTCTAGAATGTTTGGCATGAATCAGTCGTCAGTAGTCAGTAGTCAGTCGTCGGTCGGCAGTCATTCGCCGTTGGCTATTGGTCGTTGGTCGTTGCCCTGAGCTAAAAGCTAAAGGCTAAGAGCTAACTGCTATTTTGCTGCCGCTTGTCGATCTGCTACGAACGCTTCCTTGCTTTGCTTGATGACTTTGCTCATCTCGGCTTTGAGGGCGTCGTCCAAAACTTTCTTTTCCATGATCGTACGCAACAAGCCTGGAGCGGTTGCGTCCACATATTTATAGAGTTCGGCTTCGAACTCTCTCACCTGATCGACCGGAAGATCGTCGAAGAATCCGTTGGTCCCGGCGAAGATGATCAGAATCTGCTTGGAGAATGGCAACGGTGAAAACTGTTTCTGCTTGAGCACTTCGACCAGGCGCTGGCCGCGATTCAGTTGGGCCTGTGTGGCTTTGTCGAGATCGCTGCCGAACTGCGCGAACGCCGCCAACTCGCGATACTGCGCCAGCTCCAGCTTCATGCTTCCGGCCACCTGGCGCATGGCTTTGATCTGGGCGCTGCCACCGACGCGACTTACCGAAATTCCAACGTTTACTGCCGGTCGTACGCCGCTGTTGAATAGGTCGGTTTCAAGAAAGATCTGACCATCGGTGATGGAAATCACGTTGGTCGGAATGTACGCGGAGACGTCACCCGCCTGGGTTTCGATGATGGGAAGCGCAGTTAGTGAACCGCCCCCCATTTTGTCGCTCAGCTTGGAGGCCCGCTCCAGCAAGCGGGAGTGAAGATAGAAAACGTCTCCGGGATACGCCTCGCGTCCGGGCGGACGCCGCAGCAGGAGAGAAATTTCGCGATACGATGCCGCGTGCTTCGAAAGATCGTCGTAAATCACCAGCGCATGGCGTTTGGTGTCGCGGAAATACTCACCCATGGCACAAGCCGCGTACGGCGAAATGTACTGCATCGGAGCGGGTTCCGACGCGGATGCGGCCACCACGATGGTGTATTCCATGGCGCCGGCGTCGCTCAGGATTTTTACGACCTGGGCAATCGAGGAACGCTTCTGTCCGATCGCGTTGTAGATGCAGATCAGGTCGTTGCCACGGCTGTTGATGATGGTGTCGAGCGCAACCGCGGTCTTGCCGGTCTGGCGATCGCCGATGATCAACTCGCGCTGTCCGCGGCCGATCGGGATCATGCTGTCGATGGCTTTCAGTCCAGTTGCCATCGGCTCACGCACCGGCTGACGATCGATCACGCCCGGCGCAATACGCTCGAGAGCGATGAATTGGTCGGTTGCGATCGGCCCCTTGTCGTCGATCGGTTGTCCCAGCGAGTTCACGACTCGACCCACCAGGGCCTCGCCCACGGGGACGCTCATGATGCGACCGGTGCGCTTGACCTCATCGCCTTCGCTGATCTCCGTGTACTCGCCCAGCAGCACCACGCCGACCTGATCTTCTTCCAGGTTCATGGCGATGCCGGCGACGTTGTGCGGGAACTCGAGCAGTTCTCCGGCCATGACTTTGTCGAGGCCGTGAACGCGGGCAATACCGTCGCCCAGAGTGATGACCGTGCCGACTTCGTCCACGGCGATCTTGGATTCGTAATTCTCGATCTGCTGCCGGATCAGCTGCGTGATCTCGTCTGCTTTGATTTGTGCCATAAGTCAGCTCTTAGGTTCTAGCTCCTGGCTCTTAGCTCTTCCTAGCTTCCATGCGTCTGTTGCAACCCTCTGATGATCGTCCCTGCCTAAAAACTTCGGATCTTTCTTGAAGCTGAAAATCTAAGCAACACTCGGTTCAAGCTAATGGCTAAAAGCTAAGAGCTAATTGCTTCCCTGATCCGCTCCAGCTGCCCTTGAACCGAACCGTCGTAAATTGTGCTGCCGATCTTCACGATGGCGCCGCCCAAAATTGATCCGTCTTGCGAGTAGCGGGCGCGAACTTTTTGGCCGGTCAGCTTTGCGACCTGGGATTCTAAAGCATTTCGCTCGGGCTCGCCTAACTCACGCGAGGTCGTAATCTGCGCTTCGATGAATCCCATGCGGCGGTTCAGTTCTTGCTCGAATTCTTTCACGATCGGATCCAGAAACCTGATGCGCCGGTGATCCATCAGCACGGCGACGAAGTTTCGTACCGTCCGTGAGTAGCCGGCGCGCGCGACAATCGCATCCAGCAATGCCCTTTTCTGTTCCGCCGGAATTGACGGTGCTTCCCAAACTTCGCGCAATTCCACACTGCTGGCTGCCAACTGCGCCAGAGCCTGCGCCTCCTGCAAGGTCTGCGCAGGATCCAGATGCTTATCGAAAACCACGTCGGCGAAGGCGCGAGCGTATGTACTGGTCACGGATGCCATGCGCTAATTTCCGTCCTGTCCGGTTTTAGTTTTCGGCGACAACTCGTTAGCGAAGCCTCGCACCAGTGCCTGGTCAGTGGCAGTATCGACCTTGATCTGCCGGGCAGCCAGCGAGACCGCCAGATTCGCAGCGTAGGCGGTCAACTCACGCCGGGCCAACTTGGCTGCCGCCGCGATCTCCTGTTCGGCGGACTCGACAATCTTTCGCGCGTCTTCTTCCGCTGCGGCTTTGATCCGCGCTTCTTCCGCTGCAGCTTCCTTCTCCGCATTCGCGGTCATTGTCGCGATCTCCGCGCCGAGACGCGACAGACGGTTTTCAATTTCAGCCAGACGCTTATTGGCTTCCTCACTCGCCAGCCGCGCTTCCTGCA